>Ga0182017_10000437_pt1 | contig 32897 bp, 30 predicted proteins | sample 712E3DmetaG_FD_120492 | JGI IMG/M metagenome (GOLD analysis project Ga0182017, IMG submission 120492) | Permafrost microbial communities from Stordalen Mire, Sweden - 712E3D metaG | ecosystem: Environmental > Terrestrial > Soil > Wetlands > Permafrost | place: Sweden: Stordalen | collected... | reverse complement strand
GTGGTCTTGCGCAGCCGCTGCGCCAGTACCTGCACGAAGCTCCACAACAACTTGACGGAAAGCCGCTGCTCGTTGCGGATGATTTCGTTGAATTCGCGACGGCGCAACACCAGCGCACGGGTGCGGTCCTCGGCCGAGGCGCTGACCGAACGCGGCCGCTTGTCGATGAGAGCCATCTCGCCGAAATGCGCGCCCGGACCCAGGTGGGTGACGAAAGCCCCATCCTTGTGCAAGCGAACCTTGCCTTTGAGCAGGATGAAGAGGTCGTCGCCCGGCTCGCCCTCGCGCAGGATCTCGTCGCCGGTGTTGAAATCGACCACCTGAGTGACCGAGAGGACGCGCAGGATTTCCTTGTAGGTGAGGTGGTGGAACAGGGGCATCTGACGCAAGACCTCGACCTTGCGATTGAGCTCCTGCGCGCGCGTTTGGCCCGCATCCGTCGTGTCGGGTTGCACGCGCAGAATGACCGCGGTGATGTTGTCCTGGCCGCCGCCCTTGTTGGCATGGTCAACCAGCTTCTGTGGAATGGAGGTCACATGGTCGGTGCCGAGGAAGCTGGTGACGTCATTCTCTTTCAGGTAGCCGTGCAGTCCATCTGAGCAAATCAGGAACTGGTCGCCGGGGAGGACCTCCAAGTCAATCGTGTCGATTTGAGTGGTTTCGTAAACTCCCAGCGCGCGCGTGACGGCGTTCTTGTACGAGGCGTAGGGCGAAGTGGCCAGCGACTCGCGCGTGACCTTGCCATGGCGGATCAGCTCGTTGACCAGCGAGTGGTCCTCTGTCAGCTGCACGGTCTGGTTCTGGCGGACCATATAGACCCGGCTGTCGCCGACATGGGCGATAAAGGCGCGCTCGCCCAACAGCAAGAGAGCCGACAGGGTGGTGCCCATGCCCCGCTTCTCGGGTTCCTTCTGTCCACGTTCGAAGATGGCCACACCAGCCTGCTGCGCGGCGTTTTCCAGGGCCGCAAGGATGTCTTGCGTTGTGACGCCCTCCTCGTGGCGTGCGTACGCGTCCAGCAAGTCCTTGCGTGCTTCCACCGCGTTGCGAAAATCGGTCACCGCTATCTGCGAGGCAATCTCGCCCGAGGCATGGCCGCCCATACCGTCAGCGACCGCGAAGAGCGACAACTTCTTGTCAATGAGGAAGTTGTCCTCGTTGTGCTCTCGCTTCCGACCAACGTCGGTCGCGGCCCAGAAACTCAGCTCCATGATTTATCCTGCACGGTGACCGCTTCGTCGGGATCGTGCCTGAATAGCATCTATCGCGGGGGCCAGCAAGAACTGGCGCGCCAAGACGGCTGGATGGCTGACGGTCTTGACACGCGCAGTGCGACTGCTACAACTTTCCTTCCCGCCGTGGGCAGCCTCGGTGTGGAGCACTCGGGGATCGTCTAATGGCAGGACGCCAGACTCTGGATCTGGCTATCAAGGTTCGAATCCTTGTCCCCGAACACAAGTTAGCGTGAGAGCATTTTCAAAGTTACGACTGGCCCCATGGTCTAGCGGTTAGGACGGCGCCCTCTCACGGCGTAATCTCGGGTTCAAGTCCCGATGGGGTCACCACTTTTTGCCAACGATTTCGCGCCCTTCGCTGGACGGTAGCAAACTCGGTAGCAAGCGAACCGAATTCTCCGTCGAGAAGCACTCCTTCGCGTAGCGCGATCTTGAGCTTCGCGACTTCTTCGCAGAGCGCCGGCCAGGGGAACGTGGTGTAGATGCTGACGATGTCCCCGCGGGGGCCGTGGGTTACGGTTTCGAGCAAGTCTCGACGAGCGCCGTCGACTTGTGCGAGCGTGATGAACGTGCGGCGCAGGTCGTGGCCGCGCCTTCGTCGCAAGCCCAGCAAGTCCAGATCCTCGTGGAGCTGCTTCGGCGTTTCCTGCGCCGTTCGCTCGGTCATGTTGCGCGTGGGCGTGACGTAGTCGTCAGGCGTCGGCATGCGGCCATAGGTGCGCTCCCAGCCGGCCAGCTTCCACTCGGCAAGGATGCGGGCAAGGGTAGGGTGCACCGGGACGCTCCGGGGAACGCCGGTCTTCGTCTTGGCGAGGTTCAAGGCCCCGAGCGGTTCGGCCTTCTCGTCGTATTGGCTCCAGCGCAGCCCAGCGGCTTCGCCATGTCTCAATCCGGCCAAGCCCTTCAGGGCGTAGAGCAGGCGGCGATCCTCCGGGATACGGCTATCCGAAATCAGGCGCTCGACCTCCTCCCGCGTGTAGATGGCCGTAGCTCGCCACGCCGGATCCTTGTCCACCTTCTTGGGCAGCACTCCCCTCGTGACCACGCACGGACTCGCGTCTATGAGTTCCTCGACCACGGCCGTGCGGAAGAGCAGGGCCGTGCTCTGGTACACGTGGTAGATCGACCGCGGCGCAAGATCGCCCTGTCGCAGGCCAAGCACGAATTCGCGGATGTGCCGAGGCCGCACCTCGGTCAGCTCCATGTGGCCAAGCCTTGGCAGCATGTGCTTCACAATCCGGCACACCTCATCCTTGTGGGACGCGTGTCGGAGGGGTTCTCGATCCTTGAGCCATTTCTGCGCATACTGCGCCACTGTGATCGGCGTGCCTGGCGCCAGCTCGGCCGCGTCCGTGACGTCTCTCGCGGCCGCGCTCCGGGCCTCCAGCCGCTTCAGGTAGCGCCGCGCCTCAACTTCCTGTCCAGTGCGGAAGGGCGTGGCTTCGCACGACCACTTGCCGGACTCGTCCTTGAGCCGTGCCCACAGCTTGTTACCCCTCTTGTAGACGCTGGACATGGCCTTCCTTTTCCAGACTAGGCGGCCACTTGATGGCCTGTCTGACTTTCGCTGATCACCTGGTACTCGCCGCTCTGGTCAAGCCGCAGGGTCAGCTTGAGAGGGTCGGCTGTCTTGCCGGCGACGGGGTTCGAGACGACGGCGCCGGCCAACTCCTGGTCGCGCACGTACAACACGGCCACCATCAGGCGCAGCAGACGATCGACTGCGGGACTGATGCGGTAGGCACCCTGCTCGTACCTCGATAGCGTTTCTGGCGCGATCCCAAGGCGTGCGGCTACCTGGCGCTTCGTCCAGTCGAAAGACTCCACCAAGAATTTCACCTCGTCAGGTGCCAGGGGACTGTCTTTGGCCAGGACCTCGACTGCTATCTTCCTCTCCAGCGCGGAAGCCCTGACAACGGTGCCCTCATGGTTTCCACATTTCGGGCAGGTGTGCAGCTCGCTGTCCGCTATGGTGACGGCCCACCGCGGGGTGATGGTGAACTTGAAGTCGCCCTTCTCGGTGCGCATGGTCGCGCCGCACTCGACGCAGGCCGGCCCCTTCTTCGCCGTCTGTTTCTTTGTCTTCTTCATCGCTTCATCCTCCAGGCGGTCACCACCACCACGTTGTCCTCGGTTCGGAACGTGACCACGACGTAGGCCCAGGACGTGCGGACGCGGTAGCGCCAGGTGCTTCGGCGGAGTTCGCCTGGCTCGACCACTCCACCGCGAAGAACGCGCAACACGTCCCGAATGGATAGATCATCGTCGGTCATCTCCTCGCGTGCATGGGCCTGTTTGAAGTCGACCCTGTCAGAATCTATCGCTTTCACGATGAGGCGCTTCGCCTCGTCCGCGGCTAGTGGTTCCTTCAGCATTGATACTCCATCATTGATGCCACGTCAAGGATTGCTGGGTCAGATTGGGCGGCGGAGACATTCTTGGTCTTCTCGGGTCGCAAGGGCGAATTCTGCCCCCACTTGGGGAAACGCAAAGCTGGGGAACCTCGCCCAAACCGGGCTGGGATGAAGCCCACCTCAAGGCGCGCCTCCAGGCAGTCGGCCGTGTGTGTTACTGCGTCGCTCGCGTCCGGCGGTCTGGCGCTGCCTGAAGCGCCGGTCAGCGAGTTCTTCCGGGCTCATCTGGGTAGTTGAGGACGGACTCGGGCCGGCGGCGAGGAAGTCCTCAAGCTCTGCCCTTCGCACCCGCAGAACCCGACCGGCGTGGTACCCCGTCAATCTGCCCTCTCGTACCCAGACCCGGATTGTCTGCGTGGCGACGGATGCAATCTGCGCGGCATCGGCCACGCTGACGAACTCGCCGACGGTCGCCGGCTTCTTGCCCAGCTCTTGCCGGATGGCCGTCCTGACCTCGTCGCGAATGATGTCCCGCAGCTCGGCTTCGTTGAAGAGGCTCACGGCTGACCTCCGGTCGGGTCGGGGTCAGAGGCATCGCCGTAGCCCTCCCCTTCTTCTTCAGAGCAACAAGAGAAAGTGCCGTCCTGCCCGGCACCCACGTCACCCCAGCGAGGGGAGGGCGATGCATCCGACGGCGGCACCCCGACGGCACCCGCCGTCACCCCGTCCGTGTGGGGGTGACAGGGCGGGTTCGGCGTTGGGCCACTGCCGTCACCTCTGCCGTCCGCGTTAACTAATGGAATCTGTGCAGGTTTTCGGAAGGGTGCCGGGGGTGACGCCGTTTTCGCCCTATTTTCTGCAATCGTCCGTGTCAGGCGCCAGAAGCGTTCACCATGCGACCGGAGTTGCTCGGCCTCGATCCCGTACTGTCGCAGGATGGGCGCGCATCGGCGAAGCTGGTTCCCGAGTTGGCTGGCGTTGGCTGGCCACCCACGGGTGCGATCCTGACCGGGGGCAAGCTGGGCAACCAGCTTGGGCAACAGCGCGCTTGCCGTGTCCTCCCACTCGGCGTGCTCCAGTTCCGTCATGAACTTGTGCACCGCGACCGCGACGAGATTCGATTCCAGGGTGACGGCGGCTGAGTCCGCCTGGCTCGTTTGGTTTGCAGCGAGGAAAGAACCATCCCGCCATCCCAGCACCCGCTCGGCAGCCACGCCGAAGCGCGCGAAGTCGGCCATACGTGGTTTCGCTGGAACGATCACCTGGTCGCGGATAGCAAGGATCTCGGCCACGACCGAGAGAGCCGCGCCGAGGATGGCCGGCCGCGCTCGCGTGAAGGCCGCCCAGAAGTCCGCTTCCTCTTGCCTCTGGTCATCTCGGATCTGAGGGAGATCGACGGCCAGGGCTCGACTGGCGAAGTCCGGGCGCGCGGTCATGTCGTCGATCCCGTTGACGCTCACCGGCCGGGTGGCCTCGATGATGTACTCCTCGTCGTCCGTGTAGAGAGCGCGTTTCGACTGCGCGGTTCCAGTGGCGAGGCAGCAGAGGCGGTCCGAAAGCCAGCGCGGCATCCCAGATAGGTTGTCGAAGGCCAACACCCAGGAGCTTTTTGCGCTCACGAGGAGCTTGTCCTCGTCCATGGGTGGGAGGCGAAGGGGCGCCTGCGATGGATCGATCAGCGCACGCAACACCCGCGCGGTCGTCGACTTTGCGCAGCCCTGCTCGCCTTGCAGAACCAAAACCGGAAACGGACCATACGGTTGGAAGGTGAACAACAGCCACACGAGGAGCAGTTGCCATCGCCACTCTTCATCACCAACGTTCAGAAAACGGCGCAGGTCGTTGATATCACCGCCGCGGGTGGGCTCGGGCAGAGGGCGCATGGACGATGTCCGCCGGAAGCGAATGGCGGTTGCGTCTGGCGCCACAACACGCCAGCCCGTGTGACAGACTTCGACGATTCTCCGAGTCGTGTCGCCGAGGTCGATAAAGAAACGGCTATCCTGGGCACCGACACGCAGGAAGGTAGTTCGCGTGACGGTGCCCAGGTGCGCCAGGGTTTCGAGGGCATCCACCGCCTCCTTCAGTCCCTGGCTGGACGGCGTCTTGTCATAGGCGTTGAAGAACTCTCCGAGGAGAAATGACCGGAACGCTTTTGAGCGAACAGCCAGTGTTTCGCTGCGCCGGATCGTCGCGTAGGCTTCGCCGTCGGTGGTCTTGAACAGTTCTGCGTGTTCCTGCGCAATAGCAACGAGAAGCCGAGCTTGAGTCGGGCGTTCTCGGTCATCCCCTTCCTTGGGATCACCGGCGTGGCCTTCAGTCCTGGCCGGAGGTTTCCACGGTTTGGTGGCGGCCACCATGTCGCGAAGTTTGGCTTGCGTGCCTCCCGCGTCCATCCAATCGCTGACATCACCCTTGGCCGGCAAGGCGGGGAGGTTGAGCACTTTAACGGATCGGGCGTGGCCCTGGATGGCCCGGGCGACACGTTCGGCGTGCTTCCTGCCGGGCTCGTCGTTGTCCGGCAGAATGACAACGTCCCGACCGCGGAGCGGTTCGCGGAAGGGCGCCGTGTCCCACAATTTGCTGTTGCTTGAGCCTTCCGGATTCGTCGTTGCCACCTCGCCCAAGCGGCTGAGGTTCCCCGCATCCTTCTCGCCCTCCACGATGAAGACCACCGCCAACGGATCAGCCTGCAGGAGTTCCGGCAGCCGGTACGGCACACGAGAAACACCGTCGAGGTTGTACACGTAAGCGCCCGGGCGGCTAGGATCGGGACGGCGTTGGCGAAAGTCCTTTCCGGGAAAGCGAAGGACCTCGAACAGGACTCGGCCTTGCGCGTTTCGGTACGGATAGATCGCTTCTGGCCTGCCCGATCTTCTGGCCGAAAACGAGCCGCGTGCCGGCGCCTTCTCTCGCGGGAAGAGATCGCGTTCCTTCAACCCGAGCTTCGCGAGAACGTCTTTGGTTTCGCAGCCGGCGAAGCACTTGAGGACGATTCCCTTTTCTCCCTGCGAAATGCTCAGGCTCTGCCGCCGATCGTCGTGAGCCGGACAGCGCGCTGTCCACCCGCTCGCGTTCTTTCGGACGCCCTCAAAGCGCCCGAGGAAATCTTCGATGGTCATGGCCGACCTCCGGTCATCGCGCGAGGCGGCCAGTCGCCACGAAGCCACGCCAGGATCGGCTGACGTGGGTAAAGGACGAGGCTGGTTCCGTGGGGCCGCACTCGCGGCAGAAGCCCCTTGCGATCCCAGTACCGGACTCGCTCCAGGGTCGTGCGCGCCATAGCGGCGACTTCGGCGCGGGTCAGGAACTCGGGATCGCTGAGCTGATTAGCGTCGACAACTCTCATGACCTCCACGGTATCGAACACAACTCACCCTGAAAACTCGGCCAAAAGCGCGGAGTTTTGGCCTCTGGGCGGATGTTCAGTTCAGGGCTACCGTTTGGGGCTGGCGATGAGCGGCGGAACGGGCAGGGGGGGAGCCTCGGCCACTTGGTTTTCGCGCAACTTGCGTCGCCGTCGGAGGTAAGCGGCGTCTTGTCCGAGACCCTTGGCCATCTGCCGGATCGGCATCCCGTCCTGGAACAGAACATCCAGCAGTCTGGCTCGCCAGGGATTCAAGCTGGGGCGGCCCGTCCTTCCTGGCGTCGGGACGAAGCCACGTGGGAGTCTTTCGCGCAGATGTTCTACCTGGGCGCGAATGAGCTTGGCCTCCTCCGGATCCGTCTTTTCAACCTGCTGTGCTTCAGCCAGGAGTTTGCGGATCTTGGGCTCCAAGCCCTGCGTGGTCTCTGCCAGACGGCCCAGAGCATACATCGCCGCCATCGGGAGTAGCCGGTCAATCCATTTGCACAAAATGTCGACATCGCCCCCGGTGGTAACTAGGAGATAGGGCATGAGGCCGGGCGCACACGATTGAATTTCTGCGATCAGCGTCTTGGCGTCGAGGCCCTCCTCAACGTAGTCCCGCCCGATCTCGACGACGCCATCGCGAAGTTGGTTGAGAAAATCCTGCGGCAGCGCCCGGAAGCCCTTCACTGCCTCGCCGAACGCTTTGAGCAATTGGTCCGCCAGGGCACCGTGCTTGGAGATTCCCCGCCACGCCTCGGCGATTCCCCGCCACGTCTCCTTGACCTGTTGGTGCGAGCGCCAGAATCTCGGACGCCGGTCTTGGGCCGGTTCGCCCCTGGCAACCTCGTGAGCGAGGTCCTCCACCGGATCCGGCGTCTGCGGTGCGGGCGAGGGCACGGCGCAGATCCGGCCGCGGTCTTGGGAAGGGCTCAAGAGCCACCCCCATCTTGCCCGTGCACTGGACCGTCTTTAGAAACCGCCAGCACCCATTTCCCTGCCTTCGTCGGAAATGTGCACCGCCAAGGAAAGAATTCCCCGCGATCTCGACCTCGTCGGAAACGACTCCTCGACCGGGCTGCCGGCACAGACGGTGCCATGTCCATGCCTTCAGGGTCGGACACGGCCCCAACCCGATCAAGAGGAATTTTCAGACGACAATTGCGGCGATTTCTCAACCAACGTCGCACACGCTGCCCGAATAACTCGCGCAGGGACGAAATGCTGCGCGAAAATGGGGAGAGGCACGGGTTTCGTGGTTTCGATCGCGAGCATGTTCGTGAGTTTTTCTTCGGGCGAGTTACGGGTTTTCAAATAGCCGGGCGGTGGACTCATGGGAGGAGCGATCAATTTGTCTCCGATTCCGGTCGAATAGCAGCTAACTCGTTGAAATCATGCGGGTTTAATCCAATAGAAACGATCTCTCGCGATTTCACGGCCTCCCGACACGATCAGGTTAATTAGCTAAGTTGGCGAGATTGTTCGGCTTTTAATTCACGAAAACCTCGTCTGGAAACCGCGCGGATCACTGGCCCCCCGACGGAGACGCCGCGGATCACCGGGAACGCGGCCGTGGCCAGAGAATTGCGAGTTGCAGCCCGCACTTCGATAGTTTTTCGCGCAAAAACAATCAAGGTTTGTCCGCGACCGTGGCCGAGATCCCGGCCTCGCCTAGGTCACATCGGCGCCGGCAGAATTCCAAGGAATCGGAGGGGCCGGACGCCGAAGAGACGGTTTCTGCTTTTGCCTGGATTCCGGGTTGCGCCGTATCCCGGTCGCGCTGTTGCGGTGGAAGGTGGCCACGTCACGCAACCTTGGTGCGGCGTTGCCGACATGCTCCGCTTCCTCACGGGCTGCACGTCTTCTGCGTCGTCGAACACGAGGACAAGAAATCGATGGAGTATGCGTTGCTACATTGTGCCCCGCCCGTGCACATGGTTCCGTTTCCACAAATCACGGCGCAGAAGCTGTTTCCGTTCGTGTCGTGGACGCAACACGTGTTGCCAGCACAGGACTGCGATCCGTTGCAGCCATCGTAGGGCGTGCCGTCGTTCGCCGAGCACGTGTTCACTCCTAGCGGCGTCGTCCCGTCCGCAGCGAGAGCTGGCGAACAAGAACCGCTCTGACATTGGCTCCCCGTCGTGCACCGACACGCTGCTACGTCACTCGTGCATGCTCCCTTTGCTGGCGGTGAACCGCCATTCGCCGGCGCGAGCAATGAGCAGCATGGCATGGCGACGGTGCACTCACTGCTGGTAGTGCAGGACTGAGCGCAACGTGTGACGCCAGCCTCGACAATGCACACCTCGTCGGTCCCGCAGCACGCGGCCTCACACACTCTAGCCGTCGGGCACGCTGCCACCGTGCTGCCGGTTCCACCGGCACTGCCGCCCGTCCCGCTCGTGCCTCCCGTGGAAGTTGTGCCCCCCGTTCCCGCAGGGGCGCAAGTGCACGCACCAAACTGGGTGCCGTCTGCGGCGCACGACTGCGCTCCAGTGCTGCCGTTGGTGCAGATGCATGCCTGAGTTTCGCCCGGCGTGCACACTTCCTTCGTTCCGCTACCTCCTCCGCCACAGCTCGGAAGGGCGATGCCCGCGACGGGCACCAGCAGGGCGAAAGCAAGCAGCGATCTCCGCGCTCGAACCAGCTCAACAGCAACTCGACGAAGTTCCATATTCCCTCCTATGCGATGTAGTGGACAAACGGCCCACCGCCCGATCATCGGTCCATCGGCACCCTACGTCAAGCCTGACGTATTCTGAGAGTAGGTAGGCTTCGTAGGGTGCCATCGGTTCTCTGATGGCCGCCAAGACTTCGCTGCCAACCCGGCTCGGCCGCCGCGTCCGCGAGGTGCGGACGGCGAAGGGGCTATCACAGATGGACCTTGTCCGTCGGTACGACTGGACGCTGTCCCACTACCAGAAGATCGAACGCGGCGATCTCGACCCGCGCCTGTCGACACTGGTGAAGCTGGCCGAGTCTTTCGGGATCGGGGTCGCCGAGCTACTGACTGGAATCTAGGGACCATTTCCCTTCGAGACACCGCGCCGTTGTTTCCTTCCCTTGCAATAGGAGCGATCTTGGCTGGTGGAAGAGAGATAGGCTTTCTGTGGCGGTCCACATCCACCATCGAGGCAGCGCCACCAATGCGCCGACCCCTCCGCGCAGTTTGCGTGCGCAGCCATCGATCGCCAGCCAGACACCCACGCGTCCGATTCTTTCGGCCCCGTGTGAGTCCACGCCGCTCCGGAGTGCGCAGACGAAAAACTAGCGTGTCGCGGGCAGGCGCGCTTGTGAACCGTTGCCGGCCTCAAGCGTGAGGGTGAGATGATCCCCACGTTGTTGCATTCCGTGCGACAATCACAATCTCCAACCCTGGCAGGAATGACCTATGGCAAAATGGTTTCGCACGAGATTACGGGAGGCTCGAGAAAGTCGTGGGCTATCCCAAGCAGAGCTGGCCATGGAATTTGGTGTAACCCAAGTAACAATCTCGAATTGGGAAAACGGTACATCGGAGCCACGGGATGAGCTGTACAATCGGGTCGTTAGCTGGATTGAGACTGTGGGGGTTCCAGTAGAGGCGGTGCCCCAACAGGCCGTCCTCGCTGATGACCACGGCGACCAGGAAGGTGCGAGTGACTTGGGTTGGGTGCAGGTTGCCGATTCGAAAAGCAAGGGACCGGCCGCAAAGGGTTGCATCGATGACGATGATGTCCTTGGGCTTGTCCCGGCAGACGGGTCAGCAGTTGGCAACCTGTGGCTGATAAAGAAGCTTGAAGCACGTGGCTGGAACGCAGACAGGTTCTGGCGTGTTCGAGATCGCCTTCTCGATGCCGGGACGCTCATAAAAGGGCGAGGTCGCGGCGGCAGTGTCCGCCGCCGAGTCACCGAAGCTGCCGAACAGGCAACGCCCTTGCCTGAGCCACGGCTGCGCGAATCCGAGGTGTCTCTCTACTCCCCCTTGCTGGGGGTTCTTCAGGGAGAGTGGGCTCGGGACATGCGAATTGCCCCGCACCAGATCCATTTCGAGGAAACGGCAAAGCAAGGGAAGAAGGCGACGGGTGGCACCTGGACACGGCCTGATATCACAGCGGTCAGCGTGCGCTCCTTTCCACATCTCCCGAACAAGTACCTAGACGTGTGGACGTTTGAGGCCAAGACGGTGGACTGGATGGACGTAACGGCGATCTTTGAAGCCGCAGCACACGCCAGCCGTGCGACCAGATCCTATGCTCTTCTTCAAGTGCCTGAGAAGGCGAACGATCGCACCAAGGAGATCCTGAGTCGGTGTGAACGAGAAGCAACGCGTTTGCGCGTGGGGCTTATTACCTTCGTCGATCCGTCAAAATTTGGGACGTGGGAAACTGTTGTGGACGCCCCTCGCGTCGACACGGATCCGGAACTCTTGGAGCAGTTCATCGCTACCCTCTCGGATGCTGCTCGAAGGCGCCTTTCAGAGTGGAAGTGACGTGGCGGCGCCTTGTCGTCCATTGCGCCCCTGGAAATCAGCGCACCGCCTGTAGGGGCTTGCCCGCCGTGGTTGTTCCGTCGCAGATGACGCGAATCTCCTCGATCAGCTCCAGCGCGCGGTGGAGATCGGCGTTTCGGACTGCATTTGCCGCGAGAATCGCGAGTTTTGCTACTTTGCTACCGTCTCGCTTCGTGAAGCGTTTCTTGGGTTGCGGCGGTAGCAAACTCTCCGTCGGAGACTCGGAATTCTCGTGATCTTTCGCGGTGTTTGGGACGCATTCAAGTCCCGATGGGGTCACAACGATTCTCTAGGCTCCCTCCCGTTTGAAGCCGATCCTGCGTTTGGATTTCTCAGGCACGGTCATCAGATCGCGGACAGCGTCGAACAGGACGACGATGCTATCGTCGTGGCGGGCTACCTTGCGCTCAAGTTCATTCAGCTTGGCGGCAAGATGGTGATTCGCGGCAAGAATCTGTCGCAACCGCACGAAGGCCCGAACGATCAGGATGCTCGTCTCGACGGCCTTTCGCGAGTTCAACACCGATGCGGCCATGAGCGCGCCGTGCTCGGTGAAGACCCGCGGAAGGTACTTTCGGTGGGCACCCCGGCCGGTCTCTAAGGTCGCAATTTGCGACCTTAAAGCCTCGAACTCCTCCTTGCTCAGGGAGAACGAGAAATCCTCGGGGAAGCGCTCGGCGTTCCGTCGGACTTGCTCATTCAGCCGCTTGACCGGCACGGAGTAGAGGGCCGCCAGATCGGAATCGAGTATGACCCGACGCCCACGCAGGATCAGCAGCGATTGCTGTACGCGTTTCACGGATACGAGGGCTTGCTTGGACATGCCCTGATTCTCGGCAAACGAAAGTCGAAAGTTGCGACTTCGAGCCTGGTCGCGAGCGGGTGTCATCGGTTGCGAGCGGTTCGTGTGCTGGTTTTTCGGCGACTCGACTTCCCTGCAGCGGCAACGTGTCCCGGGCAGGTCTTCTTTCGCTGCGTGCGTGGCGCCGCTCACATCATTTCGAATGCAAGCGCTGGAGCATTTCCGATTTGACCTGCCCCCAAGGGATGGTCTTCACTGTGCCCGCATCCAGCTCTTTCGCACGCCGGCCGAGTTCGGCGGCCCACGGAGCCGCCCATTCCGGATCCGCAGATCCCTCTGCGCCATCGAGGATCTCCGTCGCGAGCGCAATCGGCCTTTGCTCAGGAGCGCGATCGCTTTGCGACGCTTCGTCGTGATCGGCTACAATCGCGCCTGAGCAGCGAGCGGGATGACTGGCTTCGTTGCATCCGTGAGGTACTGACCATGAAGGTGTTCTTTTCGCCTGGTGTCTGCTTGATCGCTGCGCTGGCTGCGGGCTGTTCCTCAGACGCGAGCCACCTGGGGGCGTTGGCGGACGGCGCCGTTGAAGCGCCGGCTGCGCCCGATGCTCGCGCGGCTGGAAGCGGCAGCAGCACGGCCGGCGCGGCCGACGCTCCCCTCGCCACGGGTGGCAGCAGTGGTCGCACGCTCAGTCCACCCGACGCTGCCAGCGCCACAGGTGGCGGCGGTGGCTTTGCTGGTGTGAGCGGAACTGGCGGCACAGGAGATGCCGGAGGGACGGCTCGCGCCGACGGAGCTGCGGCCAGCGCGGGCACGACCGTCGCAGTTGGAGGGGCCGGGGGATACGTTGGCGCAGGTGGTGTTGGAGGCGGCCAAGTGGACGCGGCCACCGGCGGCGCGCCAGCGGCCTGCGTTCCTGGCCAGAGCGTGGCGTGCGCCTGCCCCACGGGCCAGCCGGGCGCGCAGACATGCACTTCGGCAGGGACGTTCGCCGCGTGCGTGTGCTTGTCGCCGCCGGTGGATGCGGAGGACATAGACGAGGGCGGGGTGACGGTTTCAGCCGATGTTGCCTGTGGCAGCACGACCGCCTCGCTCACCAAGCAGCCCGCTGATCTGCTGCTGGTTCTGGACAAGACGGGCTCGCTGAACCGTTCCCTGGACTCGACTGCCAGTTGCCCTACCGGCTCCACCACCTGCCAGCAACGCTGGGCAACCCTGGTGTATGGCCTCAACACCGTGCTTTCCGTCCCGTCGGGCAGCGTGAACTGGGGTCTCGAAGTCTTCAACTCGGACGGGAGCTGCGGGGTCGATCCGCCGGAGGTTCCCGTCGGGCCAGGGTCAGCCGCTGCGGTCCAAGCCTACATTGGCGAGATTACCCCTAGCGGGTCCACGCCCACCCGGCTCGCTATCGACACCGCGGTCACCTACTTGAAGACCCTGACCGACCCGAACCCCAAGTCGATCCTCTTGGCCACGGACGGAGAGCCCACCTGCCAGCCCGATGGCGGGAGCGCAGCCACCGAGATGCAGGGGACGCAAGACGCCGTCACTGCGGCCTTCAAGGCTGGGTTCAAGGTGTACGTGATCGGCGTCGGTCCCGAGACCGTGAACCTGAACATTCTCGCGGTCGCGGGCGGCACTCAACAATATTACCCAGCACTGACGCCGCAGGCTTTGACCGACGCCCTGTCCGCAATCGTGGGCTCGGTGACCAGTTGCACTTTCGGTTTGGGCGAGGCTCCCCCGGTTCCCAGCAACGTGGTCGTCGAGTTCAACTCTGACACTCGCTTGCGAGCTCCACGCGACACCTCGCACAGCAATGGCTGGGACTACATCTCCCCGGCCGACACCACCATCGAGCTCTACGGATCGTGGTGCGACGGCGTGACCAGCGGAGCCTACACGTCCGCCCAGATGATCATGGGGTGCCCGAGCGAGCCGTCCCCACCTTGAGATTCGGGGAGCTGCACGAGGGTCGGCGATGTCCGCGCGCGAAGACGTCGGGCGATCTCGGCGTGGACTTCGTCCGCCTCGATCAGGTCGACCTTATCGTCCGCCACTTCGCGCGCCCGTCGTTCAATCGCTGCCGCCCAAAACGCCTCGACTTGCGCGTCGGTCGCGGCGGGTTCACTTCGGGGCACTGGTCCCTGCGTTTCCCTGGGCCTCACACCCATGGGCCGCACCAGCGGAAGGAACAGGCTGGAAGGTGGTCGTCTGCTTCCCTGTTGAATCTTGCTCCCAGCCGTGAAGGATGGGCACGTATCTGCCCATGTCTCGAACCCATTCCGTCTCGACGAGGTAGCTGTATCCGGCCTTCATTGGAAAGATGAAGGTCGTCGGGACGAGGGGCGGGACGAGGGGTCCTGAATACGACGGCCCCCGCGCTCGCACATCGAGTTCTACAACGTGGCAGCCGGGCAAGAGTTCGAACGTCCAACCCTTCGCCAAGACATCCACTCCATCCACCATCTTGATGGGAACTGCCGCGTCGTCCCGTATTGGGCGCCCCTCGCCCCTCGCCAGCACGCCCAGTGTTGCCACTTTGCTAGCGGGAAGGGACGCACCTGCGTAGAGCGGAGAACCACGGGACGTCATCGAGGGGCCGACGCACCCAGCTCCGAAGATCGCCAATGAAACTCCGACAAAACGTGAAATCCGCACGCCGGGAAGCATGGGGGCCAGGATACGCCGTCATCGAATCGGGTCAAGCCGTCGGGGCGGTGTCTCAGATTCCTGGTTGGCACGGAATCCTTGCGGCCAACACCCACACCATCCGTCCTACCTTGGGGCCAATCGCGAGCCGAACGCGGCGGTCGTCAGTTCTCGTGCGTGCTCGCGCAGCGAGCGCAGCAGATCGACCTGGCTCGAGCCTTCCGCGGCGTCGGCGCCAAGCAAGCTGCCGCCTTTGGTTTCGTGCAGCTTGAGCGTGACGACGTAAAGTTGCTCCATCCGCACCACCTTGCCGGAAATCACGTAGTCCGCGCCTATGTTGCGGGCAGTCTCGACTTCGCAATCGCCCTCGCCGCAGTCTTGCTTTCCCATGTCCTTCAACAACACCAGCATGTTCTCGCGGGTCATCACGACGACCCCATGGCCCTGGATGCCCTGCAGTGCGCCACCGCGGATGGTGTCGGAGAAGGTCATCAGGATGTCCTGGTCCAGGTTCTTGCCCTGGAACTCCAGTACCGCCAGGCGCTTGTTGCCAGTTTGCGCGGCCGCGGAAGCCATTGACTGCTGCATCGGCGCCGACGGGGCGCGGGCCGTCTGTGTTGCGTAGCGTGTGTCGGTGGCGACCGGATTATCTGTCCACACCGTGGGGAAGGCCGCAGTTGGCATTGCCTTCGACGTGACGACGCCCGAGCATCCGGAGACGCACGCCACGCTTGCAAGCAAAATGGTCCGATGATTCATTTTCGCAATTCTCGCCCCAGGGAAAGTCCTCGGCTGGGCTGCGAATCCTTTTACAATATCAATTCATTTCACAATGAGTAGATCTCTCAACTGGACGTTAAGTTCCCAACTGCCTCACCGATCGCCTCGCCGACGGCGCTGTCAATACCTGTAAGTTTGTTGTAGTAGAGCCCACCGTACCCGCTCCCCTGGCCGTGACCGGTGAACATTTGCTCGCCGATTTGCAGCTCCAGGGTGGTGCGAGCACTGGTGTACCCCGTCGGGCAGCCGATGACCTGGGTGTCAACACATAGAATGAAAACCCACCACCAGTAGCTCACGTGGACGCGGAGACGAAATCGCGCGGGTGTCACTCCCCGCTGTCCGAATTGAGTCTGAAGTAGGCTGGAAAGCGCATCGCGCACCTCATCGGCGTCAGCTTGATCGGGCGAGACATTACCCTCGTAGACGACCATCGACGCCTTCGAGTCGAGTCTAAACGGTGGGATCTCTCCGCTGAGCAGACTGGGTGCGCCCTTCCTGAGCTTCTCCATCAATGTCGGGTTACAGCCCGAGGCGACCGACACGGCCGCCGCGAGTCCAATCGCCAAGAACATGAATCGTCCAGCGGTCCAGTTGGGACGCGCGATCCTTGCTGGCAACGGATCTGGGCCTGCTGAGCACTCCGTCAGACGAATCTTCGGATTGGGATCCTTCCACCTTGGCCGAAGCCAGTCTGAAAAGCTCATCGGATACTCCGTTGCGTTTGGCAAGGCGACGATGCGGGCGCTCTCGTGTTTGGAAAGCCGCTACCCTTGTCCTTCGACTCACCACGGATGGCGGACGGAGGAACAAGGGGTTTTCCTTCCTGCGGTATCGCGCCCGATTTGTCAAGGCTACCCAGAGCTGACCGCTCTTGTGCCCAGCTCGCTACATCGGTGCCTTGCGCGTGCGCACGGCGGAAACCCTGGTCACCAGCAAGGGAAGTCGGGCCGCCAGCTCATCGTAGGCCTGGCGCGAGACCTGACGGCGCACGTGGGTCAGCTCGTGCCAGATCTCGGCTTCGTGCCGCTCGGCCTGGGTCAGTCTGCGGAGGTCGAAGGCTCGGGCGGCCGGCAACTTGCCAAGAATGCGGCCCCGCGCTTGGCCTGCCGGTTCCTTGAACACGCCGGGGCCGAAGTGGTCGTAGTAGAAAATGCTGTGCGCGGTGGAAAGCGAGCCGGCCCAAGGGTAGCTGCGCAGCAGCCAGCCCGAGGCCAGCCTGTCGAGCGCTTCTTCCAGCCGGACGCGCTCGCGCGCGCGCTTGCCCGGCTTTCGCTCGGCGAAGAACAACGCTGTGCCCAGCTCGTCGCCTTGTACGGTCCAGATCTCGCGCAGTCCAAAGTGCGTCGGATCCCGCGCCACACGTGAGCCATGGGTCAACTCGAACTGTCCGACGATGAAGGCCGCGATATGCGGGGCGTGTTGTTCTACAAATCCCAAAGTCATCATGGCTTCTGCGAATGTCTCCGTCGGAAAGTCGGTGAAACACATGGCCTCGGCCGCAATGCCTGCTCGGGCCAGATTGCGCACAGCCGCGGCTGCACGGGCTGGCGTAATCCCTTTGTCAATCAGGCGCAAGACCCGCGGGCTGCCGGACTCGACCCCCAGGCTGCACGCCACGGCGCCGCCCCGACGCAGTCCCTGACAGCGCTCGAAAGTCAGAAACGGCTCGGGTCGCAGGTCAGTGCCCCAGCGCAGGTCCAGGTTAGCCTTGGCCAGCGCGTCGGCCAGTCGGCAGAGCATGGCAGGCGCGACCGAGTCCTGCGACAGGTAGAAGAAGCGCGTGTGATGGCGGGCTGACAGCGCGGCCAGGTGCTCGACCACAGTGTCCACTGCACGCTCGCGGTAGCGGGCCGTTCCCGTTGCCGCCAGTCCGTAGTGGCAGAAGGCGCAGCGGCCCCAATAGCAGCCGCGCGTGGGGTCGTAGGGCAGAAGCAGATGCGGCGACAGATAGCGATCGAGCGGCAGGCCGTCGAAGTCAGGCGCGGGCAGGGTGCGCAGATCCAGGGCGGGCGGCCCAGGCAGATAGCGAGCTCCCAGCAAGGGATCGCGCAGCACCAAGTTAGGTATTTGGTCGAGCGCCCGCGTGGATCTTCCCGAAAGCGCGCGACATAACGCCAGCAGGGTGTGCTCGCCCTCGAATACCACGGCGCTGTCAAAGGGCCCGAGCGCTTGCGCCAACGCCGGTCCTCGCAGCCGCAGCAACACCTGCGTGATGGCTGGCCCGCCTGCGACGAGGTGTGCCCCGGGAAATGCGGCCTTGAGCTTGAGCGCGAACGAGAAGGCGGGCACGAGTTGGCCGGGGAAGCACACCGACAGGCCGATGCAATCCGGGCGTGCGTGGCGCAGGCGCGGGATCAAGTCGCGGGTCAGGTAGGCGTCGAAGGGATTACGCTCGGGATGGGCGTCCCGCGCGATCTCGTCCGGCGTGGTCAGGGCGAAGGGCGTGCGATACGCGGTGAAGTCGAGCTGCAGAGGCGTATGCGTGGCCGCGACCACGCGCACGGCCGCGCTGACTGTAGCCACCGCGTCGGCATAGAGCCCTGGATCATAGAAGCGCTCGTCGGTGCGCAGAATGTCCAATGCTGTGCTGATCCCGCCGGGCACGGCGTGGGCATCGCCTCTCACCCGCAAGAGCGCCAGCAGTTCGAGTTGCGCTTGATGGTCGAGCGCGCGTCGGCGTCGCAGGTTGGCGATGCGCCGCTCGACGTGGCCGGCCAGCCGGGTCAGCGGCTCGCGCCGGAGGAGGGCCAGGAACCCATCCAGGTTGGCATCGATGGGCAGAACCTCGATGCCCTGGGGACGCAGGAAACCAGCCAGCGCCGGAAGGGCCGAATAGGGCGCCGTGGGATCACAGGCCGGCGGATAGATGAGTGCAAGCTTCACGCGCGTCGGACCCGCGCTGTTGGCAGACCATCCGCAGTCGAGTTTTCCGCTGGGATCAATGCTGGCACGAGACTTTCCGCCGAGGGCAACACGGAATATACTTGGCAAAGAAGGGAGCTTATCATGCGCAGGGCAGCCTTCATTCTGGCCGTGCTTGCAGGAGCCTGTGGCAGCGATTCTGCCGCCAACGTGGCCGGCACCTATACCATTGCCCTGACCATCCAGCAGAACGAGTGCGGCATCTTGGGCAATGATCCGGGGACCTCCTCGTCTGGCGTCACCGTGGAGGTGACCCAAGACGGCTCCAATGTGACGGCCAAGGTGCAGGGTTTGGCCGGCTTGGCTCTCGGCGTGGCCACGGGCAGCGCCACGTTCACCGGAAAAGTCTCGGGCAACTCACTGGACTTGTCGATCAGCGGAACCGTGTCCGGGTCCAGCGGCACTTGCGCCTTCACCCGCAACGCCCACCTGGTGGGCACGGTCTCTGGAGATGTGCTCACCGGCAGCGTGACCTACACCTACGCCACCAACAAGACTGCGGATTGCGGAACCCGCGACAGCTGCCAGGACATACAGGTCTTCAACGGCACCCGGCCTCCCACGGTGAGTTTGTAGCCCCGGTCCTTTCGGTAATGGTTGCGATCGGGGGAATCATCGTGCTCTCGCGGGGGTGCCTTCTTCTGGGGCTGGAGTTGATTCGGAACCGGCGGAACGGAGAAGCTGCGGCGGGTGGAACAGGCCTTTGATCTCTCTTCCCAGTGCACACCGTGCGCAGCCTGTTGGGACGTTGCTGCAGGGCTGGCCGGCAGCGAGCGCGACGCTGCCCTATGGCAAGAGAAGACACTCGCGTCGAACGCGCTGTCGAGGCATGATGCGACCCCATTGACGTGAGGCCGCAAGTCCACTACGAAGGGCCAGACAGTTCATTTGAGCTCCCTTGAGGGGGGCCCCCCATCACGCGAAGGACGCGTTCATGAAGACGATCACCGAGTTCTCCGGGATTCTCCTGCAACAGGCAGCAGCCGCGCAGCAGGCGTTTCTGGCCGCGCATCCACCAGCTGAGGAGCCTGCGTCCGAGCCCACGGCGGCGGCCGAGCCCTCTGCGGCGGCCGAACCCGCGGCCGAGGCAGCACCGGCTGCAGACACCCCGGAAGAAGCCACCGCCCAGCCGCAGTCAGAAGAGGCCTCTGTCGCGCAGGAGGTCGCGCCGACCGAGCCCGAGACAGGCGGTCAACCTGCGGGGGATCCGGCGTCCGAACCAGCCGCCGAAACGGCAGCGCCCGACCTTGGTACCGGACCCGAGGCTGAGGCTGTGGCCGCGGCGACCAGCATCCAGGGTGATCGCCTGTCACGCCTCATGGAGGCGCTGGCCGTGGTGGGCAAACGCGCAGCTGGGGTACGCTTGGTGCGCGTCTTGTCGGGTGACAAGCCTCCTGCCAACGCCCAGAAGAAGGGCGAATTCTACTACGTGGTGGACATGATGCCGCGGCCCGAAAGTCGGCGCGATGCGGATTCGCGTGGCCGCGACCGGGATGGCCGCGGTCGGGATGGCGGCGGCGGCGGTCGAGGTCGCGGTCCTGGGGGACCTGGCGGTCCTGGTGGCGGCGGTGGCCGTGGTGCGGGTGGAGGTCCCGGTGGTGGCGGCCGGGGCGCAGCCGGCTTCGGTGGTCGCGGTGGCGGCTTCAATGCACTCGCCCGCGATGCCGATCTGCCCCGAGGAGAGCTGGCCAAAGGAGGCGAAGGGTGGATGCTGACTCGCGCTCCGGAGGAGCGACGAGGCGGCAATCGAGGGCCAGTTGATCCGACGCGACGGGAGCAACCAGCTCGGCCACCGCGGGCCCCACGCTTTGATGGCCGGGGACCCCGTCCGTCTGGCGATCGGCCGGCCGGCGATCGGTCTCCGGGTGGCCGTCCCCCGCGCGGAGATCGCCCGCCAATGGGAGATCGCCCGCCCAGTGGAGAGCGCCCGCGATTCGGGGGTCGCCCGCGCGACCCGGCTGGCGGCGGTGAGGTGCGCGCCCAAGCGCCTGTCCCGGGCAATCAGGCAACGCATGCGCTCGGGCCGGGCGGTCCACCACGTCCGCGCCGTAACGGCGGCGACGATCAGCGGCGTGGCCAAGGCTGGTCTGGGCCGGTGCGTCGGCGTGGCGGATGGGATGAGCCGATGGTGGTGGAAGCGAGTCCTGCCGCGGACATCGTGCCTCCGCCGCCACAAACTGAGCCCGCTCCTGCCGTCGAGTCGGCCGAAGGCGAGAAGAAATAGGCCAGCGCCGTCTGCTCCGTCGGCTCTCTAGGGCTCGCGGTGCGCGTGTCGGCCGAATGATCGCCGGGACGCCTGTTTCTGATCACGATCCGACTCAACCGCCGCGGCTTGCAGGGCTTCACTTGCACCCCCGGGTGCGACCGTCCGGCTGGGTGCGCTTGCGTCGAACCCAATGGTGATGTCGCTTCCATCCCAGTGCACCACAGAGCCACTGTGCGTGCGGAGGACGTCAGTCCTCGCCGCAGCCCGAGGGGCTACGCTCGCGGAGAGCAGCGCGAGCAGAATGGTGAGCGTAGGCCGAATGGCCACTCTTGGTCATCGGCTCGTCGGCTCGAATCGTTCATAATGCGTCGTGGCCTTCCAACGGGAAGGAAAGTCGGGGCCTTTCGTGCTACGAAGAGCCCGAAACGAGGACAGGCATGCAAGCAATGAGACCACCGGCTGCGCGTCGCACGGCCGCTCCGACCATCGGATGCATGGTGGTCGCGTCAATGACCCTGGCAGCTTCCACATTCGCCGGCTCGGCGCAGCCGCCTACCAGCGAGGCGCAACGGGCCGCGCAAATCATAGAACGGGCGCTGCAGAAGCACGGGTCCGATGTGCATCGATGTTTCGAGAAGGCGCTGGCTGACCGACTGGATACTTCGGGCAAGCTGGAAATCGAAGTGGAGGTGGGGCTGGCAGGGCATGTGACTGCGGTCAAGCTCCTGCCGCACGGGCAGTCCGCTCCGGTTGGGCTGTCGGCGTGCGTGCAGAAGGCAGCCACGGGTTGGACAGTGGAAGGGATCGAGCCTGGTGCCAAGGTCGTGCTTCCCTTCTCGTTCCAACAGCAGGCGAGCCAGTTCGTGGTCAAGGCGGAGGACGCGCCCGAGCGTGTGCTGGGCGCGGGTTCTCCCGGCAAGGCCAAGCCCGGCCCCAAGCGCGATGCTCCGTTCACCGTCAAGGTGTTGGCCGACGAGATCAACGTGCGCGTGCCAGACATCTCGCTGACCCAGCTCAACATTGGCCCGGCCAGCCGGGTGGCCATGCACCGTCACCCCCGCAGCGGCAAGGTCCTCTACTTGCTCAAGGGCCATGCCCGCCTGCTGGGACCGGCCGGGGTGGCGCCCATCAAGCTGGACGAGGGCATGGCTGCTTTCGTGCCCGCCGGCTACCCGCATGTGATCGAGAACATGGGTCGCCAGAGCACCGCGGTCTTCCTGCAGGCGTTCGTGCCGCCGGGGCCCGAGCGCGTCTACCGCGACTCGACCGACGCGCGTGGCCGGGAGGATTTTGAGGTGATTCGCGACTCGACCACAGCCAAGCTGCCGCCCGAAGGGAGCGGTCATGTGGTGGCGGTGACAGCGAGCGAGGTGGCGGCTGTGCCCGCCTTCGCCGGAAAAGGCACCGCCAAGCCTCTGCTTGATGCCAAGGCGACCGGGTGCGAAGCCGTGACCGTCAACTTGTTGGAGTTTCCCGTCAATGCCGAGGTGCCGCGACACGATCACGGTCGATCGACGGAGATCCTCTACGTGGTGGCAGGGGAGGGCAAACTGACCGTCGGCAGTGAGGACTACCCCTTTGCCAGCGATACCGTGCTGGTTCTGCCTGCCGGCCAGCCCCACGCCATCAAGTTCGTGGCCGAGAAGACCGACAAGGCCGAAAAACCACCCGAGAAGGTCGTAGCTGTTCAGTTTCTCACCTCGGCCCGCGCGGCAGGAACTGCGTCCAGCCCGGTCGCGCCAAGCAAGTCCGCGACCAAGGCGCGTCCCACGCCAGCGGGGATCGCTCCATGACCCTCGATTTCACCGACCAGCAAGAGCTCCCAGCGAGATACAGAAAATGTTGATCGCCGACGAGTTGATCGCCGACGAGGTTCTCAAGCACCCGGTCATAGGATAAGCTCCCAGCCATGCGCGGCCCCGTCGGGCCTTTCTCGATTGCCTGGCTTGTCGCCGCCGGTGCGGCAGGCGGATGCAGCTTCTTTGATGAAGCGGGTGGCGGAGATTTGAGTTTCGACCTGCCAGTGGCCCGAGAGTTCAAGATTGACTCGGCCGATTCCCGCTGGTGGCCATGTCCGTCCCAGGGTGTGCCGGACGCGGCCTGCAGCGGTCCGGCCGCGCTGGTCAGCGATTGCTGTCAGCCGCCCGCCCCGATGACCGCGATCGACTGCCAGGAGTATCCGCTCAGCTGTGATCCGGCCGATGGGTATTGCGCGCTGGCTTTTGACTACGACGATGCGGTGGAGATCGATCTGGGGCGCGACGTTTCGGCGCTGAAAGACCGGCCTCGCAGAGTGCTTGCACAGGCGACGCTCGCCACTATCGACACGACGGTTAACCCCATGGTTGGCCGCTTGCCCCTGCGGACCGCTAGCCTATACGTGGCACCCCAAGGCACGACTTCAGCGCGGGAAGCCGGGGCGACTCTTCTGGCTGACGTTCCGCTGGGGAAGGGGTCGGGGCACGTCGATCTCGCCGCACAAGCGCAGATGGGATTTTCACCGTTTCTCACGGACTTCAACACGCCGTTTGTCCTGATCCTTACCACTCACGTGGTGGTGAAGAGCGGCGCGGCGCCCAGCGGGGTGGAGACGATCAAGGTGGGCGGACACGTGAACGCGAGCTTCTAGAACTTCTTGATGGCCGAGGCCGCGACGGTCGGAAGGGCCAGGGCTGGCAATTCGCTGGTGGTGTGCAGGCGGTTGCTGATGCGGTCGCGCAGCTCTTTGCCAACCTTGAAGAAGGGCAGGCGCTTTTGCTTCACCTGCACGGGCGCGCCGGTGCGAGGATTGCGGCCCTTGCGGGCGCGGTAGTGCCGGGTTTCGAAACTCCCGAACCCTCGGATTTCGATGCGCTCATCGCGGCTCAACGCCTGAATCAGACAATCAAAGACGGTGTCGAGCAGCATCCCAGCGCGGCCCTTGGGCAGCTTCTGCGCCTGCGCCAGGCGTTCGGCAAGCTCCGATTTGGTCATGACACAAGCCCCACTACGAATCGGCCTCAATAGTATAGACGATTTTGACCCTCAACCTTGATCGGTTCGTCGCATCAGGTTATCGGCATGTCGGTCGCAAGACTTTACTAGGGGTGCCGTGCACATAGGTGCTAACCACAATTTTCCGCAGGTTTGCCCGGATTTCACCACAGAGAGCACAGAGATCACAGAGACGGATCGGAAGGAAAGAAGGGTTCGGATCCGGATCCGAAACCCTTTCCTTCCGGCCTCTGTGGTGAGACTCCGGATCGCGCCGGCGGCTGTCAAGTCCCGAGAGAATCGTGGTAAGCACCCATGGGTACCGGGCACGCCGTGGGTCGCTTTGCGGGGCAAGCGGCCAAGGGGGGATTTGCAGGTCACGCTTGCAGGACACCCAAGTGGTAGGATACCCACTGCAGGCCATGGCCATCGTTACGCTCACCACCGACTTTGGGTCGGCCGACGTCTATGCGGCCGCCATGAAGGGCGTGATCCTATCCATGTCGCCCAGCACAGTACTGGTCGATATTACGCATGAAGTCCCAGCCCGTGACGTGGTGGCGGGGGCTCTTACCCTGGCCCAGGCCGCGCCGTTTTTCCCCAGCGGGGCGATCCACGTGGCGGTGGTTGACCCGGGGGTGGGGGGCCCGCGCGCCGACGTGATCGTGGAGGCGGCCGGGAGCACGTTCATCGGTCCGGACAATGGGCTGCTGACCTTGGCGGCGCGCAACCCCAGGCGCGTCTTTCGCATCGAGAATCCCTCATTTCGTCGCGAGCCGGTCAGCCCTACCTTTCACGGTCGGGACGTCCTAGCGCAGGCCGCCGGGTGCTTGGCGCGTGGGCTGCCGGCGTGTGAAGCGGGACCGCCGCTGGCGGGAATGACCGAGCTACCCATTTCCACCAGCGGGCCCTTGCAAGGGGAAGGGCGGGGCGAGGTCATCCATGTGGACCGATTTGGCAATCTCATCACGTCGTTCGACGGCAGCCGGGCGCCCGCTGGCACCTGGGAGCTGGAGATGGAATGGCACGACCGCTGCTTGGCTGTGGTCGCGGGCCGCACCTACTCCGACGTGACTCCCGGTGGACTGGTCCTCTACCCGGGCAGCAGCGGGCAGATCGAATTGGCGGTGCGCGATGGCTCGGCTTCCGAGCAAACTGGGGCTCGACGGGGAACACGCTTTCGCTTGAGGAGGACAGGATGATGGTCAGCAAGTCCTGGGGTTTGGGCCTGGTGCTGGTCGCGCTCACCCAGTCGGGGTGCAGCGTCGGTCAGGGCGTGGGAGAAGCGAGTGGCACGCTCTTCGTGCTCGGCTGCTCCTCCTCGGGCGACTACTGCGATGGCGCCGGCGTATGCGGAACTCCATCGGCCCCGGTGTCCTACAGCCTGAATCCGGACTTTTTTGCCGGCGAGCCCATCAACCAGCTCACCTCTTTCCCTACCAACGGGTCGCCGCCACTGAGCGGGTCGCTACCTCTGATGAATCGCATAACCATTCGCTTGCAGCACTCGGGCAAGCAAGTCGAGAACACCGATGCCCTGTTCTTCGACGTGGTGAATTCTTATGAAGTGGCTCGCTGCGTGCGGGGTCGTGAGATCGTGGTCCCCGGCCAGCCCAACCAGCACGACTATGACGATCGCTACTGTTTCCGCGCCTCGGCGACTGGACCTGCACGGGTGCGCATTTCAGAGGTGATGGGTATCATCCACTCGACCCTAAGTCCGCGGGCGACCTGCACCCGCCCGGTGGCGGCAACCGCGGACGACGTGTTTCCGGTCAATGGTGTCGTGCAGATCGTGGACAACGGATCTTGGGAATCGTGGGTCGAATTTGCGGAATTTGGCTCTGCGGCGCAAAACCAGCAGCCAGACACGACCGCGCGAACGGCAATCAGCCCCACCTTCAAGGTCGAGCTGAACCAACGCTTGTACGCCTCGGCGTTCTCCCTGACCTTGCAGGATCAGAAAGTGGAAACCGCAGAAGTAGCTCTCCAGCCGGCGCCCAACCCCGACATCGGGGGCTCGCTCACCGGGTATTTCGATTTCGACCTAAAGCGAGGGCAGGGCGCGCAGATCTTTCCGTGATGGGCCGACTCCTGCCTGTTTCCCTGCCCATCGATCCACTGTTGCCAGAGATGGTGGCGTCGCTGCGGGCGCGTGGCGCTGTGGTGATCGAGGCGCCACCTGGTGCGGGCAAGACCACGCGCGTTCCGCCCGCGCTGCTCGACGCGGGCTTTGGCCAGCAGGGAGAGATCGTGGTGCTGCAGCCCCGTCGCCTGCCGGCGCGCCTGGCGGCCGAACGCGTGGCTGGCGAACGGGGCGAGAAAGTCGGCGAGACCGTGGGCTATACCGTGCGTTTCGCCGAGGAGGCCAGCCCGCGTACGCGGATTCGCTTTGTCACCGAAGGGATCCTGCTGCGGCGGCTTCTGGGTGACCCGCGGCTCTCCGGGGTGGAGGTGGTGATTCTGGACGAGTTCCACGAGCGCCATCTGGCCAGTGACCTGGCCCTGGGTCTGTTGCGACGCTTGCAGCTCAGCGCGCGTCCCGATCTGGGCCTGGTGGCCATGTCGGCGACGCTGGATGCGCATCCGGCGTGCGAATTCTTGGGCGACTGTCCGCTGCTGCGCAGCGAGGGTCGCTTGTTTGAAATCTCGCTGGAGCATCTGCCCCAGCCCGACGCGCGGCCGCTGGCCGATCAAGTCGCCAGCGCCGTGCGCCGGCTGTGCCAGGAAGGGCTCGATGGCGATGTGTTGGTTTTTCTGCCAGGCGCTGCCGAGATCCGGCGCGCTGCCGAGAAACTGGCGTCATTGGCCGAGACCCGCGATTTGTTGCTGCTGCCGCTACACGGTGATCTGTCGCCCGCAGAACAGCGGCGGGCGGTGGAGCCCGCGTCGCGCCGCAAGGTGATCCTTTCTACCAACGTGGCCGAGACATCGGTCACCATCGACGGCGTGGTCGCGGTCATCGATTCGGGGCTGGCCCGCATCGCCTCGCATTCGCCCTGGAGCGGTTTGCCCGTGTTGGCGGTGAGCAAGATCAGCCAGGCATCGGCGGTGCAGCGCGCGGGTCGAGCGGGTCGCACCCGGCCCGGGCGAGTCCTGCGCCTGTACACGCAGACCGATTTCGAATCGCGCCGGCCCTACGATCTTCCCGAGATCGCGCGCCTCGATCTGGGCGAGGCCCTTCTGACCTTGGCGGCCTTGGACGTGCGCGACGAGGAGAGTTTCGAGTGGTTCGAGCGGCCGGCGGCGCCGGCGCTGCAAGCCGCGCACGACTTGCTCCATCGCTTGGGCGCTCTCGATGGCCGGGGCGGGCTGAGCGACACGGGCCGCGCGATGCTTCGCTTTCCGGTTCATCCCCGCCTGCAGCGGCTGATCGTCGAGGGCGAGCGGCGGGGCGTGGGCGAGGAGGCAGCGGCGCTGGCCGCCCTGGTCGCCGAGGGCGATATCAGCGACAGCGCGCGAACGCGCCTGGGGGGCACGAGCTCACGCTCGGGCACGACCGAGGGCGCCGACCTGCTGGAGAGGCTGGATCGCTTCCAGCAGGCGCGCGCTGCGCGTTTCGCTCGGGACCGCTTGCGTGGCTTGGGTGTGGATGGGCGCGCGGCCGAGGCAGCCGAGTTGGCGAGACGGCAGCTCGCCGGGGCTTTGCGGCGGGATGGGCCGGTGAAGCGGTCACTGAACCCTGATGACATTGACGAGGCCCTGGCCATGGCCACGCTGGCGGCCTTTCCCGATCGTGTGATGCGCCGACGCAGCTCGGGCAGCAACCAAGCGCTGCTGGCTTCGGGCGGGGTGGCTGAGGTCGGGCCGCTGCCCCCCGACGATTTGCTTTGTGCCATCGACGTCGAGGAGCGCACGGCAGCGGCAGCCCGCGGAGGCAACCGGGTGGTGCGCGTGCGTCTGGCGGTCGGCATCCGTCCCGAGTGGCTGCTCGACATCGCGCCGGGTGAGTTGAGCGAACGTGACGAGCTGGAGTGGAACGCGGATCGCCAGCGCGTGGAGCGGGTGAGTCGCCTGCTCTGCGGCGCGATCACGCTGGAGGAGTCGCGCCAACCCGCACCGCCTTCGGCCGAGGCGAGTCGTCTGCTTTGCGAGGCCGTTCTGGCGAATGGCCGGAGTGGACGCGAGTACGGACAAGTTCCGACGGAGTTGCAAGCCAAGCTGGAGGTCTTGCGCCAAGCCTTTCCTGAGGCGGGCGTGCCCGAGCTGGGCGCGCAGGCGTGGCAAGCCAAGGTGGTGGCGGCTTGCCAAGGCATCACCAGCCGAGCTGAACTCGAGGCCAGTCCGATCGAAAGTCACTGGCTGGCCAGCTTGCCGGCGGCGGTCGGCCGGCTGCTGCGCGAGGAGGTGCCAGAGCGCATACGTCTGGCGAGCGGGCGCCTGCTCCCTGTGCACTACGAGACCGGCAAGCCGCCGTGGATCGAATCACGGCTACAGGATTTCTTTGGCACGCCCGCAGGGCCGACCATCTGCAAGGGCCGCGTGCCGATCACGTTGCACCTCTTGGCACCCAACCAACGGGCGGTGCAGGTCACTAGCGATCTCGGCAATTTCTGGCGCCAGCACTACCCGTCGATCCGGCGCGAGCTGGGGCGCCGCTATCCGCGCCATTCCTGGCCCGAGGACGGTGCCCACGCGACTCCCCCGGCCCCGCGCGGTCGGAGGAGCTAGCTTTTTCACCACAGAGAGCACAGAGGCCACAGAGCCGGATCGGAAAGGGTTGGGTTCTGTCCGGTCCGAACCCCTTCTTGAACCTCTGTGTTCTCTGTGCTCTCTGTGGTGAAAAAAAGCTAACCTTCCGCCTTGGGAGCGGTCAGCGACGGGTGCGAGATGAAGAAGGGGATGGCCTCGGCCATGACATCAAGATCGGGATCGAGCTGCTTGCCGATGCCTTCGGTGACCGCGATGGCGATATTCACGATGGTGAACGCTGGGGTCATGCGGATGCGGTGGCGCCGCAAGATGCCCAGCATATCGACCAGCACTTTGCCCACCTGGACATCGGCCAGGCGCTGGCCCCAGTAGCGGCCCACGAAATCGCTGACCGAAGCGCGGAAGGCCTGGTAGGTGGTCTGGTCGTCGCTGTGGCTGGTGGACAGCGAGTACATCTGCTTGGCCATGGTGTCGCCATCACGCTGGGCCCAGGCCGCAAAAAAGCCTGCCAAGGCCGCTCGATGAGGCGGGTCAAGCTCCCCGACCAGACCCAGGTCGAGCAAGGCCACTCGATCGTCGGTCGTGATTAGGATGTTGCCCGGGTGCAGATCCGCATGCACGAATCCGTCCTCGAAGATCATCTTCATGAGAGCGTGTATGCCCAGCCGGGCGATGCGTTTGGGATCCGATCGGGTGTGGCCCACGCCCAGGATCTTGGTCCCCTCGATAAAGGACATGCACAGGATGCGCTCGCTCGACAGCTGGGGCATCACCTCTGGGAAAACCACATCCTTCTCGTCGCGGAAGTTTTCGCGAAAGCGCTGGTTGTTGCGTGCCTCGATGCCGAAGTCGAGCTGCGCGAACACGGCTCGTCCGAATTCCTCGACGGCGGATTCCGGTTGCATCGGGACGAGAGGGGGCAGCTTGCCCAGCCAGCGCGCCACCGTGCGCATGATGGCCAAGTCGAAGGTGCACAGCTCGACCAGGTTGGGTCGCCGCACCTTGACCGCCACCACGCGGCCGTCGGGCAGACGCGCCTTGTGGACCTGCGCCACCGAAGCCGAGGCCAAGGGCACTGGGGCGAATTCGGCAAAGATCTCGCGCAAGGGCCGGTGCAGATCCTCCTCGATGGTGCGCACCACGTGGGAGAAGGGGAAAGGGCCCACGTCGTCCTGCAGGTGCTCGAGGGCGTGCGTGATGTAGTCGGGAAGCAGATCCGGGCGCGTGCTCATGATCTGGCCGACCTTGATGAAGGTGGCGCTTAGTCTGCGAAAGAGAGCCAGCACGCAGCGGCCAAACCAGGCCTGACGGCGTTTTCGTCCCGCGAAGATGATGAGCAGCCACAGCCAGCCCAGAAACCAGCGCAATCCTTGCTCGATGAACAGAACCAGGATGGTCAGGGCGCGCAGGATGAGCCGCGTGGTGGTGAAAGTGGCTCGCTTCATCGCTGAAGGCTATGATTGTCCCACTCTCAACGAATGACGTCTACCGCCAGTCCGTCGCCCTATGCCGCGCTCGAGGACAAGCTCGGCTATTGCTTTCGTGACCCCACGCTGTGCGAGACCGCGCTCACGCACAGGTCGTGGATGAACGAGACGCACGAGACTGATCGCTCGGACAATGAGCGGCTTGAGTTTCTGGGTGATTCGGTGCTGTCGTTGGCCATCAGTGACATGCTGATGCGCCGCTATCCCGAACATCCCGAGGGCGAGCTATCGAAAGCGCGCTCTGCCTTGGTCAACGAGGCGGGCTTGGCGCGCGTGTCGGACGATCTCCTGCTCGGGCAGTGGATCTTTCTCGGTCGGGGTGAGGAACAGGCTGGCGGGCGGCAAAAGCGATCGCTTTTGTCCAATGCGCTGGAGGCGCTTTTGGGCGCGGTTTATCTCGACGGGGGATTCGCCGCAGCCATGGCGGTGGTGGAGCGGCTTTTTGCACCTGCGCTGGCCGACACGCCGGCTAGCGCCGCCCGCGATTTCAAGTCGCGCTTGCAGGAAGTCTCGCAGGCCCGCATGCAACTGGCGCCTCGCTACGCCATCGTCGCCGAGCACGGCCCGGATCACGACAAGACCTTCGAGATAGCCATTTTTCTCGGTGACAAGGAGTACGGCCGCGCTAGGGGAAAGTCGAAGAAGGAAGCCCAGCAGAATGCAGCCGAGATAGCGCTGGCGGCGTTGCAAGTTGAAGGTGGGGATTCCTAGCTTGATCGATGCGAAACAGATCCCCGACGACGTGCTTTCCCTGTGTCGTCGGCTGCGCCAGGCCGGGTTCGAGGCGTACTTGGTCGGCGGCTCCGTGCGCGACCTGCTGGTGGGCCGAAGCCTAGGCGATTTCGATGTGGCGACCAGTGCGCGCCCCGAGGAGATTCTGCGGGTCTTCGGCGCGCGCTTCAGCGTTCCTACCGGGCTGCAGCATGGCACGGTCACGGTGCTGGCCGGCTCGCCCCCGCGCCAGGTGGAGGTCACCACCTTCCGAGGGGAAGGCGCGTATCTCGACGGACGACACCCCTCGGTGGTGACCTTTGGCGCGACCCTGGCGGAAGATCTCTCCCGCCGCGATTTCACCATGAACGCCATTGCCTATGAGCCACAGGCGGGCGCGGTCATCGATCTTCACCAAGGCCAGCAGGACATCGCGCGCCGGTTGGTGCGCACTGTGGGCGATCCAGTCCAGCGTTTCGCCGAGGATGGGCTGCGCCCCATGCGCGCCGTGCGCCAGGCGACCCAGCTCGGGTTCGACGTGGACGCTGCCACTTTGGCCGCCATCCCCGCAACCCTGGACGTTTTTCGCAAAGTCTCGGCGGAACGCGTGCGCGACGAGCTTCTCAAGCTGTTGCTCGCGCCTCAGCCCTCGCGCGGGATCGAACTCATGAGGCAGACGGGTTTGCTGGCTGAAGTCCTGCCCGAGTTGTTGGCCGAGGTCGGGTGCCAGCAGAACCGCTTTCACAAGCACGACGTGTACCAGCACAGCCTCGCCACCCTGGATGCCGTGGCGGCCAAGCCCATCTTGCGCCTGGCCGCGCTGTTGCACGACGTGGGCAAGCCGCGCACCCAGACCCCGCAGCCAGACGCGCCTGGTGAATTTGGCTTTTTCAAGCACGAGTATGCGGGCGCAGAGATGGCGGAAGCCATCGCCGGGCGACTGCGGCTGTCGGGTGCAGAAACCGAGCTGTTGGTCGCGCTGGTGGCGCACCATATGTTCTTTTACACACCCGAGTGGAGCGACGGCACAGTTCGACGTTTCGTAAATCGTGTGCAAGCGGATCGGATTGCGCTGTTGTTTGCTTTGCGCGAGGCCGACATCGTCAGCCGCGGGCGAGGCGAGGATCCCCAGTGCGAAACCCGCGAGCTCGAGGCCCGCATCGCGCGCGTGGCCGCCGAGGATGCGGTCCTGCGGGTCAAGGATCTTGCCGTCGACGGCGCCGACGTGATGCGCGTGCTGGGCGCGGGCCCTGGCCCGCAAGTGGGGAAGGTTCTCAACCGCTTGCTCGAACGCGTGCTCGACGATCCGGCGCTCAATCAGAAAGAGACGTTGGAACGACTTATCCTCGAAGTGGCGTCAGAGTAGTCGCGAGGGGAGCCGGCGAGCTCTGCTCGCCACGCACCACCGCGGGAGGGACTGGCGAGGCCGAGCGGTCGGGCGCGAGCGAAGCGAGCGGGTGTGGTGGGGAAGGTGTAGGTCCCGAAGTCCCCGAAGGGGGAAGCGAGCGGGGAGGCGGTGGCGGGTGGGGGGCCGAAGGGCGGAGCGAACCCTCTCAGGGTTCCCAGATCAGATCGGGTAGCTGAGCATTTCCATTTCCGAGGCCGGCTCGCCAAGTGCAAGCGACGCGGTGCCGGCGCACAGGGCGACCACCACGGGTCGCCCGATCTCGTGCAGACCCACCACGCGCTCCTGGCCGCGGTCGGCCTGCCCCGAGCGCACGACGACCTGGGCTAGCTGCAAGTCAGTGGCCGCTAGAATCTCCAGCGTCGAGCAAGGCATGAAGGTCGCGCCCATGCGTTCGGCCAGACGCGGACCCAACTCAGGGCCGCTCTCTCCCTCGGAAAACAGCACCAAGGTCGGCCTCAGGCGCTCGGTCACGGCAGCCAGCAAGGGGCCGTGGGTCGCGTCCAGCGCCGGACCCTGCAGCGCTTCGTCTGCGCAACACAAGAGGCGATCCGCGCCCGCTGTCCCCATTTCGCCCGCCAGCGCAGTGAGCTCGTCGGGTGCAGTAGGCCCAAGTGCTAGAAGGGCGTACACCGTCGCGCCGAGATCGTCGGCAATCCGGCGCGCTTCTGCCAGTGCGAAGCGGGATGGGGCCGTGATCGCTGCGTGCTGAATCTCTGTGTAGGCGATGATGCTAGCCATGCGGGCCGGAGGACCATTGTACCGGGGTCCGTGGTAAAGTGGAGCAACAAGCATGGCTGTCGGTGAGAGTCCCCCGCTGGGCGAAGACCCGCTCATTTCGCAGCTCGTCGCGGATCGCTACCGGGTGATTCG
>Ga0182017_10000436_pt1 | contig 32917 bp, 14 predicted proteins | sample 712E3DmetaG_FD_120492 | JGI IMG/M metagenome (GOLD analysis project Ga0182017, IMG submission 120492) | Permafrost microbial communities from Stordalen Mire, Sweden - 712E3D metaG | ecosystem: Environmental > Terrestrial > Soil > Wetlands > Permafrost | place: Sweden: Stordalen | collected... | reverse complement strand
ATGTACATTTCAAGTGCACAATTCAATGGAGTTCTCCATGACCATCGTCAGCATCAAAGAAGCAAGAAGTAACATCGGCCTGCTCATCGAAAAGGCCGAACACGGAGAGGAGATTCTCATCACCCGGCGCGGGAAGCAGGTTGCCCGTCTCCAGAGAACAGAAACCAAATAGCCTCTTTCCCCTAAATTTCAAGAACCATACCTCCCCTCTTTGCTACTAACTTACTATATTATATTACAAAGACAGAAATTAATCGCTTTAGCGATAAATATGGATAATTGAGGGGGCAAAAAAAGGATGAAGGTTGCAAAGTATCGTTTAGTTTTTATTAAAGCTTCCTCACGACGTTTTTTACTGTTTTCCTTTTGGGTTTCCTCTCTTTCACTGAGCGCCTATACCGCTCAGCCTCCGATTGATTCCGTGTATATAAATTCAGGGAATCCCGCTTTCCCCTTCCCCCAATTTTTGCCCTATCAAAATGGCGCTCTTGGTAATCTTGCCACGCATAGCGGTGTTGGCGTTACCCATGCGGAAATGGAGCAGACTATCCGGGATGCGTATCGGATCATGATGAATCGGGCGTATTTCACGGGAACTACCCTCAATGGCAGGAAATATATAAAATTCAGATCGAACCCGGATTGCAGTGAAGGCGATGGATACGCAATGCTTGGCGCCGCATCCATGGCGGATCAAAAAACTTTTGACGGGCTTTGGCTTTGGATTCATGACAATGCCATGAACAAGGTAACCAGCTATTCTACCGGGCAAGCAGCTCCAAACTATCTCTACAGCACCCTTCCCGGCTGGCAGAATTCCAAAGGCACCAATTCCGCCACCGACGGCGATGTGGATATAGCTTTCGCGCTCTATACCGCTTACAAGCAATGGGGCGAATTCATGGGAATCTCCGACAGCAAAGGCAATCCCATATCGTATAAACACGACCTCATTGAATTTCTCAAGGGTTTGACCGACACGATCGTTTACGCTACAAACGGGCTTAATTACATTTGCGGCGACATTGGCCTTGACGGATACATTAAGGGCGGCGACTCCTGGACGGAGCTTACCGATTGGGCGAGCAGCACCGCGCGAAGCGGCCTTCCCCGCGTCCCCGAAGGCAAAGGCCCCGCCATGCAGTATGTCGATTACGCCGCCCCGTCGTATTTCCACGAGTTCGCGGATTATTTGACTAACGAAGACCCTTCGCTTTATGCTTGGAACATCAAGCAGTTTCAGCGTTGCGAGGCTTCGTCCGATTGGCTTATGGGGCAGATGCTTTCTAATCAAAGCATGATTCCTTATGCCGGCCATGTTGAGCTGTCGGCTGATAATATTCCGACTTTTTCTAAAATGAATGAAGGTGAAGATTTTCGTTTGGCGTGGCGAACGATTTTAAACCATGTTTGGCATGGCAATCCGGCCACGACATGGGACCCCGTGGCGCATCAGGTTAAGGCCGGCACACCGAATACTTTTGAGCGCGATATCGGGCAACGATACGCAAAGTTCCTATGGGATCAACGTCAATCGCCATGGAATAACGCTTGCATTGCCGGAAAAGATAATCTCTTTACGTATTGGGGACCGGAAGTGATCGGCTGGAGCTACACGGTTTTGGGCAAACCGCCGGCCGGAGGGGAGTTCTTTCTTAATTGGGTGCCGGGCGCGGGTTCGCCTTCAGCCGTGATTTCGCAAGACTATACCCTCATGGCCGAACTCTATCGTTTTTCTGAAATCGAATGGGACGTTGAAACGCCCGGCGACGGTTATTTGACAAGCGTGCCGGTTTATTACCACGGATGGTACAGGCTTCTGGGACTATTAACGCTGTCGGGTAATTACCATCCGCCTTCGAATTTTAAACCCGCCGCGAATATGAAAGTGTACATGGCCATCGACAAAACCTTCGGGTTCCAGGGCGACAGCGTCACCTATACCATTGACTACCGCAACTTCGGATCGATAGCCGCCCAAAACGTGACCATTGTAGACACCTTGCATAAGGACTTCGTGTTTTTGTCCGCCACGAGCGGCGGCGTATACGATCCCGCCGCGAATACGGTAACCTGGAATATCGGGCCCCTTGCCGGATTTAAAACCGCGACGGGAATCGCGCCGACGAAAGGCCAGGTAGTCCTTAAGGTAAAGGTCGGCAACGCAACGCAAAAGCAATACCGTAACCGCGCCGTTATTTCATGTTCAAACGGAACCGGATGGACGTCGAATGAATATCCCAACCATGTCACGTCCGTCATGGAGCGCAACTTTCTTGACATAGCCAAACACGCGCTGGTCGTGAAAAAAACAGTCTCCATTCCCTCGCCCGAGGCCGGAGCGGATGTCCAGTTTTTAATAACCTATAAAAACACCTCCGACGCGGGCTGGATCGACGGCGGCAGGCCGGGCGTGCATTTTTCCTTCTCGCAAACCGCCGGAACAGGCAGCGCCACCATGAACACCATGCGCTTCAGGCTCTTTCACGACGCCGACGAAGCGTATATCGACTACGGAAATTACCGTGTTTCCTATTTTCTGTACGATTCCCTCATTACCTGTGTCCAGGGAGTAAACGGTTGCGCCACGGGATGGCAAAAAACACAAACCATCACCGAAGGAATCATCGATAAAACCACGGTCAAGCTCCTCCAGGAAATGATCACGCCGGGCAAGGACTCCCTGGGCCGATGGAACCAACGTATCGTCATTCAATTCTCCGACCCTACCGATCCCAATCGAACGCTCAATCTTGCCACTATCGACCACCATTTGTCCGAATACCGGGGTATGAGGGCGCGCATCCACCGTGGCGGCATCGATCCGCTTCGGCTCGTATGGTTCATTAACAGCAGCTCGTGGACCAATGTCAACTGGGCCGACGACTGGTCATGGGACGCCAAGGCAAGCCAGGATGACGCGGGAGTTTACTTTCCAGTAACCGCCGATTGGACCGACCTTGAAAATCCCAATCTTCCCGTTACTACCTGGAACCGGAAATCCTGCGAAACCGCCGCGCATACCGTTAAAAACGTCCTCGTCGAAGAATGGGACGGCTACACCTGGCGCAGGGTTGCGGGCAACGGTCCCCTGCCCGGCCGCGACGTGAATAACGTGCTCATCCGCGACACCGTTCCCGCAGGGCTCACGCTTGATCCCGCCTCGGTATCGACCCCGCTCGGCTTTACTAAAACGATATCCGGCAACGTCATTACCTGGACCAAACCGAAAATGCAGGTCAATGATTCGGGCATCATCACGTTTACGGCCAAGGCTTCAAACTCCTGCCCGCTTCGGACCAGGCGGGCGGTGAACCGGACCTGGATTTCCGCGGACAAGGAATCGCCGTATGCCGACAGCGCCGTAGTGACCCTGACCTGCGATTCCATAAACGTCATCCCTCCTACGAAGTCCTCGCTTATTCTCAAGGACCCGTCGAACCTGACGATTCCCAACGGCGACACGGCCCATATCGATACCACCGCCTTTACCATCGTTGTGACCGACAAGGACCAGGACACCAATAGCGGCATGCGCGATACCGTGACCGCTCTTGTCAAGAACCCGTCGTCCGGAGACTCGCTTAGAGTAAAGCTCATCGAGACCGGAAACGCCACCGGCATTTTCCAGAGCGCCTCCCCCATTATCGTGGCTTCGCAGGGCGGGCCGAATAAAATCATCACGAGCGGCGGCGAATCGGTGTACATCACCTATACGGATCAGTTCGATTCAAAGGACATTTCGCAGGCTTTTCTCGTGACGCTCGCGGCCTTCCCGACGCCGGTTTACGGATGGATTTTAGACGGCAACGGCGACGGCAGGGCCGACAGCGCCGTTGTCGTTTACAGTAAGGACCTAACGGCCGACCCGGATTCGCTGCGGTTCTATTTCCCGGACCAGATAAACTTTCAGACAATCAAACCGGGCCAAGGGTCAATGCTGCGCAGCGGCGCCATCGTTTCCGTATCGTTCGCAACGCCGTTTCCCGCCGCTACCACCGCTTTTACCGGGAGCGGCCTGGGATCGGGTTTCGCTTACTTGACAGACGCCGGAACGGTTAAAAAATTCCAGTTCCCCGTGGCCGACAGCATCGGTCCCATCATCACGGTCGCCCAGGTTGTTGAACGAGCCATCGGCGCAACTATCGACACATTGTATGTGACATTTTCCGAAGCGACCCAAAAGACGTCTCTAAAGGGTCAGTCGCTTATTCTCATTAAAAACGGCGCGCCCACGGTCATTACCATCGACATGGTCGATTCGCTTACCACTACCCGATACGCGCTCGCATGCGCGGCGGGAACGCCGCAACCCCTTCCGGGAGACTTGCTGCGCATCAACCCCGCCGGACCAGTGCGGGATATATACGGCAACGCGGCGCACCAGCTTAATCCTCCGGCAATCATTTCGCTACGACAGATCCCGCCGTCCATCGTGGATGCCTATTACGTCGACCGAGACGCCGGCGGCGCGGACGGTTACGTGGATACCGCGATCATCCGGTTCAACAAAAAGGTTTCCCTGGGAGGCCTATCCTTACTGCTGGACTGGGGCAATGGCCTTTCCGTAAACAATATCCGCGGTGATACGATTTCCTACAGAGGGACCGACAGCATGAGCATCGGGATCGCGCTACGGGCGGTATTTCCCTATAGCGGCGCTTTAAGGACTTCCGGCGCAATGAACCTCATCGCGCAATTCGACGATTTTCCCGGCGAGTCGCGGCAATCGGCCGTTACCGACAGCGCCGCGCCGGTCATCGACAGCGCCGCGTATTTGTATAACACCGCCGGCGCCGGCGGCTGCGATACGCTGCTGGTGTCCTTTTCCGAACCGGCTTCCATTACCGGCGCGGATCCATTCGTATTTTCGGCAAGGTCAACCGCGACCCGCTATAGTCCGGCGCTGTCCCCCCTCTATTCGGGCGGAGGCGCGGTTAAATTTTGCGCAACGTCCGGGGACGTTTCGCCGCAGAACGGCGATTCCATTTGGATAAATTCCAACGGCAGCGTGCGCGACCAATTGGGGAATTTCCAAAACAATTTGCACAATAGGAAAGCTGTCTTGCGGGTTATCCGGCCCTCGACGCAGTGGAAGGTATATCCCGTGTGCAATCCGTTTCCCGCCGGACCCGGATTCATCTGCACGGCGGGTAACGCGGGCGTTCCGGGCACGGTCATTGAAATAACTCCCGTCAAGCAGGGCCTTGCGACGCCGTCCATCACCCCGCGGCTCATGATTTTCGATATATTCGGCAATTGCGTTTACGAACAACAATCAGCGTTGAAACGGCCTGACCGAGACGCCTATTACTTCGTGTGGGACGGCCGCAACAGGAACGGCAGATACGTCGGCTCGGGCGCATATCGCGCGAATGTCATCATAACCGAGGGAAACGGTGCATCGTCGATCACTCAAATATTGATCGGCGTGAAACGATAGATAGAGGGGCGGACGCGTTCGCCTTACCCCAACACCCCGATCTCGCAAGCAAGACCACACCGCCGCCGATATTAAGCGATCCGAATCCGCCGTCCCCGAAGCGGGAACTCCCTGTCCTTAAAGGGTGGAAGGATTTAGTCTCGATTTCATTACTTCAACCTTTAGTGCGAATATGGTATTTTCTAAGCGTGACACATTAAAAGGAGCTTACGATTATGGATATAAAAGTCGTACTTGAAAAAGATGAAGATGGGTATTTTATCGCCACTGTTCCGGCGCTGCCCGGTTGCATTTCCCAGGGTAAAACCGAAAAGCAAGCATTGAAAAATATCAAAGAAGCCATTGAACTCCATGTTCACACGCTCGCCGAAGATGGTCTTCCGTTGAATGGAAATAAGGGTACCAGAGAAACGCTGGTTTCGGTGGTATTATGAGTCCAAAGCTTCCCGTTGTTTCCGGCGCTCAGTTGATTAAAGCATTCGGAAAACTTGGATACTATATCCGATCGCAACAAGGTTCACACATTCATCTTCGCCATCCGATCCATCCGCCTCTTACTATTCCAAACCATCGCGATGTAGCGCGGGGAACGCTCCGGGCCATACTCCGGCAGGCCGGACTATCTCTCGATACTTTTGTCGAGCTTCTTAAGAAGTAAAGTAGTCTTTCCCACTATCGTACTTTAGAATACAAGGTTAGTTTTACATCATAGCTGAAGAAAAAACTTTTTAGCCGAGTTTAGCCACTAAATACTAGATTATATTAGGGGGCATTAGTCTTTAAAAGTGGCTAATTTTACGTTTTCACCCTTTCCGCCTGTTTTTTTTGTTTCAGTATGTTCAATCTTTTAACAAATAAATTGGAAGGCTATGAATTCTATTAGAATATGTAACGGATTGTTTTTATTTGCGTTACTGACTATTTTCACTGCCAAGGCTCAAACCGCCGACCCCCCACCCTATGCGGCCATCGCGTGTCCGCTGCCCGACACCATGGACCAGCTTTTGCGGGACTCCATCAACCTCAAATTTTCCCCTATCCGCCTCAACCAGGCGGGGTACAGGCCCCAGGACGAAAAACTGTTTTACTACGTGGGAACCTCGGCGTCGAATTTTTCCGTTATTAACGCAACTACGGGCGCCGTTGCGGGAACCGGAACTCTTACGTCCCTCGGCGTTCAGGCGCCGGGACAGTTTAAAATCACGTGCTACTACAAGGCGCAACTTACCGCCGGCGGCGACATTAAATATCAATTGCTCGGTCCGCAATATACGGGGACCGTGTACAAGGGTCTGCTGCCCGACCTTCCGGAGGGAAGGTACAAGGTGGTTGTAGGGACCAATCAATCCGCGCCCTTCGTCATACGGGCCGATGTTTACAGCATGGTCAAGGATGCGCTGCTTAAATATTACGGCGTGGCGCGCTGCGGCCCCAATGAATCCTGGTTCCACGCCGGGTGCCACTTGAAAGACCCGGTGCCGGGCGGCTGGCACGACGCGGGAGACCATATCAAGGTTCCCCAATCCAACGGCTTCGCGTTCGCGGTGCTCGGGCTCTGCGCCGCGGCGCTCAAGGACCGCGACCAGGACCACTACGCAAAAAATCAATCGCTCACGCTTATTACCGACGGCATTCCCGACGTGCTCGTGGAGGCCAAGGTCGGCGCCGACTTTATGGTAAAATCCTATGACCTCGGCGGCGGCACGGTTGCCGGAATGAAAACCGATATCGGCGATTTCGGCAAAGACCATGGTTGGTGGGGCAGACCCGAATATCAGGACGCCATGGGGCCCGACCGGGGCGGCCCGCCTCGGCCCGGGGTCCAGGGCCTTGGAGGGAATACCGCCGGTTCGCTCGGCGCGGGCCTAGCCTTCGTCGGCAAACTCTGGGCCGCCTACGACGCCGCCTATTCGGCCAAATGCATTAAAATAGCCAAGGAACTCTACGCCTTCGGCAAGGCAAACCAAACGGCCTATCAGAACGCGGCCATGAACGGCAACGACCGGACCAACGACGAGCTGGCGCTCGCCGCCCTTGCCCTGTGGTGGGCAACGAAGGACAGCGTTTACAAAAATGACCTATTGTACGATAAAACGATCGGACCGGCCGCGCAGCCCGCGCTGTACCCTAAAGGCGGTTTTTCGGGCGGATGGTTTACTCATAAGCAAGCGGGCATGTTCAAGGACCGCGCGAACACCTCCTGGGCAGACCTTGACGCATACCCGCTGTGGGGCCTCTTTCGCCTCATCCTCATCGACGAAGCCACGGCGCTCTCATACGGTATAAGCGCCGCGGAGCGACTCAATCTTATCGAAGACATCCTTTACTGCCAAATTTCCAACATCAGCGACATCAGCGATGGCGACCAGTCCATCACGCTTCCCGCGCCGAGTTTCCAATGGAAACAGGGCATCCTGAAATGCGGCAGCCTATGGGGCTGGATGATGATCCAACAGGACTGGATGGTCAACCGGTATCAGGCGGGTAACATCACCGAGCTTTTCTGTTATTACGATATCGCAAGTAAAATGCAGGGTGTTGAACTCCCCAATTCCCCGGCAACCACCGATTGGAAAGTAAACGACGTCAAGTCGGTCTTGATCAAGCAGCTCGATTATATGCTGGGCATGAACCCCTGGGACGTTTCCATGATCGTGGGAGTCGGCGCGAAAAACCTCAATCATCCCCATCACCGCGCATCCGATCCCGAACTTCAGAACGTGCCCGGCGCGTTCTATAAATACCGTCCGCCGGTCGGCGCTCTGAGCGCGGGGTACTATCCCACGGTTCCGCTTTACGATGAGTTCATGGGCGGCAACGCCAATCCGTGGCTGCACTCGGAAATTTCCCTGGACGCCACGACAGCCATTTTCCTTCCCGTCATGGGTTTGGCCAAGGAAGACACCCTTGCCGCGCCCACGGCCACGGTGCGAACCGTCTACGTCGGCTGCGACTCTGCAATCATCGAAGTTCGCCTGTCGCGCTATGGGACCTCTACGATCCGTTACGGCGCATCGGCAACGTCCCTCGGATTAACCAAAAGCGGCGACTCCTCCGGCGTTTTCCAGCGTATCGCCCTCAAGGGCCTGACCAAAGGGACCACGTATTATTTCAACGTGCTGGTACAGGACCTCTTCAACCGTCAATCGACCATTCTCGATCTCGATCAGGATAAAAACCAGGTTCCCTTTAAATTCACCACGCTTTCGGACTGCTCCGGAAGCGCGCAAATCACCAATGTGAAGGTGTGTAAGGTGACGGGGGATTCGGCCGAAATATTCTGGTATACGCCCAACGGCGAGTTCGACAGCAAAGTAACGTATGACACCGTCAAGCCGCCAACGCGTTTCACGGCTTACGACGTAGAAACGCACCCTGTCAAGTTTCACTTCGTCAAAATCGGGGGCCTCCGGGAAAAAACAACCTACTACTTTTCCGTCCAATCGGGCGCGGCCGTGGACAACAATAACGGGCAATACTACCAATTCACTACCACGGTACAGCACGTCGATTTCGATATCAGGGCCGTACGGTATGATTGGGCCGGGAAACCCGCGCTGGGTATCAACGTGATCAACCAGGATGTCAGGACGTATGATTCCCTTGATTTCAGGCTCTATTTCAGGGCCAAAGACGGTTTTGAAAACGATCTCGGAGCGCGGTTCGACATTATTATTAAATATCAGGCGAACGGATACCAGGATCAGATCATTGGCGCCTTGAAGGACACTATTCAAAAAAATTTACAATGGCAAAAACCGACTAAAATGACGGACACCTACAACCCGGCCGACGGCACCTATGCATATTACTTTTCCCTTCCGCTCTGGGGCGTGGAGATGCAATCGCAATCGCGTATCCGGATGGACGTCATATTCGTTCAAAGGGAACCGACGCGATTGGTGGATCTGCTGGACCAGCCGCCCTTGCACCAAATCAATAATGCCGACTGGAGCTTCGGCCCGCATACCGATCCTATGCTGTTTCCGGGAATTCCGATAGGGACCAAGGACGACGTTGACGCGAACTATTGGTCTCTGCCCATCGACTACTACATCACCGTGTACCGCAAAGGCGAGTATGTATGGGGATATTCCCCTTCCGCCATCGAGCAGCAGCAAAAGAAAAACTATTACACGCTGAAAACCCAGGTCACCTCCCCGCTCACCAACCCTTCGCAGGACTACGTTTTCTTCGAGAGGTCAATACCTGTCGTCAATGTTTCGGGGTGGGCCACCATCGAGCCGATCGACGGCGCGATCAACGACATCTGGGTCAACGGCGCCCGGCTTGTAAATCCCGGGCAGTATGTCCAATGGAACCAGCAAGCGCAGCGATTCGACTTCACCGTTCCCGTTCCGGTAACCGGGGGGCGCAACAACGCCGACATCACCTTTTTCGCCGGACCATCCACCTGCGATCAATGCTACGGCTGCGCTGTTTCGAACCACAGCTTTTTCATCGAATTCAGGGGCGCCAAGCAGTATCCTTCAACGCTCAAACTCATCGACCTCGGCAACCGGACCATTCCCAGCGGCGACACCGCCCATATCGACACAACGGTGTTCAACGTCGTGGTGAGCGATCTGAACGGGAATATCAACCCCAAAGGGAAAGACACGCTTTATGTGACGATTACCAACCCCACGGCGGGCGATTCCCTTTACGCGCGGCTTATCGAGACCGGCGACTCGACCGGAATATTCCAAACGCAAAGCCCCATCCCCGTCGTAAGCGCGAAAACGGGGCCTTTTCAGATCATCATGAGCCCGGGCGATAACATATATGTCAAGTACATCGACCCCTCCGACCCCACCGACTCCTCGTCGGCGCATCTTATTAGTAAAGCTGACTTCCCCCTTGCCGTTCGCGGATGGCTGCTCGACGCCAACGGCGACGGCCGGGCCGACAGCGCCGTTGTGGTATACAACAAAGCGCTCGCCGCGCTCCCTGATTCCCTGCGCTTTTCCTTCCCCGACACCTCCTCGCCGCAGACCGTGAAAGCCGGCCAGGGAAGCCTGCGGTTTAGCGGCGCTACGGTCACCGTATCATTCGGTTCGCCTTTTGCCGTGAACACCACCGCGTTTTCCCGAGGTTCCCAGGGAACGGCCGCATCCTATTTCACCTTACAGGGCATGGTCAAGAAAAATTCCTTTCCGGTGGCCGACAGCGTTGGTCCCGTGGTTACCAGCGCCCAGGCCGTGGAGCGGCTGGGAAAAGGCATTGACACGGTCTATATAGCCTTTTCCGAGGCCATAACGCAACAAAGCTTGATAGGGCCCTCGCTTATCCTTATAAAAAACGGCGCGTCATACATCGACACCGTCACCGCCTTTCAACCTCTTTCAGGCGGCGTCTACGCGGTAAGCCTTTCAACGGGTTCGGCCCCGCCCCAGGCGGGCGATTCCCTTCGTATCAACGCGCCGGGTCCGCTGCGCGACCAAACCGGCAATGCAGCGCATCCGCTTAACCGTCCGGTGTCGCTGGGAATCAAGCAAATCCCGGCGAGCATCGTTTCGGGCTATTATCTGGACCGCGACGCCGACGGCGTTGTCGACGCGGCCATCGTCCTTTTCAACAAAAAAGTCGGTTTGTCAACGCTGTCGTTTTTATTCGACTGGGGCAACAATATCATCGCCGATAACGTTCGCGACAGCAGTCTTTCGTATGTCGGCGGCGACAGCACGGTCGTGGCCGTTATCCTTAAAAACGCCTTTTCGCCGTCGCCGGGTGTAAAAACCTCGGGCATCATGCTTGTCACGCCGTTCTTTTCCCTGTTCCCCGGCGGCGCTCAAAACGTCCCGATCGCCGACAGCGCCGCGCCGGTTATCAAAGCGGCGGCATTCCTGCCCGACATGGGACCCGGTCCGGCACTATGCGATACCCTTCAGGTTGACTTTTCAGAAGAGGTCGTCATAGCCGCCGTGCCTTCGCCCTTCAACTTCATATCCTCGGCGGGCAACGCCCCCTACTCATTGACGCTTGTTCAAATCGGGGGAAGCTCCCGCAGCGCCCGGTTCTGTGTCGCCCAAGAGGGCGTGACGCCGAAGGCGGGCGATTCGATATGGATCAATCCCCTCCATTGCGTCAGCGACTCAGGGCATGTCTATCAAACCAACATCCGCAACCGCCGCGCGTCCATCGCCGTCCAATTATCGCAAAGCCTTTGGAAGGACCCGGTCATAAGCCGCAATCCCTTCACTCCCGGCCTTTCCGTGGGCCGCGACGGGTGGCCGCAGGGCATTGGAATGTTCATCGGCATTTTTCCCAAACGTCAAAACGGCGCCATGGACCTTACGGCGCGAATGACCATTTTCGACGTACTCGGTAATTGCATTCATGAAACAAGCGACCTTGTCAACTATAACAACGGTTATTTTATTCCATGGAACGGCATTAATCGAATCGGCAGGACCGTAAGTTCCGGCGTTTATCAGGCCAACGTTATCATAACCGGCGCGGACGGGAAACCGTCCGTGTACAAATTGAGGATCGGAGTGAAACGATAGTTGGGGCGATCGTTGTGTCGCCACGATTTGTCGTAGATAGCGTTCGACGCGTCGACCTGATTTAGTTTGATTTAGTCGACCGTAGAGGCAAGCGGCGCGTCGCCTGGGTTTCGTAGGGGCGGACCTGCGTGTCCGCCCATGGCATGTTGATCTGTATTTTCCCCTCTCCTGTGGGAGAGGGGTGGCCGAAGGCCGGGGTGAGGTCGGGTTTGTGACCTCATCCCCTGCCCTCTTCTCCCTCAGGAGAAGGGGGAAAAGACAATGTTCTGATTACTTTTATAACACTATTGATTTACTCTAAGGGGTTTTCATGTCGCGTTTTATTTTCATCATGTTCGCAAGTATAGCTCTCAGCCAATCCGTTTTTGCCCAAGTTACGGTTCATGTGCTCAACCCCTGGCGCAATGACGATTGCGCGGGCCACAGGGATTCGCTTCTCGTGGAAGGTTTTAACAACGGCGGCAGCGGTAACACCGGGTGGGCCGACAGGTCAATGAGGCCGGAAGGCGGAAACTGGTTCTATTTTACCTATGGATCCAGATCGAACTCGTTTACTTTAGCAACCTACTGCGGTCCCGCCACGTGGCAGGGCTGGGTTTATTACAAAAAGTATACTTTTAATATCGACAGCCTTCTGTATAAATTCCCAACAGGGACCAAGGAACTATGGATTACCATCGGCGACAGCACGCAGCCGCCTCAATTTTACGACAAACCCCTGACAAGTAAAGTTATCTATCTATTCAATCCCTGGCCCAACAACTCACCCCAGATCAGCATCGACAACCGGCCGCCCATGAAAATGCAGGTGCGCCAGGACATCTGCGGATGGTATACCTGTTTTTACGTGGGGCCGCCCGACAGCCTGTACAACGTGGTTTTCAGCGATTATTTTCAGACTCAAAAATATACTTCGGCCGGCTTGGCCGCCGGACAGCCACTTGACTTACGCGCTTCCCTGACCACTAGGGATACGGTCTATATTCTTCCCAAACCCTTTCCCTACGGAGCGCCGTCGCTTTCCGCAACGTTTCCCGGCCGCGTCGGCGAATGCGGAGTCCGGAAAGTATCCGCCATTTTCCGCGACTGGAAACTTGACAATATCAGTTTTTTCAACGATGTCATGGGAGCGCGCAGCGGCGGGAAAGGCATGGTTCAAAAAATATTGGTCGCGCCTGATTATAAACCGCAATTGACCCCCGCGGCCGCCGCCGCAAACCCCCCGAATCCTCCGGTGTCAAGCTGGTACAAGACGTATACATTTTCCAATGGAAGGCAAAACGACACCTGTATCGACCTGACTCTTAAAAAAAGCGATGACGGAAAGTGGACGTTCAATTCCGATGATATGGGAGGTTTTTTTCCGCTTGACAATTTCAACGACTCCAATAACATAAAATATTGGAGTACCTTCCCCTTGGATTCAACCGCCGTGGGCGCAAAAAAGCACAATTATCATTTTTCAATGGAAATGCACCTTCAGTTCGTTTACTATAAAAATACGGGATTAGTATTTGATTTCTGCGGCGACGATGACGTATGGATTTTCGTGAATAACCGCCTGGCCGTTGACCTCGGCGGACTCAATAATCGCGTCGCCGATACTTTTGACGTCGATAAGAGGAACATTTCCCTCGGACTCGGGCTTGTCGACGGCCAAACGTACAATATGGATATCTTTTACGCCGAGCGAAACCCGGTGGGGTCGAATCTGATTATTCAAACCACTATGGACCTGCGCAACAGCGCCGAGCTTTTTTACAGTGAAACCGTCAAAGGACCGGGAAAAACGGAATACCTCATCCTGGAGCGCACCCAGACCAAGGATATAACGTGCGGTTTTACTCCCATTTTAAACGCCATCGACACGCCCACGGTCGACTTTTATCTCGAAGGCCCGCAATTCGGCCAGCCCTATTCCATGCCGACGGGAGTTTATTTTAAAGGAATAACCGTGGACGGTAAAAACAGCAAGGTTACCGTCGACAGCTCCTCCATCGACGGCCTTACGCCCGGGGATTATCGCATCACCTTTACCAGCACGTTCGACAAAACGCGCAGCGGCTATCTAGTATTCACCGTGCCGCCCCTGCCCCCGGACCACCTTGACATATTAAATGACTCCATCATCGTGAACCCGGTCAAGGACGCTGCGCTGGATTCCCTGTTCATTCCCATGGACAAACAGACAACGGAAATCTTCGCGGTGCTTCGCGATAAAACCGGCGGCTATGTGTCGAGCGCCTCCGCCGAAACCTGGATCAGCCGCGACACGACGATCGTTTCCGTGGCGCCGATGCCCGGCGATAAATCCCGCTGCGTCATCACCAAAAAGGGCAGCGGATCGGCGTGGGTCGTGGTCAGCCAGGCCGGGCTCAGGCCGGATTCGGTCAAGGTATCGGCCATTGCGCTCTATCCGCTCATTACCTCGGCCATTATGCTCGATACCAACGCGGACCTCGTTCCCGACATGCTGGGCATCACCTTAAGCGATACGTTTAAAATGAACCAACGGCTGGATTCCATCATTGTCGCCTACCGGGGCAAAAACTATTCCATCCCCGCCGCAAACGCCGTTCTTAAAGGCCTTTCAATCACGGCGCCGTTTTCCCCGACAACGGGCGCCGACGGCAGGCCGGGCGGCCAGGCGACCATTGCCATGACCGTGGATACTAAGCCGCAGCGCTCTTCCCAAACCTTTACGGACGGCGTGGACCCCGCGATCATCGCGGCAAGCGTCATGGAAAACGAAGGTACGGGCCCGGATACGCTGTTCGTCACGTTTTCGGAGCCCATACTGTCGGCTACCCTTACCGGAAAGCAACTATTGCTCATCAAGGCCGCCTCGGGCGACACGATAGTCTTGAATATCGAACGCACCTTGGCCCAGGCAAACGATTCCACCTACACCATCCAGGCGACCTCCTCCGGCGCCCAACCCAAGGCGGGCGATTGGCTGCGGCTTGTGCCCGGCGGCAAGGGCGGGACGCTTTCCGATCCGAGCGCTAACACACCGCACGACCGTAACCGCGCCGTACAGCTCGGCGTACGGTTGGGCCCCACGGCCATCCTCGGCGCATATTACCAGGACGTCAACGCCGACGGCGTCATCGACAGGGTAACCATCAATTTCAAAAGGCCCGTGCAACCGACCGCGTTTAAAAGCATTACGGCGCGATGGGACATTCTGCCCAGCGTGGTGTTCGACACGGCTTCCCTGGCGGGAATAGTAAAACTCAACGATTCATCGTACGGCGTTCCCATACACGGCGAAAAGGCAATGCCGGGCAAATTGTCAACCAAGGCGAGCATATTCGTTTTAGTGGATTACATGGATTTCCCGGACCTGCCGCCGCCCACCGCCCTCGCTTCCGACAGCGCCGCGCCGGCGCTCGTTTCGGCGAAGCTGGTGTACGGCAACTCCCTGGCGTCGGATTCCTCCCGCTTCGACGTGCTCACGACGGTATTTTCCGAAAACGTCCAGCCCATAACGAATATCCACCCGTTCCTAGTAAAATCCGTAAAGAACGGGGTACCGTATCAATTCAGACTTTCCTTATTGAGCGCGAATAACGAACTATGCTCGTTCCGGGTCGACACCATTGAGGCGGGAACCATGCCCTATGCGTCGAAGGGGGACTCGATGTGGATCGATATCGCCGCGCTGATCAGCGACGCCCAGGGAAATTCCCAGCGTAATCCCCTTAACCGCCGCGTTGCGCTGGATGTGGTCATGAAGGAGCCGGCGTGGGTGTTCAGGATCGCACCCAACCCCTTTACTCCCGCGAAAGGGTTCGCCATGGAAATAAGCGCCGGCTCTCCAACGCCCATCCTGGACGCGGACCAGTATTCGCTGAACCTCGTTATTTTCGACATGATCGGAAACATGGTTGTTTCCCAAGCCCTTAAACCCAAGGATAAGGGCTGGGCCATGGAATGGAACGGTTGCAACCATAACGGGCGCATGGTGGGCAGCGGCGTGTATTCGGGCATGATCCGGGTGTTTCATAACAAAGAACAGATTTCAACCAAAAGGATACGGATCGGGGTAAAACGGTAATATTATTTTAAAGGTTAATCGCCTCATAAAAAAATCATCCCCCTCCCCCTTCTTTCACCAGGAGAAGGGGGTTTACTATAAGGATAAAATACCTTTAGCGTTTAAATGATAAGGAGAATCCATGCCCCGTTTTTTATGCGTACTATGCTTGATCATTCTTCTCGGGCGCTCCGCCTCCGCGCAATTCACCGTACACGTGCTCAATCCATGGAGCACGGACACCTGCGCCTGGCATAGGGATTCGCTGCGCATGGGCGGCAACAACTTTGTGGGATACTATCCGGGAAGCGGAATGAGGCCGGAAGGCGGGAATTGGTTCTTTTACACCTATCAAACGAGGGCTCTGTCTTTTCAAATTGTCAATTGGTGCGGGCCGTCGGACTGGCAAGGGCGCGTCGTTTACCGCTATACCATAAATCTCGACAGCACGCTCATGAAGTTTCCTAGCGGGACCAATGAAATCTGGATCGTCGTTCAGGATACGACGAAATTACCCATCATTTCCGCCGGGCCGCCCCCGGGCAACAAGGTGGTCTACTTCCTTTCGCCCTGGGATATCGGCGCGCCTTTGGTTCAATTCGACGGCCTCGCTTCCATAAAAATGAAAATGGACACGAGTATCGCCTTGTGCGGCTGGTTCAAATATTATTATTACGGAAAGCCGGTTAATGCCCGCGCCAAATTCATGAACTCGCTTGACAGCACCGTATATTCGAGCATCGGGACGGGCGCCGGCAGTTTCATTGATTTGTCCGCTGTTTTAGCGAGTTCGGATACCGCTTGGGTCCTTCCGGTTCCTTTACCGGGCGGTCCCCCCTCGGTCTCCAAAAGCTATCCCAACCAATCGGCTGCTTGTCAACGGTCGCTGCTTCTGGGAGCGACGCTTCGGGACATTGCGGGTTCACACCCGGATTTTAACGTCGGCGGCACGAAACCGGCCTGCGACGGACCGAATCATGATTATGGCGCTCCCACTCTGGGCATGGTAATGCCTACTCTCGGGGCCAACGGCGAACCGGTTTTAAGCCGTACCAGCCCCTGCCCGGTCGATAGTTTCAACTGGTTTACCACCCAAACCATCATCGCGCCCTATAACAACGCCAAATGTTATAACCTCAGGTTGACAAAAAACGAGGACGGGCTGTATCAATACGATACGGCGTTCTTTTATCCCCTGGATAGTTTTAAATTCCTTGACCCCGCAGGAACAATCCCAAACCCATGGTGGACCCCGGGTACCGACGCCAACGGCTTTCAGCACAATTACTCCTTTACCATGGAACTTGGAGCCCAGTTCGAATATAAAAAAGGCCAAACGTTCGATTTCCGCGGCGATGACGACGTGTGGGTGTTCATCAACAACAAACTCGCGGTTGACATAGGAGGCATCCACAATCCCATGGAAGGTTATGTCAAACTGGACACCATGCACCTTACCGTGGGACAGACCTACAGTTTCAAGCTTTTTTTCTCCGAACGGAACTGCTGCGGGTCGAGTTTCAGGATGGTAACGTCGCTCAATCTGCGGACAAGCAGTAATCTCTTTGCAACGCAGACGCTTCCGGGAGGAGGCGTCCGTCAATATAATATGTTCGAAAAAATAACCCAAAGCAATCTTTCCTGCGATTATAGCCAAACCGTGATCGACACGCAGCCTGCCGCCGTGGACTTCTATCTCACGGGGCCGCAGAACGTTCCGTTCGCCCAGCCGATGCTCTTGCCCATAGGGGTTTCGTATGGAGGCATAACGGTCCTAAACGGAACCACTATCGTCAAAATCGACACCGCGGCTATCACCGACCTTCCTCCGGGTAACTACCAGATCAGTTATTATCTGCGTTCCGATAAGTCCCAAACGGGAACGATTCCCTTTATCATCAGCGCGTTGCCGCCGGATCATTTCGACATCCTTGTGGATTCCATGACGCTCAATCTTAAAAAAGACGCGGTAATAGACTCATTGGTAATCGGCTTTTTCGATTCGATAACTACGATTTACGCGGTGGTCCGCGATATCAACCAGGCTTATATCAAACGCGCCGCGTCGCCCACCTGGACGAGCCGTAACCCGCAGGTGGTCGCGGTAACCCAGTCGGGAAACGACCCGTCGCGTTGCGTCATTACAAAGGTCCAGGCGGGCGTTACCTGGGTGGTGGTAAGCGACCCCGCGGGAAAACTCAAGCCCGATTCGGTTAAAATCGTTTCGCGCATCCTGCCTAAATATCCGGTCATTTATTCCGCCGTCATGCTCGATACCAACGCGGATATCGTTCCCGACATGCTCAGCATTACCTTAAGCGACACGTTCAAAACAAACCAAAGGCTTGATTCCCTCATCATTGCCTATCGCGGCAACAGCTATTCCATTCCCGCCGCGAACGCGACGGTAAACAGCGTCTCGATCAAGGCGGCGTTTACGCCATTAACGGGCGCCGACGGCAGGCCAAGCGGCCAGGTAACCATTTTCATGACGGTGGACAATGGACAACAGAGTTCCTCGAATACCTTTACCGACGGCGTGGGCCCGGCCGTCATCGCCGCGAACGTGATGGAAAACGACGGCCCCGGTCCCGATACGCTGTTCGTCACGTTTTCGGAGCCCATACCGCGATCGTCGGTTGCCGGAAATCAATTGTTATTGATAAAGGCCGCAACGAACGATACGATCGCCATGAACATACAGCAAGTCATCGCCCAAAGCAGCGATTCCATTTTTACCATTCAGGTAACCGCCCCCGGCATGGATCAGCCCAAGGCGGGCGATTGGCTACGGCTTGTGCCCGGAAGCAAGGGCGGAACGCTTTCCGATAAAAGCAATAACCCGCCCCACGACCGTAACCGCTCCGTGCAGCTCGGCCTGCGCCTGGGCCCCACGGCCATCCTTGGCGCCTACTACCAGGACGCCAACGCCGACGGCGTCATCGACAGGGTGACCATCAATTTCAAACGGCCCGTGCAACAAGCCTCGCTTAAAACAATCATCGCCAAATGGGACGTTTTACCAAGCGTCGTGTTCGATACGGTGTCTTTGGCGGGCGTTATAAAACTCAACGATTCATCCTACAGCATGCCGGTGCGCGGCGACAAGGCCATGCCGGGCAGATTGTCAACCACGACGGTCATGGAGGTTTTGGTGGATTACAAGGAGTTCCCGGACCTCCCTCCAAGGGCCGCCCTTGCCTCCGATAGCGCCGCGCCGGCGCTTGTTTCGGCCAAGCTGGTGTACGGAAACTCCCTGGCGTCGGACTCCTCCCGCTTCGATGTTCTCACCGTCGCATTTACCGAAAATGTCAAGCCTATCACGAGTATCCATCCGTTCGTCTTAAACTCCCTGAAGACCGGCGTACCGTATCAATTCAGACTCACTCTCCTCAGCGCGAACAACGCGACATGCACGTTTAGGGTCGACACCATAGAGGCTGGAATCGTTCCCTATGCGGCGAAGGGAGATTCGATGTGGATCGACATCCACGCGCTGATCAGCGACGCCGAAGGCAACGCCCAGCTCAACCCACTTAACCGCCGTGTTGCCTTGGATGTGGTGATGAAGGAGCCCACGTGGACGATTCGGGTCATACCCAATCCCTTTATTCCGGCGCAAAGCTTCTACACCGAAATCAGCGCCGCCTCCCCCACCCCTATCTTCGACGCCGAACAATACGCCTTGAGCGTATCCATTTTCGACGTCATCGGAAACATGGTGATTTCCCTGCCCCTTATGCCCAAAGACAAAGGCTGGGCGAAGGAATGGAACGGTTGCAACCATAGCGGTCGCATCGTGGGCGGCGGGGTCTATTTAGGCATTGTCAAGGTGTTCCACAGCGGCGCGCTGGTCTTTACCAAGAGGATCAAGATCGGGGTGAAGCGGTAGGATTGATACCCCATCATGAGATCCGCCTTTATTAAAGTATTTAAACGCCGCTTTCCCTCCATTCACCGGGATTTCGCGCTGTTCATCTCGACCGTCGCCGCCATCGGATTCGCCGAAAGCGTTTTCAATTCGGTTTTCAATAATTTTCTCAATGATTCCTTTAATCTAAACAGTTTTAACAGAACATTCCTCGAATTTCCCCGCGAATCGGGCGGATTTCTGGTCATCTTCGTTTCCGCGGCGCTTTTTTTCCTGCGCAGCCGCCGACTTGCCTTCGCCGCAATGCTGTGCGGCGCCTTGGGTCTTGTCATGATGGCGCTCTTTTCAGTGAATTTTCACTGGATGTTCGCGTGGCTGTTCATTTTCAGCCTCGGGCAGCACATGCTGATGCCGCTCAACACCGGCATCAGTATGGAACTCGCGCATGAGGGAAGAACCGGACGCCGCCTCGGTCAACTCAATGCCCTGCGGAATTTCGCGGCCATTGTGGGAAGTTTCTTTATTTTCCTGGGATTCAAATACTTCCATTTCAATTTTCGCGCTTCGTTTCTGATCGCGGCTTCGTTTTACTTCATGGGCGCCCTGTTTCTCTTGTCAATGAAACCCGGCAACGCCCACCCGCCCGCGCTCCATCTCAAATTGCACAAGGAATACCGGCTATACTACTGGCTTTCGATCCTCTTCGGCACGCGCAAGCAGATATTCCTTACCTTCGCGCCGTGGGTATTGGTAACGGTGTTTCACCAGCCCACCGCCATACTGGCGACGCTGCTGACCATGGCGGGCGTCGCGGGAATAGTATTTCAGCCGCTGCTGGGAAAGGCGGTCGATTCGTTAGGCGAGAAATTCGTTCTTGGATGTGAAGCTTTTTTCCTGATATTCGTCTGCGCGGGATACGGACTTTCCAAGAGCGTATTTTCGGAACGAACCGCGTTTATCGTGGCGGCGATTTGTTTTGTGGCCGATCAATTGCTCATGTCGGTGGGCATGGCGCGGGCTACGTATCTTAAAAAAATAGCCCGGCCCGAGCATATCACGCCGACGCTGACAATGGCGATAACGCTGGACCACATATTTTCAATCACCGTGGCATTGACGGGAGGATTTATCTGGGCGCGGTGGGGATATCAAAAGGTATTTCTTCTCGGCGCGGGAATAGCGGTGGTAAACCTTATTTCAGTGCAGTTTATAAGGATTCCGGAGAAGAACCATCCACGCCTGAAGGAACTTAGGACTGACCATTTCCAACAACGCCTTTAATGCGGCTTTTTTCCATGGCCGGATAGCAATTTATCAAGGTGCAAATTGATGAGCGTGGCTTTTTCAAAGGATTCTTCAAAACGATCGTTTTGCGCTTCGATTCGCGCATTAAACACTTTCATGGTTCCTTGCATGCACTCAAAGCCGAATATGGTCAGCTCCGGAAATTCCGGCGGCAAGACAACTCTCGCCGATTTCCATTCATCACCGAGATAGAGACTATCCTTCGTGACGCGGAGCGTCATCGTCGAAGTATCGGAAACTTTCGCCGGTGCGACGAAAAGAGACGTCATCAGGCCGCTTTGATTCCGGCATATTCTGAGAGAATCCCCTAATTTTCCCTTCTCAATGAGAAAGTAATAGGTGACGCGCTTATTTTGCACCAACAGCCCGGCCAGGGCTGGAGCGGGGCCTATGGCAAAACGCGCCTCACATTGTTTGATGTTTCGAAACTCAAAATTCAGCCGTACATTCGCCGTTGCCTCGCCCGACTTGGCGCCGTCGGTCGCCGCGTCGTGAAAAAGATAGGAATTTACGGATGGAATGGAGTCATGTATGAGGCGCCACTGGCCGATCTGGGTGTACCACACCTTCTGAACCGGATTCACGGTTCCCCGCGTCCGCCCGAGCGCCGTCATAGGCGCTGAAATCCCGGAAGTAAGGATGGCCGCGCTCCCCGCGATCCAAAGGAACGCGGACCATCTCCACGAAAAGATCATCGGATGCCGTTTCGCAAACTATCAAGTCTATGGCTGTTTTTTCTTCGCAAGCGCTTGGAAAATTACCTTTGCGGTATTATCATCAAAAACGACGGTATTGGCGGTTTGCGGTGTGATGGTTGTCGTCATGTTTGAGATATTGGTGAATGGAATACCCGGCATGGGCATTCCGAGTACTTTAGTATACACCCATGCCGTGTCGATATAAACGGTCACATCGCCGGACCTGTTGGTGACTTTTGATGCGGTTGTCGTTCCGTAGTCAATAGCTGAAAAGTAAACGTCGCCGATGGTCACGGCGGATAAATCGATTCCGTCGATGTTTGTCGTCGCACCTTTTACGTCCACGCTCATGGCTGTTAAATCATTCTCCGCCTTGACCGTGGTTTGCGGCGGCGTAACCACGGTTACATTACATGCCATCGTTATTGCCATTAAACTTGCCGCCAGCGTTCCAAACATACTTTTTAACATGTGTCTATCTCCTTTGTTAACTGTTGTGATACAATGATTTCATTAAGACGCGGCTGTGCCGCGAGTATTTACGGCCCACTATCTTTGCGGACGCATCTATATTTTTCTTTTATCGAACGTGAACTTCCACCTTGGCCCTGTGTTTATCGCGGTCATTATCATCATCGCGGTCATTATTCTGGTCATCGTCATGCTTGCTGCGAACCTCCACCCTTGCCTTTCTTTCGGGCTGGTCTTCTTGCGTACGCACATGAACCCGCGGATTATCGGATCTTTCGGGGGTGACCGTTACCCTGGCCCTATTTTCCGCCGGTTGCACAATGACTCTCGCGGGCTCTTCATGCGTTACCGTGACGGATTGTCGCGGCTCTTCTTTTCGCACCGTGACCCTTCGATACTTCAGTCCTATCGGCACTTCAACACGCTCGCGGTCATGATGCCTTTCACCAAGGTCAATTCTGATGAGAGGCCGCTCATGCGTTGTGACGCGGACTTTGTTGAGACTGATGGACACAATCGGCGAATGCACCCTGCGCTGTATGAACTCCCTGCGGGGCGGAGCGCTCGTGACGCGCACCCGCACATCGCCTTCCGGACGAGCGTGAAACGCCACGTGACTTTTCATTTCAAACGACGTGAAAAATTCCACGGGACAGAAGGTCCATTGCATATGGAACGCGTGTTCATGATACCCATGGCGGGGCTTGGCAAAGATCGGCGCCCATCCAATTTCGTTGTCGGTCACGTACCATTTGACTCTCGCGGGCGACCATTCATACCCCGGAACCCAGACCCATCCCTGTTCGTCGTCGTAGCACCAATCGCCATAGTGGCAAACGATCCATCCGAACGGCTCGTCGGAATCCCATGCCCACCCCTCGTTTGAATAGACCCAGTGCCCATAGGTGAACGGACGCCAATCCGGGTCCGCGTCCGGCCGCCATACCGTGCCGTAGCCGGGAACCATTACCCATTCGCCATAATTGTCCAATTCCCCGAAGTCGACCCTGGCGTTAATGCTGACATCGGCGCGGCATACCATGGCATAGGCGCCAAGCATCATCGCGCAAAAAATCATCCACCGTCCATTGCTCATACTCTCCTCCTTCTAAATAATCATATTAGTAGTAGTAATAAGAAAATAATTCATTTCTGATTAATAAAAATTCCCAATTTTATTTATTATAAAAGTACCTTTTTTGAAACTTCGAGTATCAAATTGGATACAACGATACAACCGACCTGTCAATTTATAACCAAAAGCGTTTTGGGGGTTGGCAAGGGGAGCGCCGAAGTCGACTTTTGGCTGCCGTAATTTTCCTTCAATAATTGATTTTACATGACGTAATCTTGTTTGTTTACTTTTTCAAAACCTCCCTTTCTCCCGGAGAATCATGGGGTATCGAGGCGGCATTTGCGGTATACTATTGTGCTTGTGCGGATTCGCGCAGGAAGCGCCGAATATCACGGACTCCCTGCCGCCGCTTGAATCGATACCGAAGCCCCTTCACGTTGTAAAAGCCCTCTATCCCGACAGCCTTATGGAAAAAGGGATTTACGGCGACGTCGAGTTCGACATAACCGTTTCAGACAAGGGAACCGTTGACAGTGCAATCATCATCAAGGGATTGCACCCGGTTTTGGATTCATCGGCTCTGGCCGCCATACGATTGTTCACCTTTACTCCCGCAATGTCTCAAGGCAAGCCTGTTGCGGTAGTGCTGCGGTATGCCTACAAGTTTACCCTCCAAGATTCGGTCTTTCCAATTGACGAAACGGTCAATTTTACAGGAACCGTCATGGAAAAAGGCTCGCGGGGAAAGGTGTCCCGCGCCGTTATCGCACTATCGTTCGAAGACACGATTCCCCCTCAAAAGCATGACAAGAAATTCCTGTGCGTCGATAAAAAGCCCCATGGCATTCCGCTTTCCGTTTACCTTGAAAAAATAGGCGCCATTAAGGGTCAGAGGCTTGAAGGGTATATGATCGTAACCACAACCGATTCCCTCGGAAGGTTTTCTTTTTTTGCGTTGCCGAATGGAACCCTGCGGATCAAAATCATCGCCGGCGGCTATAAACCGCTTCAATCGAAAATATTCATTGTAAAGGGCGTAACCGTGCGGCAATCGTTCCGGCTGGAACGCGATTCGTATAATGATAATGAAATAGTCGTTTACGGCAAAGCCCATGATAAAGAGATCAAGAGCTACGACGTGGGTTCGAAGGAATTAAAGCGAGTGCCGGGATTCAACGGTGAAGCGGTCAGGCTTTTGCAAGCTTTGCCGGGCGTATCCAGGCCGGTGTTCGGGGGCAACGAAATCATCGTTCGGGGCGCGGACAACAGCGACAGCAAATTCTATATTGACGGAATTGAATTGCCGTACCTGTACCACCCCTTGTCGGGGGATTTTGGTTTGTATCGAGGGATCCTCAATACCGACGCGTTGCAGTCCGTGTCATTATATCCCGGTGGATGGGGAACGGGCTTCGGCAATGCGCTCGGCGGAATTATTGATTTTAAAACACGTCCCGCTCAGAAGGATCGATGGCACGGTATTTTCGACCTTACTATCAAAGGCATCAATCTGCTTTTTGAAACCCCGCTTGGGAAAAACGCCGGAATAATAGGCTCATTCCGTCAATGTTATTTATTTGACGAAGTCGGTTTTTTCAAACGATTGGTTTATGGAACTAAGTTCGATAACATACAGGATTATTGGGACTACTCCTTGCGATTCGACTGGCAGCTATCTCCTTCGCACCATATTACCCTCGCAATGATCGGCGCAAATGACACCATGTATAATTTTAATCCGAAATGGGAAAAAGCAAGCAAACACGACCCCTCGCTGGAATCTTCGTCATTTGGAAAAGACATGACGATGGGAATGGCCGCATGGAACTGGGCTATTTCACCCAAGCTTGAAAATATCCTTCGATACGGCATCCGCCCTACATCGTATAAAGAATTGTTCAACAATTGGGTTGATTTCATGTATTACGCGGATTCAAAGGCAATCAGACATGACGTACGCGATGAACTAACCTACAAAGTACATGACGGCCTGAAGATACTCTTCGGCCTCGATATGCGGTTTGAGCCGTTTACCGGCTTAACAAAATATTATGTACAAGATACCGTTTATACCTATTCATCAAAATCAATGTTCGGACCATTGGCCGGATATGTATCGTGCGAATGGAAGCCTACGGAAAAACTGACGCTTTCACCCGGATTGCGCTACGATTACTATACGCAGCTTGATTATCACGGTTCTTGGTTGCCTGAATTCCGGGATTATAGTAACGGCGCAATAAATAATCACACGCGATTTTCAGGAGATCCTTCGCTTCGTATCTCCGGCAAATACACATTGGACAAGCAGCATGCCGTTACCGCATCGATCGGCAATTACAACGAAAGCCCCGACTCCATCATCATGACGACCGGATTGAAAAAAGACCTCGTTTCCGAAAAAGGAAGCCAATACACACTTGGTTACGAATGGCAACTGAATGATCTCGTATCGCTGGATTGTCAGGGATACTTCGGAACGCAATGGGACAAGCCGCGAGGTAAGACCGCCCAGGAGCTGATGGAAGACAATTCCAGCTATCTTGCGACCAACGGCAAGGCGCGCATGGAAGGCCTGGAACTAATGCTTCGACACAACCAAGACAAACATTTTTTTGGGTGGCTGAGCTATTCGCTTTCGTATAGCGAGCGTTATGATTTCGGGGAGCGAAAATGGATTGAATACGATTACAATGCCTTGAACAATGTTCAACTTGTCGCGAACTGGTTCTTTAAGGGTAATCAGGGGTTCGGGCTACGCTTTCAATATACGGACGGATATCCTTATACGCCGTACGAAGTGCAGCTCTATGATGCCACGAATTTTCAATACATAGCCAAGCCCGGCGCCGTGAACTCCAAGCGCCATACGCCCTATCTTGGCCTGGATCTCAGGTACGAAAAGAAATTCATCCTCAAGCGAAGCATGCTCACGGCGTATATCGAGGGTGAACGGTTGTTTCATCTTCTCCAATATGTAAAAGATAAAAACGGCAAGCCGCTCTATCATCCGGGCGAGGTGAACCAATATAATTACGATTTTTCCGCGTTTGAGAGCATACCGATTTTTCCAATAGCGTCACTGGGGTTGACATGGGAATTCTGAGGCTGACCAAGTGTTTTATTTTATTGTCCGCGCTATGCGGCGTATGCTCGCTGCTATCATGCATAGGCGCTATGCCCGATACCTTTAGCCGTATCGACGCGAACAAACTCCGTGTCATCGGGGTAGTCATCGGACCGCGACCTGAAGTCTCGCCCGGTGATACGGTGACCGCGAGCGCCTATTTCGGCGGGAATGAAGTAACGTCGATAAACGATATTAAAGTGGTTTACAGATACGTTTGGGGAATCAATGAAATCGCCTATACCGATGTTGATCCCATAACACCGCTGAAAACACCCGTCGGCTTGCCGGACTCGGCGCGGATTTCATTTATCATCAAGCCGGATGTTTTCCGGGAAAGACAACCTTACGACAGTATTCCACAGTCAACCATCGATTCCATAAGCGAACTATTCATGCATCCCAAGGATTCCGTTGCGGCGATGCTTTCGTCATTATCCGATTCGCAAAAGACCGCGTTCGGCGACATCATCGAAAAAATGGTTTTACCCGCGATGCTTATGTTCACAGCCCATTCCGCGAACGGAACCGCGCTCAGCGCAGCCGCGCAATTCACGATTAAATACCATGTAAATCTTCCCGCGATAACGCCCCCCAATAATAATCCGGACATTTCGTGGGTCGGCGTCTGCAAAGTGCCTGATCGTTTCGCGTTTGGATTTAATTACTTCGACCCTTCAAGCGCGGGGAACTATTCAATGACCTATCTTTACAATAAAAACAATCCGGCGCTCTGCGACAGCATCGTCGACGTGGACACCGGGTACGCCTACTTTTTAGCGTGCGATAACGGCATCTCGATTACCGATACGACGATGGATGCGATCACTGATAAGAACGGCAACCGGATATTTGAAACCTATACGTATAAATGGTTTTACCAAAATGTTAACAATCTGCCGGACCAGGACGATTCGCTCATGCAGATTGACGACAACGGTTCCGCCTGCATTGAAATGAAGCCGCCCGGTAATACCGCAATGAAAAATTTCCGCGCCTGGGTCGCGTGCTATGATCAAATCAACGGTCAACGGATGCGTCCACGGGGCATGTGCGTCCGGGCCGTAAAAGGCGCTTTCCGGTTTTCGCCGCAGTATATCAAGATGAAGAGCGGAGAAAATTAAAGCCACCGACAAAGTAGACACTATACTATTGACTATGGGCTTGAGCTATTCTTTGTAACATTGTCGTCTTTCTATAACGGGAAAATTCATGGGTAAATTCTGCGCCGAAGAACATCTGAGGTATAGCGGGGCAATAGTATTCGGAAATTTAAAATATACCGTACGAAACAGATCATATTTGTTGTGCGCGGCTTTAGCGGTTCAAATGCTTTTCGTTGGGTGCAATTTTACCACGCAATCCTACAATACCGGAAAATTGCTTAACCCCGGGGAAACACTCTTGAGCGCGGGAATCGGAAAAAGGGAATTTTACTCGATTTCAGCGCACGATGCCGCTGGAAACTTACTCGTATCGATGCCGGATTCCTTCGTTACCAAAATTGATACGAGTCGAGAACAATATTTTTCAGCATGTATTGATTATCGATTGGGCGTTCTTCGAAAATTTCCATTTGGAAGGGGACTAGAAATCGGTTTCCATTTGGAAAGCCCCTATCAACTTAATCCGAAATACAGCGCCGACGCTTACTTAGGTCCCGTTCTCCTGGAATTCGACGGAAGGTTCGGTTTTAAGGATAAGCCGATAGGCAAAGGCTTATTGCATCATAACCTCGGACTTGGTTGGACAATCGGGCCATGGATCGATAATGGCTGGTATGCGGAATATGCCGCGGGATGGGAATATGAGCGGTTAATTCCCTATGCGAATTTCAGGGCGGAATGGCTTGCAACGAATATCTCTGATTTCAACGATATTACGGAATCTTATTCGCCCTATCGCTACACGAAAAGATCATGGACGACAAGGACCGCCATAGGCGTTTCGATGCGCGTGCCCCATTGGTGGATTTCGCCCGATTTCGTCGTACCCGAAATCACTCTCATATATCCGCATTATTCCGCAATTTCCCATTATGGCATTGCCTATCATATTGCACTGAGGTGGTTGAATGGAATTTAAACAATGGGGGAGCATTTTTTTAATCGTCCTTTGCTTTGCCATGGGAAATTCAACCATTGCTCTTGAAAAGGATTCCGTAAAAACAGGCGCAATTGTCAAACAAGGAGACGGCGCTATCAATGACTCGGTAACCATTACGGGGTCGATTCTTGACTCCATGACCGGAGCGTTCCCGAGAAATGATCCTGTTTTTGTAAAAATCGATTCAAGCACGGTTTTGCCGGATTCCGAAGGGACTTTTTTTAAGCGCCTTCCTCATAAGGAATATCATACTCTGGGAATTGTCTCAAAACAATATGCCCCATTTTCCCGGATCATTTCGGAAAAAACGGATAAAAAAAATTATTTCGTAACATGCCTGCTGCATTTTCAAATCGTCACACAAAAAGCCAATGTAAAAATACCAACGAATGGCACAATGATTTCCGGACCTTGTTGGACGATATCGGGGTGTATTGTAGATTCAAAACATGATCTGGCTATAAAATCGGATAGTTTTACCGTTACTTTTGACGACAGCCTTATTGATATTACAAAAAAGGGCGGTTATCTTGTACATTCGTGCCAAGGCGGTAATCATATATTTAAGGTAAGTGTTCCCGGGTATCATGAAGTAATCGAACAAGTGGATTTGAAGGCCGACGATAAACAACCGTTCATTACCATTCCAACGACAAAACTGAAAAATAACGTTACCAGACGAGAAATAACGGTCACGGCAAAGCGGGAACCGGTCCATGTGACCGCGGCGGTATCGAAAACCGATATCACAAGAACCGAAATTGCCAGGACGGCCTCGACTTTTAATGATCCTCTGCGCGTTATCCAAACGCTTCCAGGCGTTGCCGCGGAAAGCGACGCTTCGGCCCGGCCAATCGTCCGCGGGGGAGAACCGAAGGAAACGCGGGTATTTTTAGATGATATTTCGCTTTTACAGCCGTATCATTTCGGCGGCGGTCGTTCCATGTTCAATGAACTTGCGATGGACAAAATGACGCTTTACAAATCAGGATTCCCCGCTGAATACAGCAATGCGACATCCGCGCTCTTGACGGTGAACGGCAGAAGGCCGTTATCCGAGCCGTTTGCTTTCGGACTAAACTGGAATTTATTGCAGACTGACGCATATATTGGAATTCCGCTCTATAAAAACAAAGTAGGCATAAATGCGTCGTTTCAAAGTTCGTACTATGATTTTACCTACAAGCGCGTTGGGGAGTTAGCCGCGTATATTGAAAAGAAATATCAGGATCCGACCCAACGGAAAGAAACCGATTTAACGGTCAAGCAAATAGAAGAAGATATTATTCTTCCCGATTATCTGGATTTTTCCACGGGGCTGGAAATTCGGCCGAATGATAAATTGCAAATATATTGCAATGAAATTTACAACACGGACAAATATAAAGCCATAACCCGGCCTAGTTATGGTTTCAGCGGTGAAACCGCTCAACGAGACACGCAAATAGATTATGCATCGTATTATAATATTCTCTACGGAACGGCAAAATATTTCCCGACGTCCGACAATATTATCACACTGGCGGGCGCTTGGCAAAAACGCTGGTGGGATCTTAAAGTACCGGCTTCAGACAGTTCGAATAATAGTTTGTCGCCCTACGATGTTCATCTGTCGCAGTTTAATTTGAATTTTAACTGGGTGTATTCGGGATTTTCAAATCATATACTCAGTTCAGGCTTTCAACTGGATTACAACAAAGCCGACTTCAATGTGGATATAGCCCGGTATATTCAACAAATACTTCTTAACGGGAACACGAATTTCACCGATTTTTTGGGACCGCTCACGAGCGATAACGGCTTGTCTTATATGTCAAATTACCTGAATGTAGACGGAATAATAAATCACATTTTCGTAAAATATAAAGGCAATAATTCTTGGATGAACAGCGGCTTGTTCGTACGTGACGAATGGACAGTAGCGCCAAGACTTAGCCTTGATCTTGGCGCAAGGGTGGAACTTTCTCGCGCCGATAGCTCGATTACGTTTTCTCCCCGAGTATCCGCAAAATATTCTTTGGCCCCCAAGCATGAACTAATTGGGGCAATCGGGCATTATACGCAAAACAATTACGATATTTCCTCAATCGCGCTTTCCAATGATTTAAAACCGGAAAAGGTTTGGCATGGGAGCATCGGAGAGGAAGATAGACTGCTTCCCTGGCTTACGCAAAAGATTGATTTGTACGGCAAATATTATTACGATTTATTGACCGAGGTCATTCAGACCACTTCAACATTTCCTCCCGATAATGTCTACCGTGCCGTATTCGGCGAATATTATGCGGATTCCATTTCGTTGTTCTCACCGCAAGGTAAATCGGAACTCCTCGAACAATTTCAATATTCACATGGGCGCTATGAGTCGCATTATGAAAATAAAGGACGCGGGTATGCTTATGGATTGGAGTATTTTCTCAAATACGATCCGTTTGACTTTTGGAACGGATGGATTTCCTTGACCGCGTCGCGCTCCAAGAGGCAAGATCAGCCGGGATGGCGTTGGTATCCGTTTCCGCTCGATAGGCCGCTTATGCTTTCATTGGTGAACTATTACCGGCTTCCGCGAAGCTATGAGATAAGCGCGAAATACCGCTTCATGTCGGGAATGCCGTATACTTCGGTTGTCCAGGACAGCTTTGGCACGCGGGTAAGCGCCGCCAATGCCGCGCGCTATGCGCCTTATCAACGGTTGGACTTTAAATTTTCGAAAGGATTTACAATAAAAGATTCAAAGGCTCATTTTTATATTGAAGCATGGAATGTATTCAATACCCCCAATTTCGCGCTTTTGGACGGCAAAACAAAAAAAATTATCAGCTTCGATATGAATTGGCCCGTAACCATGCTGTTTTTTGGGTTTGATTATCAGTGGTAGAGGCGCTCTTGACCACTATCGAGTTCTGTCATGTGAATGAAACAACCTATACTAGGCCGAAAAATTATTATAGCGAAATGCCGTTCAACCGTTCTTTTGCGGCTTCCGTTTTTTTTCATGGTGTCGCTATCGCCTCGATTTTCATGATTATTCATGGAATTCACCGCGAAAAAACTTTTCGGCTTCCTCAAACCATAACCTTGGTTTCGCTTCCATTGCCCGAAAAATTAAATAAGGTTGTTCCTCCCGCGCCTCAGCGCGTGCAGGTTGGAGGAGCAAAAAAAATGAATCCTGCCCCTGCTATGGCGCATCAAGCCATGCAAGCGGCCCCGACTTCGTCGGACGCGCCCGAGACTAATCCTGTTCCATCAGCGAATGCGCCTCAAGAACAACCCCAAGCGGCCCCAAGCACGGGCGCAGTTTCAGGCCCAAGCGGGGTTGGAGACATCGGCGCTCCCGTGCGAATCGGGTCCATTGGAAATTTGGACAATGTAGAATATTCGCCCTTGTATAATCCCAAGCCAGCCTATCCGCCAATTGCCCTTAAAGCGGGCATTCAAGGATCGGTCGATGTTGACCTGGTCATTAATGAATTCGGCCGCGTTGATGAATTCACCATTGTTAATAGCATCGGCCATCCGCTCTTCGGCCAGGAAACCGCGAAGGTTATCGGCAAATGGCGATTCCCACCGCCAAGAGTTGAGGGCAAGAAGGTCAAAATTAAATTTTTGTATACGGTGAATTTTAAATTGGATTAATAAGATTCTCTACACAATCATCACGCCAAACTCGCCATTATATGTTATAAATAGTATAGTGTTTTTGACATTTTACGTTTAATATGTTATATTGATGATTCAGAGCAACCTCACGGTCGGGTCTAAAAGAGGCAACGATGTTTCAAAGAAATCTTTTGCAATCGCTTGTGCAATGGAAAATAAAAAAGAACCGACTTCCGCTTATTATTCGCGGGGCAAGGCAAACCGGCAAAACAACGTTGGTAGGAGAATTCGCTCGACAATTTGAGACCTTTTTATATTTGAACCTTGAAAATATCGACGATAGAAAATTAATATCCCCTTCATTTACAGATACACTTGCGGCTCTTGAATTTCGCGCATCAAAAAAAATTATCCCGACTTCGACGCTATTGTTTTTGGATGAAATTCAGGCTTGCCCGGATGCCGTTTCCTTGCTCAGGTTTTTTGCGGAACAAATGCCCGATCTGGCCGTCGTGTGCGCCGGTTCATTATTAGAAGTAAGACTGTCGCAAAAAACCATTTCGTTTCCAACCGGACGAGTAGAATATCTGTTTATGGCGCCGATGTCGTTTTCCGAGTTTTTACTTGCAAAAGGAAAAACTCGGCACGTTGAAGCGTTGTCTCTTGCTTCTCT
>Ga0182017_10000435_pt1 | contig 32941 bp, 34 predicted proteins | sample 712E3DmetaG_FD_120492 | JGI IMG/M metagenome (GOLD analysis project Ga0182017, IMG submission 120492) | Permafrost microbial communities from Stordalen Mire, Sweden - 712E3D metaG | ecosystem: Environmental > Terrestrial > Soil > Wetlands > Permafrost | place: Sweden: Stordalen | collected... | reverse complement strand
CGGGAAAAGGAAAACGGTTTTCCTACCTTCATCATGTCAACGAAATATTCTATTCTCCGTTCACGGACCGTATTCCCGGACATTGCGAACAGAGTTTTACCTATCGTCATTTTTATCGACATGTTTATTTTCTGTATACCTTTAAGTGACTTACTTGGTTAAACTATTAGTCCGACAATTAAATATTAGTAAAATTGGAATATTTACACCCGTTGTCGCGGTGAGCCGACAGTTTATCCTGAGAATGCCGAAGGAAACCGTTTATTACTCTATAGAAACGACCCTTCGACAAGCTCAGGGTGACCTGGGTGCTTGGGTGTAATAAAAATAAAAATTACGCATATTTAATTGCTGGACTAATAGTATTATTTTTTAGGGACTATTCTTATGCTGTCATCTTTAACGACAACAACAACATTGGATCGCTTGGATACAACAAACTTGGAAACTTCTTCAATAGTTGGGTAAGCAGGGTCCGTTCCAAAACTGCGTGCATCATCAATAATAATGACGTGACCTAAATCGGCGGCATTAAAAATATGTTGCAACTCTTCAATTATCGGAGTATCCTTTGCTCCTTTTGCCGTTTCCCCTGCGGAATAATGACTATCCAACCAGAATAACGCAGGTTGATGTATCTTATTTATTAGTTTTTCAAGTTCACTTCCGCTGTCCCCATGGATGAGTTCAATGGTATGGATACCCTGGAAACGTTTTACCGCCCGCTCATGGAGATCTTTACTCAATTCAATAGAGTAGATGCGATCGAAATCATTCCTCATTGCATCAACCATGTCTCCAAGAAAAGTCCCTGTTTCAACGAGTAATTTTAAACCGTAGTTTTTTGAATATTCCCGAAGGACCCTTTGTTTGACGACGTTCGGCGGTGGAACCGGCTTCCCTTTCTTCTCCCAGTCAAGGAATTCCAGCCTCAGCCTTCGTTTTCGGAACATCTCTCTTAAATGAAAAACATTATAAACAAACCCTAACGCCATTGTTTTCACAACTGCTCCCTTGGATGCTCACGAAGCATCTTTTATAAATGAAATATCAACCGCGAAATGCGCAGAACTGGGGTTGGCGGCATAGATAACACGGTTATTGATACGATACCCTTCAAGATATTTTTTATTCAATTGTTCCGCCGTCAAATTCATGTGCCAGGTTTCCCCTTCGGTCTGCACTTTATTCAGCGGATTATTGAACACCACCGCCTCCAGCGGCGCAAGCGCTTTATTGCGCCATTGCACGCGCAAAGCATGTCTTTTTGCATGGAGAGCGCTTTCCAAGGAATTGGGCGCTTTATATTCACACGACCGAAGCAATCGCTGAATGAATTTTTTGTGAAAAATATTCCCATCCACGCTGAACGGATAATTCCATTTTCCCCGCGGCGATGAATGGAATGTCCAGCTCCACTCAAGATAGTCGCCGGTTTTTATAAACTTCGGTTGAATATCGTCTTTATAGGTTCGGGAACAACGCAGACTTATAAAAAGATGCCGTTTACTAAAAATGGGCAGCATTTGCGAAAGATCAAACGGCCGAAACATGATGTTGTCATCAACAAGAAACATTAAAAAAGATTCGTCGGAAACCTTGTCAAGCGCATTGAGCATATCGTTTTTAAAAGAAAGTTCCTTAATCCATTCAATGTCGCCATGATTTTTTTCAGCAATAAGTCTTTGGTAACCGTCCTTAAATGATTCATCAGTGGCCTTGTATACTATCATAGTTCGGATAAAAGGACTTTTAAAATTATCACGAAGGCTTTTTAACAAGCTGTCAAGTTGACAAGCCCTGTTTTTAGAGAAAATCAAACAATTCAATTCCATGTATTGCCGTTCGTTATTGTCTTATGAAGCCTGCGTTGTCGCGAACTGAATATCGTAAAAATATTTATACCGCCCGTTACGTTTGAGCAACTCCGTATGCGTCCCCAGTCGGTAATGCCCCCCCTTTAAAACGATGATCGAAGAAGATGAATGATATTGGGGAAAGCGATCGATTCCTTTTCATTAAGGAAATATATGGGATACATGTGGTTTTTCCGGATATAAAATAATAGACTACTTTCAACAAAAAAATAAAATATGCAATCCTGATGCAATGATCGTAAGCCGTGTTGAAAATGAACGCGTGAACACAAAATCAACCGCGTTAAATTTATTTACGATTATTCGTTTATTTATTTTATATTTAAGAATAGCTTACAACAATGATTTCATTTCATACGTATCATGGAGTACGGTCGATGGCGCTACGCTGCAGACTATGCGGATCCGCCGATTTAAAGCTTTTCTATCTAGAAGGCGACCGTAATCAATTCCGCTATTATCGCTGCGTATCCTGCTCATTAGTCAACTACGACATGGAAGGCGGCGTTGACCAGGAAAAGTTTGTTCAGGATTTTGTCGACCCTTTCGACCTGACCCATAAAATCAATATCGGCCAAATGCGCACCTACGCGTTCATTAAAAAGCTCTCACTGAAAAAAGGCGCGATGCTGGACATCGGTTGTTATAACGGCGGTTTGTTGGCGGCGGCCCAACTTGACGGTTGGGAAGTCCAAGGGCTCGAACTTTTTGAAGCCCTGGCTGCAGCGACAAAACAAACCACCGGCATTGAGGTCATCGTGGCTGAATTTCCCGATTGCGCCCTTCTCAAAGGTACTCAGTACGATGTTATTGTTCTCCGGCACGTACTTGAGCATCTTCCGGACCCCGTTACGGCCATGAATACGATAAACGGTCTTTTAAAACCGGGGGGAAGCGCCATTATGGAATTCCCCAACATCATGAGTATTAATTTGCGATGGAAATATTTATTGCGTCGAAACGGTTTGCTGCATAGTCATTTTCCTCCGGAATATAAGCCGCACCATTGCAATGAATTTTGTTTTAGATCTTTTTCCCGCCTCTGCCGCCAAACGGGTTTTCAACTGGTGAATTGGGAAACCTATTCTTCAAAAAACCGCCTGACCCCACTGTACCGGATTCTTCGTTTCGGGACAAAGGCGCGGGTTCATATTCGTAAAGGTTGCGCGGTCTGAAACTGAATATCGTAAAAATATTTATACCGCCCGTTACGTTTAAGCAGTTCCGCATGCGTTCCCTGTTCGGTAATAACGCCCCCCTCCAGAACAATGATCGAATCCGCATGGGATATCGTTGACAGCCGGTGCGCGACCACAAGGGACGTGCGGTTTTCCATGAGACGGTTGATTGCCGCCTGGACAAGACGCTCCGATTCCGTATCAAGCGCCGAGGTGGCCTCGTCAAGGATCAATATCGCGGGGTTTTTCAGGATGGCCCGCGCGATGGAAAGCCGCTGGCGCTGTCCGCCCGACAGCATCACTCCCCGCTCCCCTATCAGAGTATTTAAGCCCTTGGGCGTGCGCTCGATGAATTCCCACGCATTAGCTGCCTGCGCGGCTTCGATGACCTGATCTTTGGTCGCCTCCTGCATTCCGTAGGTGATGTTATTGTAAATGGTGTCGTTGAACAGCACGGTTTCCTGCGCAACAATGCCGAAGAGCTGCCGCAATCCCGCGAGGTCGCATGAGGCTATATCCTTTCCGTCAATTGAGATGACGCCCGATGAAAGGTCGTAAAACCGGGGCAGCAAATCCAGTATCGTGCTCTTGCCGCTGCCGCTCGAACCTACGAGGGCGACGCATTGCCCCTTGGCAATGGAAAAGGAAATGTCGCGGATGACCTCGTCGCGGCACCCCGGATAGGTGAAGCGGGCCTTGTCGAACCGTATTTCATGGTTGAAAACCGGTATTGTATCATGGTTCAGTTGCAAAAGCGGTTCGGGTTTCGTATCGATGAGCCCGAAGACCCGGCCGGCCGCGGCAAGCCCGTTTTGAATGGTATTGTTGACCTGCCCCAGGGACTTGAGCGGTTGAAACATCATGAAAAGGAACGTGAGAAACCTGATGAAATCCTCGGCCCCAAAACCCTTTCCCGCAAGCACCTCCCTGCCGCCCACCCACAACAGGACCACGGTCACCAAAACCCCCAGAGTTTCGGTAAGGGGGCTGGTGATGGCAACGGAGGCGTTGGTCCTGAAATTGATGTTCACCAGCTTTTCATTCTGTTCCTTAAACCGCCCTATCTCGAAAGCTCCCATGTTGAACATCTTGACGGCGCGGATGCAATTGACGGTTTCGTTGAGAAGGGAGGTGAAGACCTCGAACTGGTGGTACATCCTGCCGCTGCGGCGACGCACGGTTTTGCCGATTCCCGCGATGAGGACGCCGAAAAGAGGATACGTAATGAGCACCGTGAGCGTCATTTTCGGACTGAGGATGAAAAGCGTGGTCACGAAAAAAATCACGCGCAGCGGATCGATGAAAAGCTTGTCGAAGGTGTTGACCATGGCCGCGTTCACCGCGTTGATGTCATTGAGGATGAGAGACACGATTTGCCCCGAACGGTTGCGGTCGTAAAAACTTACCGGCAGCGTGATCGCAGTGCTATAGAGGTCGTTTCGCAGGTCGCGCATCACATTGTTGTTTACTTTGGTAAGAACGAGGCTTTTGCAATAGGTAAAAATATTTTTAAGCAAAAACATCGAAAACACCAGCAAACACACCATTTTGAGGGATTCAAAAACGCTTTTATGTTGAATAAGCGTATACGTTTGAAACTTGAGCCACTCATTGATTGCCGAAAAGGAAAAGGCGGGTTTTACCATTGCCGAGGCTTCGGGAATAAAGAGCGTTCGAATAAGCGACCCGGCAAACCACAGAGAAAGCGATTCCGCGGTAACGATGAAGAGCGAAAGCGCCAAGGTAAGAATGATGAGATGGATATACGGGAAGATATATCTCATCATGCGATAATAAAGTTTCATTGGTCCCGCGCTTTCTTTTAAGGGTAATTTGCGTTCCAGAAAATACATCAAAGAATCAATGGAGAGCATCGGCAACCCGAAAGTATTTTATCACGACCATGAATGCCGTATCGAATAAAAAATCCGCTCAATGGCATCGTTCCTTCTTGACGATTTTAACCTTTTTAGCCCCTGCCGCGGGCCTTACCGCGAATACGACGTTGGTAAATACTTCTTCGGCCTATTTCATCGGCCCGGCCTATATGTATAGCGCCAGGACCGGTTACTATGATTTTGATGAAATAAAACAAAGCCGGCAAATCGACCGCGGCGACCTGCATAGTTTCGGCGTTGTAGCGGGAAAACGTTATGCGCTCGGTCCCATCGCAAGAGTACAGCTCGGCATAGGGTTTGACATGGGCTCGGCAACCGATGACACCTTGTATTTTACCATCGACAATGAACCCGCCCCTACTGAGGTGAGGTACGCCTTCGTTCATTGCGGCCTTGATCCGGAGCTTCAATTTCCTTTACCCGCGATTGCCGACAACCATATACGCCCCTATTTGATGGCCGGAGGAGGAATAAATTTTCTTTATTTAAAGGAACATACGTATTTTCCCGGAGACGGCGAGGTCCTCTTTACCAACCAGCCTTACGTCGAGCAAAGCAGGTTTTCCTTTGACGGAGCGGCCGGTTTGGGATTTGATTGGTCCGTAACGAGGAATGCGACGCTCGGCGTTTCATACTCCTTGCGCTACTGGCGGCCCGTCCGGTATGTAATCCGACGGGATTTTCCCTTAAACGGCCAAAACTACCATGAGACCTTTTTATCCCACAAACTATCGGTAGCGCTGCTCCTTGAATTCAAGTAAGGGCGGTTCATGAACCGCCCTTACTGGTTACCGCCCCTACGAAACACGCGCCTGCACCACATTGCCGCACAATATAATCGCGGCAAGCTCAGTCCTCAGTCGATGCGGGCTGATATTGACAAAAACACATCCCGACTCTTTCAACAGGTTCGACTCCTCGGGGGAAAAGCCGCCCGGAGGGCCGATGATACAGGCAGCCCGGCCCTCCACGGGAGACGCGTCGAGGGCGCGGCGCAGGGGAATTCCACCGGCATCGGCGACGAAACATCGTTGCGGAGGAAATGCGCGGAGAGCCGATGCAATTTGACAAAAAGGCATGGGCCGCGTCAGTTCCGGGAGCCATGGATTGAGCGACTGTTTGATTCCCGCTATCATCTTGCGCCGCAGGCGGTCGGCATGTTTGTCCCAATCGTCCCACCACCGCTTTTGACAATATCCGCAAACAACGGGAATGATCCCCGCCGCCCCCATTGCCGCCAGGTCGGTTATCGCCCTCTCAAAGGCGTCGCGGTCCGGAAGCCCGATATACATATGGATATCCGGCGCCGGCCGGGGCGTTTGCGCCGTTGTCGTGATTCGCGCCTCGCCCGATACGGCGGTTTCCGGAGTCACGGCGCATTCGTATATATTTCCCCTGCCGTCGGTAGCCCGTAGCGTCCCCCGCTCGCCCATGCGCAGCGACGCCAGCGCGTGGCGTATTTCCTCTTTGGGCAAGATGGCCGATTCCCCTGAAACGCCGTCAATATAAAAAAGCGAATGTTCGTGTTTATCCATCGTACCTTTCCCTTGCAAATCCCTTGCAAAAAACAGTGTCGGCGAAGTATCTTTGAAAACGGTTTTTACCGCCGGAAGGCAAGCGACTATTTAGCTATTGTCAATGTTAAACCATATAGAAAATCAACGATTGAAAGGAGACCTCCGCCATGGCGAAAATCAGCAAAAGCCAATTGATAAAATTGCAAAAAAAATATACCACCGACCATGCGATCGGGAAGCTTTTCGGAATAACGAGGCAAGCGGTGCACCAATTGCGCAATAAATACGACATCCCGCCGATCAAGGAAAAAAACGCTTCCCGTAATTCCGAATTAGTCAAGGCGTTCAACAAAGGCCTCTCGGCGGTAAAAATCGCCCAGAAATTCAAGATATCCGTATCGCAATCATACCGGATCATCCGCGACGAAAAAGCCTGATCGCCGCCTTGCAGGAGGGGGTTCAACCTTTCGGCCCCTCCTCCTTTTTAGCTTCCTCCTTCCATTTCGATCCCTGGACCGTTGCGTGTTTGTCCATCCATGCGCGGATATACCGCAATGCTTTCATCTTATCAGCGCTCCAGAGCGGCGAAATGAGTCCGTTTCTCTCCGAACAATCCGCGACGATCCGATGAATGCTCTGGTCCGGCCGCACATGGGATAGGAAGCCATCAAGCGCCGCGGCGTATTCTTCGAGCGTCATGCACCTGACCCTGCCTTGCCGATACCACTGTTCAAGTTCGGTGCCTTTGATGACCATCAATTGATGGATTTTGATCCCCGTCACGGGTAGACGCGCCAGTTCAATAGCCGTGGCATTCATCATAGCCGGCGTTTCGGGTACAAGGCCCAACATGACATGAGCAACGGTTTCGATTCGCCGGCTCGACAATGATACTACGCAACGCCGGAAATCCTCCATGGTGTGCCCCCGATTGTTCAATGCGAGCGTTTCGTCATGCGCGCTTTGGAGCCCGATTTCAACGCTCAGATAGGTACGCGTTGACAGGTCGCGGAGATACTCGAAGAGCTCATCGGAAAAGCAATCCGGCCGCGTGCCGATTGCCAGTCCCACCACTTTAGGAAAAGCGGCGATGGGCTCGTACAATGAAACGAGCCGCTCAATCGAACCATACGTGTTTGAAAACGGCTGTAAATAAACGATAAAGGCGTCGAATTTCCTCGACGCCTTTTCCACGGCGCGTTCTATTTGTGAAAGGACGGGAAAGGTATTGTCCGCAGCCGGGCTGAAGGAGCGGTTGTCGCAAAACACGCAACCCGTACGGCTTTTCGTACCATCGCGATTGGGGCAGGAAAAACCGCCGTTTACGGGAATGGTGAGGACCGGCTTCCCGAAACGGCGGCGTATAGACGTACGATACGAAAAATAATGGTCCACGCTACGTTTTGGGGAACGACGGCGGCATTATTTCCCTTTGTCGGCAGCGGCCTTTTGCTTTGCCGCCTTGCGCAAATCCAGATCTTCCCCCTGGTTTTTCTTGAGATCATCAATGTCGCCCGTAACATCCGGCGGGGGAGCGTCGATGCGTTTCGTCTCGGCCTTGTCTTTGCGGAGGTCCTTGCGGAGGTTTTCCATCTCTTCCTTCGACCGCTTGTCGCTTTCCTCGCGGGCGACCTTCTTGTCCTGGGTGGTCGGGGCGACGGATTCGCCTTTTTCAAGCTTATCGATACGCGCCTGGATTTCTTCCTTTTTAAGAGCCTCGTTGATGTAAATCATGGCGCTCTTCCAAACCGCGATGGCGTCCTCTTTCTTGTTCATATCCTCAAGCAGCAGGGCGTAATTTTGATAAAAATCCGAGGAATTCGGCTCGAGCGTGGTCGCCGTTTTATACTCCTTAAGCGCCTCTTCGCGTTTATTTTCCTTTTTCCACAGGATGTTTCCCAATTGCCAATGAGCCTCGGCGTTGTTGGGGTTCGTCGTCAAGGCGTCGTTAAGATATTTTTTCGCGCCGGCTACGTTACCCTTTTCCAAAAGGCAGCGGGAAAGGTTGGAATAGGCCTCTCCGCGGTGGGAACCGTCGATTTTAATGACCGCCTCATACTGGGCGATGGCTTTATCGTATTGCTTGGCGTCTTCATGAAACGCGGCGAGGTTCATGCGCCCATCAATGTTGCTCGGGTCCAATTCGATCGAGCGGTAAATCGCCTCAACCGCTTTGCTGCGCTTGCCGAGCTTATCGTAGGCGAATCCGAGATTTTGCCAGCACAGGGCGTTGCGCGGTTCGAGGCTTATGGCCTTGTTGTATTCGGTTATCGCGTTTTGGTAACGTTCGGATTGGAGGTAGGAAAACGCAAGGTTCGACTGGGCCTCGAAATTACGGGGCTCGCGGCTTATCACTTTGCGAAATACGGTGATCGCCTCGCCGTAAGCGCCGTTGCTGAGCAAGCCGTTACCTTGGGACATGAGTTCCTCGACCGACTGACTCCATGCGTCGGCGGAGAAAAAAAACAAGATACCCAGGAACAAACCGGCACACCACATTCTACTGATATTCATAAAAAACCTCCCTTTGAAAAAAAATCAGTTCCCTTAAAAATTCCCCTTTTTTCTTTGATATAAAAAAATAAATCGAATTCTTCAGTAAAATCCGTGAAATCTTTTTTAATCCGACTAAGCCGTGTTAAAAAAAATATATTTTTCCGGCCGCGTAATATCATCAATATAAATAATAAAGTATATTACAACCAATCTTGAAACAAGTCATTCTGTTAATAGAATAAGGCTTTGATAATGAACCCCGACCTAAAAAAAACAAGCGTCTATAATAATCCGCTTTTAGAACGCTATGCCGGCAAGGAAATGTCGTATATTTTTTCCCCGGATTTCAAATTTTCAACCTGGAGAAAATTGTGGATCGCTCTGGCGCAATGCGAAAAGGAGCTTGGCTTGCCCATTACTTCGGAACAAATTGCCGAAATGAAGGGACATGTCACCGACATTGATTACGGCCTTGCGGCGTCCTTTGAAGCTCAAACGCGTCACGATGTGATGGCCCATATTCTTGCGTTCGGCGAAGCGTGTCCGCTGGCGAAACCCATTATCCATCTTGGCGCCACAAGCGCATATGTCGGCGATAATACCGACCTCATCCAAATGAAGGAAGCCGGCATCATTCTTCTGCGAAGGATGACGCAACTCATGGCGGCGTTAAGGAACTTCGCGCTCCTTCACAAAGATCGAGCCACCCTGGGGTTCACCCACTTTCAACCGGCCCAGCTTACCACCGTGGGCAAAAGGGCCTGTCTATGGCTCATGGACCTTTCCATGGATTTTACGGCTTTGGAACGCTTTATCGTTGAATTGCCGCTCTTAGGAGCGAAAGGAACGACGGGGACTCAGGCCAGTTTTCTCAGCCTTTTCGAAGGCAGCGCGGAAAAGGTAAAACAACTTGACACGATGATCGCGAAAAAAATGGGATTCGAAACGGTGGTTCCCGTATCCGGCCAAACCTACAGCCGAAAAATCGACGCCCAGGCTGCGGCGATACTATCGGGTCTGGCGCAATCGCTGCATAAAACGGCCAACGACATCCGTCTTCTCCAACACCTTAGAGAGATCGAAGAACCTTTTGAAACGACGCAGGTAGGCTCCTCGGCCATGGCCTACAAACGAAACCCCATGCGTTCCGAACGCCTGACGTCCCTTGCGCGGTACATCATGTCGCTGTCCAGTTCTCCCGCAATGACCGCCGCGGAGCAGTGGTTCGAACGCACGCTCGACGACTCGGCCAACAAACGGCTTTCCATTCCCGAAGCGTTTCTGGCGGCCGACGCGTGCCTTATCCTCGCCCTTAACATATGTGATGGACTCGTCGTGTATCCCAACATCATCGAACTCCACGTGTTCGAGGAGCTCCCCTTCATGGCCACGGAAAACATCCTTATGGAATCCGTAAAGAAGGGCGGGGACCGGCAAGCGCTGCACGAACGAATCAGAACCTATTCCATGGAGACCCAGAAAAGCATTAAAACGGAGGGGGGGAAAAACGACCTGTTGGACCGCATCGCGGCCGACCCCGCCTTTCGGCTTTCGGCGCAGGACCTCAAGCGGCTGCTCAACCTGTCCGACTTCGTTGGCCTCGCGCCCCGGCAGGCGTCCGAATTTATTGACCAAACCATCGATCCGCTTTTGGAAAAAGGCCTTCGTTACGGGGCGGCGGTCCGCCATGAAATAAAAGTATAGGAACCTTTGTGATCGTCGATTACCACGTTCATACCCCGTTTTGCCGACATGCGCATGGAAAAATGATCGAATATGTGGAAACGGCCATTAACGCCGGTGTTTCCGAAATGGGATTTTCCGACCATCTCGGCCGATATTATTTGGGCAAGTTGCAGCGAAAACGTTATTGGGATTGGGGTATGCCGGAAAGAGACCTTGATCGCTATTTTGAAGAGGCGAGGGAGCTCAAGGAGTTGTTCGCGGACAGAATCGTTATCCGCATCGGTCTTGAAGTTGACTATATAGAAGGCGCCGAACACCTGGTGGAACGCATCGTCTCCCGGTATCCTTTCGATTATTTGTTAGGATCCGTTCATTGCATTCCCGCCCTGGGATGGTATCATCTCACTCGATATGCCGACGCGGACATAGACAAAGTATATACATGGTATTTTTCGGCCGCGCGGGCCGCTCTGCAATCAGGACTCTTTCAATCGCTGGCCCACATGGACTTCATCTGGCGCTTAATGAAATGGCCCGAAGCGCGGCGGGCCGATATAGTTCAATTCATTTCCGAGACGATTTCACGTTCCGTCGAATCCGGCATCAGCATTGAAATCAACGCGAATGGTTATATTTCCTCGCGGGCGAATTACACAAGGCAATTTGATCCTTTTGATCTTATGCTTGATTGTATCGCGGAACAAAAAGCGAGCATCACCCTCGGGTCCGACGCCCATGCCCCACAGCTCGTTGCAAAATTTTTTCCCGAAATAATCTCGGTTCTTAAAAACAAGGGAATTTCTCAAGTTTCTTTGTTTAATCAAAAAAAGAAACAACAGGTCCAACTCTCTTAAAAAAGCATTAAAGTTTTTACTTTTTCGGTCGATACAACGGATAGGGAGTTTTTTATAAGCGTTTTATTGATTACATTTTATCGATAAATGATGGAAAAAAATAAAGCGCTCGATTGTTTTGTCGATTAATAAAGTAGATGCGGCAAGGGCCGCATCATCGCGGGCAAGGATGAACGATCCCCGCGAAGCGTACGATTGAAGTTCCAACAAGGACGTTGGTATGAAAATCAATCACAACATCTCCGCAATGATAACGCAGGGTGCGCTGCATTCAGTGAACCAGGCGATGTCAAAATCCCTCCAAAAACTATCCACGGGTTTACGAATCAACACCGCGGCCGACGACGCGGCGGGCCTTGGGGTATCCGAAAATCTACGCACGCAGGTAACGGGCATGGGACAAGCCTTGAAAAACACCCAGGACGCGGTGTCGATGCTCAATATAGCCGACGGCGCGCTGAACGAACAGGCAAGTATCATGCAACGTATGCGCGAGCTTGTAATTCAAGCAAAGAACGATACATATACGAGCACCGAACGCGGTTACATGGGCACGGAATTTGATTCATTAATGAAAGAATTGGACCGAATTGCGGCTGCTACGAATTTTAATGGGATGAAAATCTTTGCAGCTCCCGAAATGGATGGCAACGTTCAAGCCGGCAATCGTTTATATAATACCGCCTCAAGTGCAAATACGGCTCATGAGACACTAGATGCTAGAACAGCATGGGATGATCCTAATGACGCAGTTTTCGGGGCCATGGATTTGGGAAGTGCGAACCATTTCAATTTCTTGGTGGGTGCTAATTACTCTGACACGGATGCGAATGCTTACAATGCAGTACATGAGTCATTTGATAAAAATGCTTCGGATATGATTACCGTGCAATTCGGACAAATGGATGCAAATGCCTTGCTGAGCTTATATCCTGGCGGCCAATTAGGTGGAAATGCAATAGGAGGGGGTGCTGAAAAAACATTCGGAAGTTTTTTCTGGGATTCAGGAGTTCCAATAGGAGCCCATGATAGAGAAGATACGTTAATAGACTCTTTTACCGATGGAACTATTGGGAATGGGTCCGTGCAGAACAAATTAAGTCTTCTTTTAAACCTTATTGATGGCGGCCAAAACGTTTCGACTACTATAAAAAATCCTGGATATATAGCATCCAATGCAGTTTGGAACACCAGTGGATTGTCTCGAATAAATGAAATGCGAGCAAAAATCGGCGCCATGACGAACCGTTTGGAACATTCAATAAATAATACCATGAACCAGGTTAATAATACTCAAGCTGCGGAATCTTTAGTTAGAGATGTTGATTTTGCATCAGAAACTGCAACCTTTACGAAGAATCAAATCCTCACTCAATCGGCTACTGCAATGCTTGCCCAGGCCAATGCTTTACCTCAATCAGTACTTAAATTAATCTCTTAGTATGTCAATTTAAATTTTTAGGTGTTTTGTCGTTTCAACATTTAAATCACTTCCTTTTCTGTGTTTGATATATGTTATTTTTTTAATATGTTTCTTGAAATTGCCAATCAGATCATTAAACTTTCATTTGAAAACGACAATGACTCTCATGATATTTTAGAAAATGTCGCGATTCAATATACTGCAACCACCACTCAAAATCACGATTTTGAAATAAAGGTAATTTACAATAACAATATTGAAGAGAAGTTAAAAAGTCTCACCAATGGCCCTGTCCGACTTAATTCAAATCCGTCAGGCACAATTACAGTTCTGTCCAGTAACAAATTTATTTCTCATATTAAATGGACTCAAAAAGCAATGACGGTTTCAATCGACACTCATTGTGGCCAGCCTGATCTTTTAATCCTAGAAAATGTCAAACTCCTCCTATCCCTCATTTGCATTCAAAAAGGAGGCCTGCCCTGTCATTCTTCAGCTTTATACAAAAATGATACAGCTATTGCTTTTGTGGGTAATTCGGGAAGCGGAAAAAGTACTATTGCTCATATGCTATCGACTTCCTGGAACCTTATTGATGATGATTTTAACATTTTTCTTCCCTACAAAAATGCTTTTTATATCCATACAACCCCATTTTATATTTTTAAAGGAATAGGAGAAATTCCAAATAAATCACCACCACTTCAATTAAAAAGAATCTTCATTTTGAAAAAAAGCATTATCACTAAAATGACCCCTGTTTCATCTCAGGACAAATATATTATACTCATGGGAAATATTTTTGCGTTTCCCTTTAGTGATAAGTTTGCACAAATCATTTTGGAAAATTGCCAGCGAGTATGCGACATGGTCCCTATCTCAAATTTATTTTTTTCAAAAACAGACGACCTTACCATAAAAATAGACGGGGTTCTAAATGAAAGCTACTAACCATGAATTATAAATTTGCAGATGATTTATCAATCCGCGCCATTGGAGAAGAAATTTTTATTTTAAAAAGAAATACCTCCACAATTCATTCATTTAACAAAACCGGTACCTTCATTTGGAAATTACTACAGGAAAAGAAGTCTCATTCCGAGATTGTGGAACTCCTCTTAAAAAGATTTGACATGAAAAAAGATGTCGTTGAAAATGATTTATCTGACTTTTTATTCGGATTATCAAAAAATCAAATATTAATTATTTCCGAATAATCTGAACAACCAGGGATTGCCTCATCCTATGCATCTTGCTGAAAAATACGTTGAAATGGGTAAGAATTATTATCCCTTATGGGCCACTTGGGAAGTTACTTCACGGTGCAATGCAAAATGTGATTATTGTTATTTAGGTAAATCTAAAAATGCCATCGAAGATATTGACACTGATCTCATGTTTGAAATTGCCGATAAAATCCATGCCAGTGGCTCGCTATTTATAACTATTACAGGAGGCGAACCGTTTATTCGGAAGGATATTTTATCGATATTGGAGTACATTATTCACAAGGATTTTTTTTCAATAATACTTTTTTCAAACGGTTCTCTTGTCAATGAGGAGCATTTGCATTTTCTTTCTGATAACAGGAAGTACTTTCAAAATATTCAACTTTCCGTTTTTTCTCATATTCCCGAAGTTAACGATGCTTATTTTGGAATAAATGGTTCATTGGAAAACACGCTCCATATCGGCAATAAATTGCTTTCTATTGGGATTCCCGTAACTCTTGCATTTAACCTTTTCGACTTCAATGTCAAGGAATCAGGAACCACTCAGCGCAAATTTTGGGACATGGGATTTTCCGTTCGAACCGCCTTTTATAAGCTTTTATTGGATCAGGAACACGAACAGCTCCTTGAAACCAATATTACAAAAGATTTCTATAAAGCATTTCTAGAGAATATGGATCAATCAGCTATAAAAAAGGTCCAATTACGACTAGCGGAAAACAATAGGCCAATCAATCAAAATGATTCTTTCTGTAATGGCGTATTAACTAATATTGCCATTGACTCTTCAGGAAATATTCTTCCGTGTATTGCCTTTAGAAATCTTCCTTTAGGATCCGTCCTCGGAAATCGGACGATTCATGAAATATTGCGCTCTTCCTCAACCTTAAAAAAAGTCCGTTCAATTCGTAGAAAAGATATAAAGACCTGCGTTCATTGCAAATATCTATACGAATGTAAATTTTGTCTGGGAATGATGCATACACGGTACAATGATTTAACGAAGCCACTGCAACAATACTGTACCTATTTTAAAATATTAGAAAATTATCAAAGCCCTACTATATGAACGTCGCAGCGCCTCAATTTATCCAAGCTTTCAAATCGTATTTTGTTTTAAATAACGGCAACCATGTAAGAGTAGTCGGATATTCCATGTGGCCTTCGATTAAAAATAATCAAAAAGTAAAAATTTCATATCAGATAGCCGTTTTAAAACCCGGTTGCTGTTATGCTTTTTTTAATAAGAATCGAACTATTGTTCATAGATTTGTGCATTTAAAAAAAGATAAGGCAATTTTTATTGGCGATCGAAGCAACTCTTGTGAAGAAATCAATCCTGATTGCGTAATCGGTAAAGTAGTCATACAACAAGGAGCCTTGATTATTTGGATAATTGCCGCAATTAATTTTATTTTTATAAATTTTCATATTCCCTTTAAAACAGGAAATATATTAAGAATAGCTTTGATTGAGGTTTTAACAATAGGAGCGATATATGCTCGAAAGCTACGAAAAACCGGAGATTTTAACGCAAAAAATGGAAATGAATGTACTTCGCGCTACTTGCAAAAATAAAGCAACATTAGACAAGCCTTCCGATTTAGATGATACTTTTATATGTTACCCGGAAGGAACAGGCTGCGGAAGCAACTGTGATAATCCCAATTCCGACTTTTCATAATAGTTGCAGTTTTTCATATAGGTTTGAAAACTGATATTTCTTTTCCATAAAAGAGACTGTTTTTAATACGTTGTAATGGCTTTTTAACAAAAACCAATTCAAAAAATATCCTTCTTATTAAAAATGGAATACGCTTATAGCCCATAAATTCCGCAAATTTTACTATCCCGTATGAATAGGCATTTTTTTTAAAAATCGAAACCGATTGGTCATTTGTTTCATTTTTGTACCAAAAAAGAATAAAATGAAAAAATGGTAAAATATTCGTAGTTTTTGCGATACTCCAAAACTTTTCCCATTTAAAGTCCTTATGTTTACTTATAAGGGATATTTCTTCAAACACGGTTTCCCGCATTTCATGGGCAATGTGAACAATTAAATGACAAATTAAAATAACCATTGCATCTTCAAAACACGGGACAACACGCATTCCTTCACAGGGCAAAGCACGTTCAAATAGTTTTTCCGTGGAAAGATCGAATCGGGAGGATTCATTTAATAACGAATGGATTTCCAAATAACATATGAATGAGCCCATTGAATAGGCGAATTCTTTTTCAAAATACCACCTATGCTTGAGGAACTTAACTTGAGGGAGGAAGGATAAAAAACCGCAGACCTTCTCAAAATCCTCTTTCTTAACAAGAATATCGACATCATCCATTCGGCGATAGGTCATTTTCTCCGCAAGCCCCGAACCAATCAGATAGGCGCCCTTAATCGGCATATAGCAAACATTGATCGCTTTAAAATGCTTATCCAATTCATCAAGAAGTTCAGCGTAAATTACTTGATTATATTTCCATATTTGTTGTGGGGATAGTTTCATGCGGAACTCTTATAAAAAAAAAGAGCGAGATTTCGTTAAAATCCGCTCCAGACAATTAAAAAGACGGCAAGACAATTAATGATTTTTTCTCTTTATAAGCCCTATAAAGCCTAAAATGCTCGCAAGCATAAGAAATGTCATTGGTGGTTCTGGAACGGACGTTACATTCTCATAAGCAAAAAACGAGGTCCCGTTTGCGCTAGACAAAATAGGAATCCCGCCTTGTACCGCTGAAACAAATCCATAGGTTATCGATTTAACATCGGTTGTTAAGGGATCAGCTGAAATTTGGGCTCCGGTTGCAACTTGCACTCCACGGTCCAAAGAATCGTTGGTGATACTCATCGAACTGCCGATTCCTATTAGCGCCTGATCAATTATTGCGTTATTGGGGGAAAAGGTGTACCCGTCACCAAGAAAAAAAATCGAACCCCCATTGCCGATATAGGAATTCATTACCGTCAGTTCATCGTTGGAAAATGCATTATCAGGTAAAGGGATAACAAGAATGGGAGCAATTCCAAGCAAAGAAGCGTTAATTGTCGAAATAAGTGTCGAGTTAACATTATCTAAAGAAGAATAAAAAGAATTTATTTTAGTTGCATATACATTCGATCCACTCTGATCAAGAATCGCAACATTAGTCGATGTGTCAAGAATGTTAGTGAATAATTGCTGATTCCCTGGATTGAATTTAATAAAACTCGGACTCAGTGGCGAAACAAGACTCACATCCCCCGAAACGATAATCGTTGCATTCACATTTAAAGCGCATAGTGCAATAGCCGACAATAGAATCAATAGATTACCCGTTTTTTTGTTCATACCACCCTCCTTTTGAGGCGCCAGCGATAAAAAACTTTACTACATAATATAATTAATAATCTTCAAAAAGCAAGAAAAAAGACCTACTTTCTCGAATATTTCCCCACTAACTCACCCTGCGCTACAATATGACCCTTCATGGCGCGCTCTATCTCTTTTTTGGTTTTTCCCGATGGAAGCCCAAGCATTACATCCAGCGCATATACCTTAAAAAAATACCTATGCACACCCGAAGGCGGACACGGGCCGCCATAACCAATTCGGCCGAAATCCGTTGTCCCTTGTTTTCCTCCAACCGGCAAAGAATCGGTTTTAGGAATGTTTTCTTCGATTGAATCCACGCTTCGGGGCATGTCGTAGCATACCCAGTGCACCCACATTCCTCCGGGGGCATCGGGGTCGTCGCAAATAATGGCAAAACTTTTCGTATTTTCAGGAATATTTTTCCACATCAGCGGCGGTGATATATCCTGCCCGTTACAGGTGTATTGCGCTGGAATTGATTGCAGGGAAGCAAATGCGCTGCTTTCAACCGTAATGGCCATTTTTCCTCCCTTTCCACAACATAACGTACTCATTAATAAAACTGCAATAACCGTGCCATATAATTGGCAGGGCACACTATTTTGAGGCTTTTTCATGGATACCTCCTTTTTCGGGAAATTTGCTCTATAGCAATATAAAATACGCCCCCGAACAAACAAGGCATGTCGCAAAAACAATAAGGGCGGGGATAACGATATACCGGTAAACTGAAAAAAGCTTGGTATTGAAATACTCGTTGGTCACCACAAGACAAACGTGCACCGGCGATAGAATCATTCCCAAATATCCGCATCCATAGGCGAAGGTTGTTGTCGCGATGACCACATGCAGCGGCGGCGCGTGCCCTAAAAGCGCGAAAACGATGGGAAAGGACGCGCCCACGAAACCGAACGCCACGCCCGTAACCGTCCCGGAAATGAATGGAATAAGGGCCATGACCAGAATAATGGGAATGCCCATCCTCATGAATTCCTGTTGCATCCGGTATACCAGCGTGTGCGCCTCCGTGTCAAGCGGACACTTGAGTATCGCCGAAAAAACCTGGATTCCCAACACCAGCACCATCATATACCAGGTATTCTTTTCCCCTAGCAAATGCAAAGCTTTCTTAAACGCGCTCCCGTTGTTCCTGAAAACCACGCCAAGCGCCAAAAGCAGCCCGGCAATCATGGAAATAAGACTTGATAAATCGCCCGTCGCTCCCGCATAAGGAAGCAGCATGGAGCCGGCCATCGAAACGCCCACTAACAGGCCGATGGGCCCAAGCGTCGACGCCGCCGCGGCGCCGTCGAGCCGCGATGCCCGAGGCGGCCGGACGTTCTTGTGCTTGATGCTCCGGAGAATGAAAAAATACCCGCCGGCAATTGCCGCTATTGTAAAGGGCATTTGGATAAGGTAAAAGGTCCATGCAGGTATGCCCGCGTATTTAACGGCCAGAAGAACGCCGGGATACAGGGGCCACCAATATTCCCAAACATGACGGAACCAGTAATTGACGGCCGCTTTGTGCGAGGGCGACAGGTCGTCATCGGAGTCCGCCGACGCCACCAGGGGCGCTGAAAAAAGCGCGCCTCCGGGCATGGGTAAAAGGCCGATCAGCGCGGGCAGGCCGCCGATGAGCAGTTTTCTACTGGTAAGCCATTCCTTGAGCGCGTCGATGGTACGCTTCATCCTCCCCGTTACGCTCAGCGCCTCGGTGAAAAAAAGCAGCAAGAGAATGGCGACGAGTAGAAGATAATTGTGCGGCATTAAAAAGCTGTGCGCCTGGTAACTCAAACCCGCCCAGCCGGTTCCCGTCCATGCGGTAAGCAGTCCGGCGCATAAAAGAATGGCGAAACCCAAGGGAATTCCAAGTTCGTAAAAAACAAGCATCCCTAAAAAACAGAAACCGACCTTTATCAACGCGGAAGCGTTCAACAACATTTGAAGCATGACGTGCTCTAAAAAACAAATAAAATACCTCGCGCGCCTCCGGCAAGAAGGTAAGGGATTATTGTCTTATATCGCCACTACCTTCAATTTTCCGATAGTGTATTTTAGCTGTTTTTACCTTTGTTTGTGATTTTTATCACATTATATTTATAAGCATTCTTTTGCGGGAAAAAGGAAAAAGAGCTTTTAAATTTCCTTAATACCCTTTTAAACTAAAGTATATTGATTACATGGTAGTGAGGGTTGACGATCCAGTTTTTGTGATATTGATAACTATATCCGTCTATTTCCCGTTTTTGACCTGACAGGGGGAATAACCGTTCATGGAACTATTGCAGATTTCAAAAACCGATTTTGCAGCTTTTGTCAAGGCACTGACCGGCGGCGCGACGCAGGTGGTCGGGGTCGTGAAAAAAGGCGCGCGTTTCGTCTATGATGTCATTGAGGATTCCTCCGCTCTCGTTCTTGATTACGATGAAACGCTTCTGCCGCCCAAGGCCTTTCTTTTGCCCCCGAAGGAAACGCTTCTTACCTATATTCCAAAAGACCCTCGGTCGTATAAGGAAACGCGCGATACGCGGCAGCGCGTCATTATCGGCATCCATCCCGGCGACCTCGCGGCAATCGCTCTTTTGGACCGGGCGTTCTCCGAGGGGCAAACCGACGGAAATTACCTTACACGCAGATCGCAGACGCTGCTTATCGGCATGTATCCCACGCGTCCCTCTCCCTACCGCTTTACTTCCTCCATGGTCAAGGATGAGGCCTATAAAGCCGCCGATTGCATGCTCATCGATTGCGGTAATGGCACGTTGGCCGTCGAAACGGTCAGCCCGAAAGGCAAACAATTGTTCAAAGACGGCGCCGCGAAACCGGCGTCTTCCGCGGTGGCGGAAAAAGCCCGGCTTATGAAAAACGCGATCAAGGATGACTCGGCCCTTCCCATGGAACGGGACGAGGTTCCCGCGTTTCTTTCCGGAAAAGAGCATCACGAAATTTGGGAAAAACTCGCGAAAAAATGTTTCTCCTGCGGATCGTGCGTCATGGTGTGCCCCACGTGCTACTGTTTCGACGTTCAGGATGAAGTCGACCTTTCATTAAAAACCGGCAACCGTATCCGGACATGGGACGGCTGCACCCTGAAGGACTTCGCGCTCACCGCCGGAGGTCATAATTTCAGGAAAACCGCCGCGGACAGGATACGGCACCGTTTGTACCGGAAACAGAAATACCTTATGGAACGTTTCGGTTTGCCCGGCTGCGTCGGCTGCGGCCGCTGCAAGCGCGCCTGCGTTCCCGACATCGCGTTTCCGGTGGATATTTTGGCTGCCATGAAAGAAAAGGAGGCTTGACCATGTGTGAAGACTGCGGCCTGCACGACGGAAACGATTCGATCTACCTTCCCGAAGTTTGTACACTCGTCAAGACAATGCCGCTAACGGACAAGGACCGGTTTTTCGAATTTAAATTCGACAACAAGGATTTGGGTCACATGCCCGGGCAATTCGCGGAAATATCCATTCCCGGCTTCGGCGAAGCCCCTATTTCCATTTCCTCCTCCCCCACGAAAAAAGGCGGTTTTGAAATGGTGATCCGCAACGTGGGAAAGGTGACCGACGCCCTCCACAGGCTCAAACCGGGCGACCCCGTGGGCATTCGCGGCCCTTTCGGCCCGCCGTTTCCCATGGATGAAAGCAAGGACCATGATTTGCTGTTCATTGCCGGGGGAATCGGCCTGGTTCCGCTGCGTTCCGCGATCAACTATGCTCTTGACAACCGTGACGACTACGGCAAAATCATCATCCTTTTCGGCTGCGCCGACCCCGCCCAGCGGCTCTTTACCGATGAACTCGCTCAATGGGCCGGCCGCGCCGACCTGCTGTTCCTTGAAACCGTCGACCGGCCCGGCGCGGGGCCATGGAACGGCAACGTAGGCGTCATCACCACGCTTTTTCCAAAGGTAAAAGACCTCATCGACCCCGCATCGACCAAGGCCTTCATCGTCGGCCCGCCGGTCATGTTCAAGTTCGTCGTCATCGAACTTCGCGCGCTGGGATTCAGCGACGAGGACATTCTCGTTTCGCTGGAGCGGCGCATGAAATGCGGGGTGGGAAAATGCGGCCACTGCCAAATCGATAACCTCTACGTTTGCCAAGACGGCCCCGTTTTTTCCCTGGCTTCAATCGCGCATCTCGCGGAGGCGATATAATCATGAAACCAAAAGTCGCTTTTTTCGATTTCGCTTGCTGTGAAGGATGCCAACTGCAAATCGCGAATCTCGAGGAGGACATCATCGGCCTCGTCGACCTTGTCGACGTCGTCGAATTCCGCGAGGTGTTTACCGGAACCGCGCCGCGCTACGACATCGCCTTCATCGAAGGCTCGATCACCCGGCCCGAAGACGAACGCCGCGTCAAGGACATAAGGAATCGCGCGGGGCTCCTCGTCGCCTTCGGCGCCTGCGCAACGACCGGTGGAGTCAACAAACTAAAAAATCTTCGCGATTTGACCGCGGTTCGAAAGGAAGTGTACGGCGAGCAGTGGAACATGCCGCACCTCGATACGTACCCGACCAAGGCGGTCCATGAGGTTGTCAAGGTCGATCTTTTCATACACGGTTGTCCGATCACCCGGTCGGAGTTTTTGAAAATAGTCAAGGCATTGGCGCTGGGGTCCGTCCCGGAAATCCCCGACTATCCGGTATGCGTGGAGTGCAAGATGAACGGAAATGAATGTTTGTACGATAAGGGCATGGTGTGTTTGGGGCCCATTTCCAGGGCCGGATGCCTTGCAATTTGTCCGACCAATAATTCCCCTTGTGAAGGGTGCCGCGGTACCGTTTCCGATCCCAATAAAAACGCCATGCACGAGGTGCTTGCTAAAAACAACATGAGCGTCGAGGCGATCAAACGGCATTTTACGATGTTCGCGATAGATCCGGAGGTTTCGAAATGAGCGTTAAACCGATGCATATAGCGGTCCATCCCGTTACCCGGGTTGAAGGACACGGACATATTAACGTCGACATCGACGGCGGCGTCATCAAAAAAATCGAATGGAACGTGCCCGAAGCCCCCCGATTTTTCGAAGCCATGGTGGTGGGAAGACACTATCATGAAGTGGCGACCATTACGTCGCGCATTTGCGGCATCTGCTCGATCAGTCACACGTTTTCGTCGCTCAGGGCGACCGAGGCGGCGTTCGGCGTGCGCATTACCGAGCAAACGGAGCTGCTGCGAAGGGTTCTCTTGTGGGCGGAGCACTTGCAAAGCCATGTGCTTCATATCGGCTATCTGGCGGCGCCCGATCTATTAAAAGTCAACAGTGTGATCCCGCTCATCTCCACCCACAAGGACGTGGTTTTGCTCGTTATCAGGCTGCATCGGCTAGCCAATGAAACCTGCGACATCATCGGCGGGCGCACGACGCATCCCATCCGGACCGCCGTGGGAGGTTGGACCATGTTGCCCAAACCCCGGGAGCTGGAAGCGCTCATGAAACGCTGGACGGAAGGCGTCGCGGACATGAAAACGCTCGCCGGCGTGATCGCCTCGCTTGCCGGAGGATTTCCCCGATTCGAACGCGAAACCGAGTACGTTTGTCTAACTGAAAAAGGTTCCTATGCCCACTACGACGGCATGATCAAGTCCGGCGATGCCGCAAAAACCATTCCTCTCGCCGATTACCGGCGCGTCACCAATGAATATGTCGTCGCGCAGTCAACCGCGAAATGGGCCAAATTCAACCGCCCATCATATATGGTCGGGGCGCTCGCCCGCTTCAACAACAATTTCGCCGATTTGTCTCCTTCGGCAAAAGCGGTAGCGAAGCACGTAGGTTTAACCGCCCCCAGCTACAATCCCTTCATGAATACCGTGGCGCAGGTCGTCGAAAGCGTCAACGCCCTGGAAAACGGCGTCGCCTGTATGCGTAAACTTGTTGACAAAGGACTTGCGGAGGAAAAAACATCCCTCAAGGTCCGGGAAGGCCGGGGCGCAAGCGCCGTGGAAGCGCCGCGCGGCATCCTATTTCACGATTACACCTATGACAAAAACGGCATATGCGTTAAAGCAAACTGCGTCATCCCCACCAATCAGAACCACGCGAATATTCAATACGACATGGAAAAGCTGGTGCCGCAGTTCAAGGATCAAGGTAAAGAGGCGCTGCAAATGAGCCTTGAAATGCTGGTCCGGGCGTATGACCCTTGCATTTCGTGTTCAACGCATTGAGTGGACTATCGCTTTTGCATTGCGGTGTATTTTTAACCGGATGTTCTAATACTTCGCGTCCGCGTACTCCAGCCATCCTCCGGCTTTGACCAATGCTTCGTCGAACGGGCTTACTTCGAAATGAATCGCCGTGCTTTTTCCCGGCGCCCAGGAAAAAATGAGCGTCTTTTCGTTCACGTCGATATCGCATATCGTATTCAAACGGTTTGGAAGTTTGAACAGGGACTCAATATCGGTTGAAGGAAGCTCGATGGCCAGCATTCCGCAATTGAACATGTTCTGCCGGAAAATGCGCGCGAAACTCCGCGCGATCACGGTGGTGATGCCGTTAACCTCCAAAGCCCAGGGCGCGTGTTCGCGCGAGGACCCGCAACCGAAATTGTCCCTGGTAACGATAACGCGCGCTTTGCGGAATGTTTCGCTTTGGCGGTCGAACCCCGCAACCTTAAGATCTTCAAGCAAATAGGGTTTCAATGCGTCTTTGGTGACCTCGGTCAGGTATTTGGCCGGGATGATTTCATCGGTGTTGATATCCGATCTGTCTAAGAACAGCGCTGGGCCTCCGAATGTTTGCATGGAATATGTCCTTTCGATAATTATGCGGTGTTGATTTAAAATGTAGAGACGCACGGCCGTGCGTCTCTACATTAATTTATTTCAAAAATTCCCGCGGATCGGTCAGATGGCCGGTAATGCCGCTTGCCGCGGCTGATGCGGGACTCATCAAATGGACCATGCCGCCTTTTCCCATGCGTCCGTAAAAATTGCGATTGGTGGTGGACGCGCAGGTTTCGCCTTCCGCCAAGACGCCGTTACTCATGCCCAGGCAGGCGCCGCAGGTCGGGTTGGTCACGCAATAACCCGCGTCCATGAACGTCGCGATGATTCCCGCCTCCATCGCCTGTTTGAAAATCAGCGGAGTGGCCGGGCTGACGATGCCGCGAACTCCCGGCGCGAGCTTCGTGCCTTTAATGACCGCGGCGGCGATCCTGAGGTCCGAAAGCCTGCCGTTGGTGCAACTGCCGATATAGACCTGATTGATGGCGACGTTTCCCAGGTCCTTGAGCTTTCGAACCTGGTCGGGCTTGTATTGCACGGTAGCCACGGGTTCCAATGCCGATACGTCGATGGTAATCGTTTTTTCATACACCGCGTCGGCGTCGGAATGCCACTTTGTAAAAGCGGCAAGGGCCGCGGATTTGTCTCCCTTGTATTCGTCCTTGATGAACGGCCAGAGATACTCCACCGTCGTCATGTCGGGCATGCATATCCCCGATGTTGCGCCCGCCTCTATCGCCATGTTACAGATAGTCATGCGTTCGTCCATGGTCATGGCCTCGATGACCGGACCGCGAAATTCGATGACTCTGTCGGTCGCGCCGCTCACGGTAAGCGTTCGGATCGTCTCCAAGATGACATCCTTTGCATACACGCCTCTGGGCATGACTCCCGAAACGAAAACGCGGATGCTTGCAGGCATGCGAAAGGCGCACACGCCCTTGAGGATTCCCACCTCAAGGTCCGTGGAGCCGACGCCCGCGGCAAAGGCCCCGAACGCGCCGTGCGTGCAGGTATGGCTGTCGCCCATGATGACCGTGTAACCGGGCCTGATGAACCCCTTTTCGGGGAACAAGGCATGACATACGCCGTTCGCCCCTATGTCGAAAAAATCCTTTATCCCGTTACGCGACGCCCACTCCCGCAGGATTTTCGCCTGGGTGGCGCTCTTGCTGTCTTTGGGCGGGGTGACGTGGTCGATCACGGCCTTGATTTTAGACGGATCGAACACGCGGTCTTTTCCGCGTTTTTGCAGATCGTTGATGGCTATCGGCGTGGTGATTTCATGACACATGACCACGTCAATTGACAGAACGCTCGTGCCGGGAAACGGCTCGTCCTTGACATGAGACTTAACTATTTTTTCAGTGATGGTTTTTCCCATACATGCTCCTTCCATTATAATGATTCACTTAAATAATCCTTGTGAGGGGGCAGTGCGGTCCACACCGCCCGAAACGTTTTTTTTCCGTCGTTGACGAGACTATGCGGCAGGTTCGCGTTGAAGGAAACGCTGTCGCCTTCGCCAAGGCGATACTCCGCTCCTTCAACCGTCAACGCCGCCGAACCTTCCAGAACATACCCCATTTCGATGCCCTCATGACCGCTCGTACTTAAACCGACGCGCTTTCCGGGTCTGACCTCCAGCAGCAGCAGCTCCGCCGGAAAATTCGCGTGCCCTGAGGCGGCGAGCTGTTCGAAATGAACGCCGTTACGCTGGGTTCCAAGCCGCTGTCCCGCCCGCTGCAACCGGACCGGAGAGTCGGGCGTGATACGCCTGAACAAATCCGTCATGTCCAATCCCAACGCGCCGCAAACGCCGACAAGCGTATCGATCGAGGGCGAAACGACGCCGCGTTCGATTTGGCTCAGCATGCTGATGGATATTCCCGCCTTTATCGCGACCTCGCCTTGGTTTTTCCGTGTTTTTTCGCGGTAGCGTTTTAAAAGGACGCCGATGACCGGAACAACGGATTTAAGTAATACTTCATTCATTATAGTAATAATAAAACATTTTTAAAGAAAAAGCAAGTACTTTATTTGGCGAAAGACGGAGGTTCCCCGATAGTATTTTATACGAGCAAGCGCTTGCATGCCGAAGACTCGCGGGAAACCGTCAAAGGAAGCACTATGGAAGAAGAAAAAAAAGAGGGAGACCTGGAACAGACCGCCGCCTTTGAGTTCGATAGTGAAAACAATTTGAAAATAGGCGATATCGACAACCTTAAAAAACTCACCGACACGCGGTGGATCGAGATCGCCAGCGGCGACATCGAATCGCACATCCAGAACGACGAATACAACCTGGATTCCCTCGGAAAAAAACCCGGGACGTATTATCGCGACATCATTTTCGCGCTCCTCCAGATCCGGCTTCCCGAGGACGAGGCGAAGCGCGACTGGAAGGAAATGCTCAAGCATAAATTCCTGATGAGTGAAAAACTGGGCCGTAACGTCGGCATCCACGTCGCGGCGCTTGACTATTATACCAATATCAAACGCAAAATCATCAGCCCTAAAATCGTGGATGTCCACGATTACGTCACTACCGCCAGCCGCGCGCTCGTCGACGATTTGACAAAAGCGTATAACCGGCACTTTTTCGAGGAGGAATTCAAGAAACTCTTCTGTCAAGCTAAAAACGCCGGGACCGTTTTTTCGCTCATCATGCTCGATTTGGACCATTTTAAAATTTACAACGATCTTAACGGCCACATTCAGGGCGACCTGGCGCTCATCGAAACCGTTCGTATTCTCCACGCGGTGTGCAGCCCCGACGACACCGTCACGCGCTACGGCGGCGAAGAGTTCGCAATTTTGCTGCCGTCGCAGCCGCTGAACCTGGCCCTGAAAACCGCCGAAAATATACGGGGGGCCATTTATGATTACCGATTTGTTAATGAAGCCCAGATGCCCTCGCGCCGGCTCACCGCCTCGCTGGGGGTTACCGCGTATCACGACACTCTCAATTCCACCATCGCCATGATCGAAGAAGCCGACGCGGCGTTATACCGGGCAAAGAATGCGGGACGCAATCAGGTCAAGGCGTTTCTCAGCAGTTCGGGCGAATAAGGAACCGGTCGCACGTTTATGCAATCACCGATCATCCGTGGAAATACCCGGCTCGTGGGGCTCTTAGGCGATCCCGTGGAGCATTCGCTGTCTCCCTTGATTCACAACCATGCGTTCGCCGTCATGGAGTTGCCGTATGCGTATGTCCCGCTTGGAGTCAGTGCGCGGGACTTCCATACCGCCGTGTGGGCGCTTCGGGCGTTTTCATTCGTCGGCGCCAACGTCACGGTTCCGTATAAGCAAAAAATTACGCCGTATTGCGATACGCTTTCGCCTCTATCCGCCGCCATAGGCGCGGTCAACACGATTCGCTTCCGCGACGGGCTGATGCATGGCGACACCACCGACGCCGAGGGATTTTTCAAGGCATTGGCGTGGATGGGCCATGATCCGGCGAACGGACGGATCGTGATCCTGGGAAACGGCGGGGTCGCCCGGACGCTCGCGTTCGCATTGGCGCTGAATAAAATTCCGCGACGCCTTACGCTTATCGGCAGGGATCGTGGAAGAGTGTCGGCGCTATCGAATGAAATCAGCCTGCGCGCGGGATTCCCGGTTGAAGGGTTACTATTTTCCGACGCACAAACCGCGCCGGACTGCAAAGAGTGCTCACTTCTTGTCAATTGTACGAGCGTTGGAATGCATCCCGGCGTCGGCCGTTCGCCCATCGATCCGGCGCTGCTTCACGCGGGCATGACCGTGTTCGATACCATTTACAATCCAGCAACAACGAAATTGCTGTCGGACGCGCGCCGCACCGGGTGCGCCGCGCAAAACGGCCTTCGCATGCTGCTGTACCAGGGGCTTGCCTCCCTTGCGATCTGGACCGGCCGCCGGGTCTCCGAGGAGCTGTTCGACGTTGAAACCCTGCGGGGCCTTATCGGACAGGGCCAGGCGCGGTTACAAAGCGAGAGTAACGTATGAAATGGAAAGTACTTCCGTCTAAACTATCGGGCTCGATTGTTGTTCCGCCGTCAAAATCCCACACCATCCGGGCGCTCCTCATCGCGTCTCTCGCCCATGGCGTTTCACGGATCGTCAGGCCGCTGACGAGCGGAGACGGCGCCTCGGCCATAGGCGCCGCGAGGACGCTGGGAGCGCTCGTCGAGGAACACGACGACGCGCTGCAGGTAACGGGCATGGCCGGGGATTTCAGCCGTGGAGGGCCGGCGTTTGACATGGGAAATTCCGGCACGAGCACCAACCTCTTCACCACGGCCGCCGCGCTGGGAGGGCGAGCCCGGCGCTTCGACGGGGATTCGTCGCTTCGGCAAAGGCCGGTTCGGCCCCTGCTGGAGGCGCTTGGCAAAATCGGAGCGTTCTATTCATTTGAAACGCCGGGCAGGGATCTGCCGTTTTCCATACAGGGCCCTCTCACCGGCGGTGAAACGACGGTCAACGGCATATCGTCGCAATTCATTTCCAGCCTGCTTCTGTCATGCCCGCTCATCCGGGGCGATACTGATATCCATGTCTCCAATATCCATGAGCGGCCCTATATCGACCTTACGTTATGGTGGCTTGACAAATTTGATATTCGATATGAAAAAAGCAACGACTATTCGCTTTTTCATGTGTATGGGGGGCAATCCTACCGGCCCATCGACATGGCGATCCCCGGCGATTTTTCCTCGGCCGCTTTTCCCGCCGTGGCGGCCGCGGTCACGGGATGCAGCCTCGACATCAAGGGTATCGATTTTTCAGATCCGCAGGGAGACAAAGGAATATTCGACGTGCTCGGGGCTGCGGGCGTTATCGTTCACAAAGACCGGCTTTCGGCAACCATCGCCCCATCGCCCCGGATTATGGGGGCGGACATCGACCTCAATACCATGCCCGACGCGCTTCCGGTGGCGGCCGTGCTCGGCTGCGCCGCGCGGGGAACTACGCACATTGTCAATGTAGCGCACGCCCGCATCAAGGAGACCGACCGGATCGCCGTCATGACGCGGGAATTGACGAAAATGGGCGCCCTTATCACCGAGGAAAAGGATGGTTTGACTATCCGCCAAAGCCGTCTTACGGGCGCGCGCGTTGACGGCCATGGCGACCACCGCGTGGTCATGGCCTTGGCGATCGCGGGCATGATCGCCGAAGGCGAAACGGTCATTGATACCGCGGAGTCGGCCGCCGTGACGTACCCCGGTTTCCTGGAGGATTTTGCCCGGATAGGCGCGCGGATAAGTATTGCGGAGGAGTAACTACGATATATGGAAAAAATTATCCTTGATCTTGGCCCACGGTCTTACCCCGTTTGCCTAGGCAACGATCTTTCCGGGCAATTTCCGGCTTTTTTACAGGACCGATTTCCCGGAAGCCGCTTCGCCCTTGTCACCAACTCCACATTGGCCGCTTTATATGCCCCGACCATCGAACGCTGGGAAAAGGAGCTTTCACTTGTCAAAATTCTCATACCCGACGGCGAGAAATACAAATCGCTTTCCACGTGGGAGTCCATCATCGATGCGCTGCTCGGCGTCCAGCTCGACAGGAAGTCCGTTGTCCTGGCCTTCGGCGGCGGAGTGGTCGGCGACATCACGGGGTTCGCCGCGGCGTGCTATCTGCGCGGCGTAGCGTACGTCCAAATACCCACGACCTTGCTTGCCATGGTGGATTCCAGCGTGGGAGGGAAAACGGGCGTCAACCATCCGTCGGGAAAAAACCTTATCGGCGCGTTTCATCAGCCTGCCCTGGTGTGGGCCGATACCGATTATCTTAACACGCTTCCTTCAAGGGAGTATGTGGCGGGATACGCGGAACTGTTCAAATACGCCTTTATCGGCGAAGAAGAAATGTTTTCCTTCATGGCGACACGGCACGGCGACATGATGACCAGGAAAAAGGATGCGCTTATCGAGGGAATAAAAAAGAGCATCTCCATTAAAGCCGACGTGGTGCGCCGCGACGAGCGGGAGGAATCCGGAGACCGGGCGATGCTCAACTTCGGTCATACCTTCGCCCATTCTCTCGAACGTTTTTTCCGTTTTTCCGGTATTCTCCACGGTGAAGCGGTGCTGTGGGGCATCGCATGCGCCTGCGATTTAGGCATGCGGGTTGGGAGCGTGCCCGAAGGGGCGCTTGGCGATTACGCATCACTCCTTAAAAAACTTCCTCGTGTAACCCTGCCGGGAAAACCAGACATCGAAAAGATATATGAGGGAATGTTGACGGATAAAAAGAACGCCCAAGGCAAAATTCATTTCATTCTGCCGGCGCAGCCGGGCTTTTCAGTGATGAAAAACGATGTGCCGCGCGAGAACGTTCTTGCGACGCTGGAAAAGGTGTTGAACGCCCCCCTTGTTTTCCCCCCGTAGAGAGGGAACCCTTTAAAGCGGCCATCCTTATTGAGCGAATAAAAGGAATACGTGGAATAATGAAAATAAGACTCACCGTAATAAAAACGCGCCGGGTTCCTACCCTCGCGGGATGGTTATGCATCGCCGCGATACTATCGGTGGCATTGTGCGGCATGGCGCGCGCCATGTATCCCTTTCTTTCCGTGCATGAACCTGTGGACGCGCAAGTACTGGTGGTCGAAGGATGGCTTCCCGATTATGCGTTGGCCGAAGTCTCAAGGGAATTTATGCGGCGGCATTATTCCCTGATCATCACGACCGGCGGGCCCTTTGAGCAAGGGTTTTATGTGACGGAATATAAAACATTCGCGCACTTGAGCGCGGCGACGCTCGGAAAATTAGGAATCGACAGCGCCGCCATAGTCGTGCTGCCTTCACCGGAAATAAAAGTCGATCGGACGTTTGCGAGCGCATACGAAGTGAAAAAATGGCTTGATGGCGGGGGAAGGCGCATCGACGCGATCAATCTGGTTTCAATGGGCCCGCATGCCCGGAGAAGTAGAATGCTTTTTCAAAAAGCCCTGGGCCCGGCGGTTCGCGTAGGCGTCATCCCCTATACTGACCGGACGTATGCCTTACCCGCTTGGTGGACGTCAAGCAATGGGTTCAGAAAAGTTACCGATGAAGCGGTGGCGTATTGTTATGCGCGGTTTATTTTTACTTTTAAAGAGCGTCTATGATTTACTATAAAATACATCCCATAACTCCCCAGCGCCGGATCCTGGACAAGGTTGTCCGGATATTAAAAAACGAGGACGGCGTCTGCGTCTATCCCACGGACACGGTATACGGAATGGGCGTTTGCGCCGTGAACCCGAAGGCAATCGACCGGATCGGGAAAATATTGGAAAAAGACAAGAGCAGGTTGTTTTCATTCATTTGCTCGGATTTCACCCAGATGAGCAAATATGTCAAGATAGACAACGCTCATTTCAAATTGATGAAACGATGCCTTCCCGGGCCCTATACGTTTATCCTGCCTGCCACGAGTTTCGTTCCAAAAAAGGTCGCGCCCAAGCGCAAAACGGTAGGCGTGCGCATCCCCGATAACACCGTGTGCATAGAGTTGGTAAAACTGTTAGGCGAACCATTGGCGAACACTTCCATTAATATGCCGGGAGGTTTGCGCGGGGATCCGGAGAATATCGAACCGGTCGTACGGCATGACGTGGATGTGATGCTCGACATGGGCCCTCTGGAAAATCCGACGCATTCAACCATCATCGATTTGACCGGTTCGCAGCCCCAGCTCGTAAGGCGCGGTAAAGGCGAGTGGGAAGAGTGAGAATAGAAACGGTTCGACGGGCTCACCGTAACAGTTTGAGGGATATAACCCTGAGCTTGTCGAAGGGTCGAAACGATTCGACAAGCTCACCGTGACAAGTTTGTAGTACCCTTACTCGTGAATTCCTTAACAATTGAAATAAAATATAAAAATCAGAAAAAAGGTTAATAACAATGAGCAAAGAAATCGACGCATTGATTGAAACCATACACCGATTGAGAGCGCCGGGCGGATGCCCGTGGGACAGGGAACAGACGCACAAGAGCATCCTGTCCTGTTTGCTTGACGAAACCTATGAATTTTTCGAAGCGGTTGAAAACGCCGATGCCAAGGGAATGCGGGAGGAATTGGGCGATTTACTCTTGCAGGTAGTACTGCACGCGGAAATTGCCCGGGAAACGGGCGTGTTCACCATTGACGAAGTGGCCCACGATATCAACGAAAAGCTCATCAGGCGGCATCCGCACGTCTTCGGCGATGTCGAGGTTGCCTCATCCAAGGAAGTCCTTAAAAATTGGGAAACCATAAAAAAAGGTGAAAAAGAACACCGTAAATACCTGGTCGATGATATTCCCGATGCCCTGCCCGCGCTGTTCAGGGCGGAAAAAATGCAACGCCGCGTTGCGCGCGTGGGCTTTGACTGGAGCGACATGAACCCGGTGCTTGATAAAGTCGAAGAAGAATTCGCCGAATTTCGTCAAGCGATTGCCAACAACGACCACGACAACGCGGAGGAGGAATTGGGCGACATACTATTTGCTTTAGTCAATGTCGGCCGCCACAAGAACATTTGCGCCGAAGACGCGCTGAGGGCGACGGTCAAAAAATTCGCCCGGCGCTTTCGTTATATCGAGGACGCCTTTACCGCGCAGGGCAGGGATATTCATAAAGCCACCCTTCAGGAAATGGACGCGTTGTGGGAAGAGAGCAAGAAGTCGGAGAAATAGGGTATTTTTTATTTT
>Ga0182017_10000429_pt1 | contig 33075 bp, 29 predicted proteins | sample 712E3DmetaG_FD_120492 | JGI IMG/M metagenome (GOLD analysis project Ga0182017, IMG submission 120492) | Permafrost microbial communities from Stordalen Mire, Sweden - 712E3D metaG | ecosystem: Environmental > Terrestrial > Soil > Wetlands > Permafrost | place: Sweden: Stordalen | collected... | reverse complement strand
GGGCGGAAGGGGACCTGGGCCTCGCGGCCGCAGCTCGAGCACGTTGCGCTGAACATCTCGCGCGGTCCGCTTGAGTAGCCGCCGCCTGAGTAGCTGCCGCCGCCGCCGTCTCCGCGCGCGGCCTTCTTGGCGGCTCGGCACGAGGGGCAACGTCGCGGCTCGCTGAACTGTCGGTCTGCGTAGAACTGCTGCTCGCTCGCAGTAAACGCGAACTCCTGGTTGCAGTCCGCGCAGATCAACGTCTTGTCTTGTCCGTACAAAGAAAAACTCCTTCTCGTGCGGCCCCAGCGAACCTTTCTCGCCGAGAACCGATGAGAGGGAGTGTTGGTGTGCCGCTCGATATCGACACCTTGCTGGTGTCTTGAATGAACCATACCACATTTGTGGGCGCATGGACGAACGAATGTTCGCAGGGAACAATTCGGTCTTTGGCGCGGCGCCACGCAGTCGACGTAGGGGCCCATCTGACATCGAGGCCACGTCCAGAGCAAAATCCGGTATTCTGTCGGCCGGCTCGCTGGCGAGTGGCCTAACGGTAAGGCACCTGACTCTGGATCAGGGGATTGAAGGTTCGAATCCTTCCTCGCCAGCCATACTCGATCGTCTTGCAAGCCCCGGACTAGACTCCGAGGGCCTTCCGATTCCATCCCTATGCATCCAGCGGTCCGGACGGCCGGGCGACCTTCGAGTGGGTTCAGATCGATGGCCGGCTGGGACTGCGCTGGCGGCTGATCGGCGGCCACGAGTGTTCAAGAACCCGCAGCAGGCCGAAGACCCGGCGCGTTCGCGCACCACTCTCGGCCATTCGCGCCCCGTGGGAGCGTGGCCGCCGTGCGGTGAGCACCAAGCCGGGTACTACCTGATCGAACTGCAACGGTACTAGAATGCCCTCCATCGGTACGGTGCGGCAAGGGAGAGGGTGGCAATGAGCCTCCTTCAGAGGATAGAGAAAGCGCAGCAAGGAGCCACCACTCAGGCTCCGGCAACTCCGGCTGGCCCCCTGGCCTCACGTGTCCAGGCGCCCGCCCAGACGCCCGCCCAGACAGTGGCACCGACGCTTCCCGCTGCGCCCACTCTGGGGGCGAGCCGCGAGGCCTACATCAACTCCATCCGGCTCTTCCTGCTGGACGGGGTCATTGCCGCCTCCAATTCACTGGTCAACGGGGACGACGACAAGGACTCCCGCACTAGGGTCGAGGCAGTCGTCGACCAGATCATGTTCGCCAACCGGTTCACCGTCAGCCGTGACGAGAGGTTTCGCCTGATCGAGGACGTAATCGCGGAGATCTCGGGTTTCGGCCCGATCGAGCCGCTCTTGCACGACGAGACGGTGACCGAGGTGATGGTCAACGGACCGGCTCAGGTCTACATCGAGCGCAGGGGCAAGCTCGAGCTGACCAACGTGGCCTTCCGCAACGACGAGCACGTCATGCACATCATCGATCGGATCATTGCCCCCATGGGCCGCCGGATCGACGAGTCGAGCCCCAAGGTCGACGCCCGCCTGCCCGACGGGTCGCGAGTGAACGCGATCATTCCGCCCCTGTCGCTGACCGGTCCGGTCATCACCGTTCGCAAGTTCTCCACGAATCCGTACACGGTGAACGACCTCGTCGGCTTCGGCACGGCCACGCACGAGATGTTCGAATTCCTGAGGGCCTGCGTCGAAGCCCGCCTCAATATCTTCGTCTCCGGTGGCACCGGCTCGGGCAAGACGACTTTCCTCAACGTGCTGTCATCGTTCATTCCCAATGACGAGCGGATCGTCACCGTCGAGGACGCGGCAGAGCTCCAGCTCCGCCAGGAGCACGTGATCACCCTCGAGTCGCGGCCGGCGAACCTGGAAGGCGAAGGCGAGATCCCGATTCGACTGCTGGTCCGCAACGCCCTGCACATGCGCCCGGACCGGATCATCGTCGGCGAGTGCCGAGGCGGCGAGTCCCTGGACATGCTCCAAGCGATGAACTCCGGCCACGACGGCTCTCTCTCAACGGGCCACGCCAACACCCCGCGGGACATGCTCGCGCGCATCGAGACCATGGTCCTGATGGCCGGCTACGATCTGCCGTTGCGGTCCATCCGGGAGCAGATCGCTTCGGCCGTGGACCTGATCGTCCATACGGCCCGCCTCAAGGATGGCGGCCGCAAGGTCGTCAACATCACCGAGGTCTACGGGATCGAGGAGGACGAGATCCTGACCCAGGACATCTTCGAGTTCGAGCAGACGGACTTCGTCGACGGCCGAATCGTCGGAAGTCTCAAGCCGACCGGGATCCGACCCACCTTCATGCCCAAGTTCAAGGAAACTGGCGTCGATCTGCCCCACGGCGAGTTCGGCATCCCGCCGGAAGACCCGACGCGTCCGGACCGAGCCCGCCCGGGGAAGTCGAGATTCACGACCGGCGAGGCTCAGCCGCTGCCTCCGTCCCTGTTGCGTGGCCGCGCTGTTGTGGCCGGAGGCATGGTCTATGTCTCGTCGATTGGGCCCGTCGATCCCGCTACTGAACAGGTCGTCCCAGGCGGCATCAAGGAACAGACCAGGCAGTGCCTGGCCAATCTCAAGGCGAGGCTGGAGGCCGAGGGAAGTTCACTGGACAAGGTCGTCTGGGCCAACTGGTCGTTGCGCGACCCGTCGGAGTTCGACGCCTTCAACAGAGAGTGGACCCACTGGTTCCCAGACTACGCGCCTGTCGGCCAGGGCACTCTGATGCCGCCGCTCCAGCGCCGCGCCGGATTCCGGGTCTCGATTGGGGTCATCGCCCAGGCGTAGGCGCCGCGCCCGCGTCGTGACGCAACCCGCTCCCGGCTCTACGCCACTCTCCGGCGTTGACTCTGGGCACTCAGGCCCGCTAATGTGCCTGGCACGTCCCAGCGAATCCAGACGAACGACAGAGGAGCCGCCACTTGACTGCCCAGAGCGGTGACACCGGCGGCGATACCGGCGCGCGACACATCGACTCGTGGGTGACATTCCGGCCGGAGTTGAAGGTCCTCGACTGCACGATCCGCGACGGCGGCCTGATGAACGAGCACCGCTTCGAGGACTCGTTCGTGCAGCGCGTCTACGAAACGTGCGTGGCCGCCGGGATCGACATCATGGAGCTCGGCTACAAGGCGGATCGAAAAGTCTTTTCGGAGTCCACCGCTGGCCCCTGGAAGTTCTGCACTGAGGACGACCTGCGCCGGATCGTCGGCGACGCGTCAGCCGCGGGCCCCGGCGGTGCTGCGGGGAGCGGCATCAAGCTGTCCGTGATGGCCGACGCCGAGCGCACGGACTACCACACGGACATCCTGCCGCGCGATCAGAGCGTTCTCTCGGTCATTCGTGTCGCCTGCTACGTCCATCAGGTGCCCACGGCGCTGGACATGATCAAGGACGCGCACGACAAAGGCTACGAGACCACGTTCAACCTGATGGCCCTCTCCACCGTCCAGGAGCGCGATCTGTTCGACGCCCTGGAGGTGGTCGTCGCGAGCCAGGTCGACGTCATCTACGTCGTGGACAGCTTCGGCTCCTTCTACTCCGAGCAGGTACGCGATCTGACCGGCAAGTTCGTGAAGATGGCCCGCGACGCCGGCAAAGAGGTCGGCATCCACGGCCACAACAACCAGCAGCTCGCCTACGCCAACACGATCGAGGCGATGCTCGCGGGCGCGACCTGGCTGGACAGCACGATGGCCGGCCTGGGTCGGGGAGCCGGCAACTGCCCGACCGAGCTGCTGCTGGGCTTCCTCAAGAACCCCAAGTTCCACCTTCGACCGGTGCTGGAGTGCGTGCAGGATGTCTTCGTGCCGCTTCGGAAGGAGCTGGACTGGGGCTACTCGATCCCGTACATGCTGACCGGCCAGCTCAACATCCACCCGCGCATGGCCATCGAGGTCCGCGACAGCGACTCGCCGGACGCCTACGTCGAGTTTTACGACCGGCTCACCGAAGACACGGACTGAGGTCGGAGAGGCGGGGCCACCCCGCCCAGCCCCGCCCCGCCCAGCCCAGCGCCGACCGGCCCGATCTCTCGTTGGCCTTTGGCCTGGGCTGGCTGGCCGCTGTGAGAACGAAGTAGCGGAGGAGCCGGGTCAGATGGTTGGCGACGCGGCCTCGGCTGGTGCCGAGGTCTCGGTCGGCGCGGCGCCCTTCACCCAGAACATGTCGAGCAGCGCGGCGGCCGTTGCCTTGTCGATCTTGAAGCTGTATGCCTTCATCGGATACGGATTGGGCGTCGCCGTCAGGTCATTGGGGTCGAGCGAGGCGGCTTCGGCGCGGCTGATGAACCAGACATAGGCGACGGCATCGCCACCCTTGAGGTAGGGCCCAAGGTCGATGTCGGCCTCGTAGATGCGCTCGCCGTGGTTGCCGGGCGGGAGGGCGGTATCGCGGCGCCCTAGTGGCTCCCACTGGATGTAAACGTCTTCCGAAACCATGCCTGGCTTCTGGGCCTGGGTCTGGTTCAGGTCGACTGCTGTGGGCAGAGCCTGGGAGATGAGGGCGTAGGCGCCTGCCATGTGGTCGAGCCCGTCGGTCCCCTGGTAGCGGTCCGTGTACCCGTAGTCCTCGATCGAGCCGTTGGTTCCGAAACCGCCGCCGTCGTTCGCGTATTCGGCGGGATCGAAGCTCACCGCGGGCGCTTGCGTGGTGGCTCCCTGGGTGGAGGTTCCCTGGGCGGAGGCCGCAGGGGCGACGCTAGGTTGGCCGCCCTGCCCGGTCGATTTGCTGCTGCCGCAAGCGGCAGCCACGCTCGCTAGCAGAACCAGACATAGACCGATCCGGATCGCCCCACGGGTCGGCGCGCCGATGCGCGAGCCTCGAGTCCCGGACACATCGAACCCTCGGTGGTCATTCAACATCCTGCACGCTCCCAGTCGGGGTACTCGCGCCACTCAGTCGCACTCATGCGAGCCCTTACGCGTTGCTCCCCGGCCGAATCCTGGCGGGCCGCCCTGCCTGCGTCCATCACCCATATTGGGGATTCAGCGATTGAGATGAATCTCTTGGAGAACCTCTTGGAGAGCGTCCGCCCGCGGCCCCAATCCTTCATGGCTATCACGTGTAGCCCGGCACGCGCGGCGAGCGGTCGGCTTCCGGCAGATGGCCTGTTGCCAATCGGGCAGCGCGTCGATGTAGGCGTCGACACGCGGGTCTGGGTCACGGCTCATAGTGCAGGCCACCGAGTCAACACTAGCGCCCCGGACCGTTTCGTCGGGCCAGCCAGGTTCGCCAGGCCGCCTCGTCCTGGCCGGCGGTCATCTCGTCTCCGTGGCGTACCAGCGGGAGCCGGAGCAGGCTCGCGTGGCTGCGGAGCCGCGTCAGGAGGGCGCCGCGGTCCTCAGTCTGGTCCGCCGCGCCGGGTTCGAGGAGCGCCGTCGGCCCAAGGCGATCCATGAAGGCGCGGAGCTCCGAGGCGTCGATCGGCCTGTTGCCCAGGTCCACGAACCGGACCACGATCCGTCGTTCGCGGAAGAACCGCACCGCAGCGCGGGTCGGCCGAGAGTCCTCGAGACCGAACACTTCGATCTTGGGCATCTTCTTCGTCGGCGTCTTGCCGAGCGGAGCCGGCATGCGGCGGGCCTCGTGGGTCGGGCGTGGGCCTAAGGGGTTGGCGCCGTGATCGTCACGCCCGACAACGTGTCGATACTGATGTCCAGCGTCACCGTCTCGTGGGAGGCCGTGCCCAGGATCTTCTGATCGAGCGACGCTTCGATGCTGACGCCGGCCGGAGACCCGTCCTGCTCGGCCCAGAAGGACAGACTGCTGACGCTGATGTTCGACTGATCGGGACCGGCCGTGATGCCGAACGCAGAGAGGTCCATGCCCGCCACGTTCGCGACGACGAGGTGATGAAGCCGTTTTCCGAACTTGGTCTCTGCGCCCACATCGGTGAGGACGAGGCCGCTGCTCATCAGGCTCTGAAGCGTCTTCCCTGAGGCGGGCGCCTTGCTCCATGCGCCTCCGTTCGACCGTGAGTATGCCGCGCCGCCGACGACGATGTTGTCGTACGTCACCGTGAGGCCCAGGATCTTCGAGGTGATCGAGACGGCACTATCTGCGCCTTTGACCTTGAAGGTTCCTGTGATCGTGCCCGAGCTCGAGCCGAAGACCACCTGCGCCTTGATCGTCCCGACAACGGGGCCCTGGGCCTGGAAGTCGCTGCCGGTGACCCTGGCCCTGAAGCTGTCCAGCGTCGACATCGGTGTAGGCGTTGGAGTGGGTGAAGCCGTCGGTGTCGGCGTCGCAGTGGCGGAAGGTGAAGCCGTCGCTGCTGGAGCGACGAATGAGACCCAGGGAAGGCTGCAGGCTGCCACGGATACCAACAGCAAGACGACGGCCGCTCCCCGCGCGACACGGCGAACGAACAAGAACGAGGGCATTTCCCGCTACCTAACTGCGCTCGACCCCTTGCGGCGATGTGAAGGCTCTGGGGTCGTTGCTAGACAAGGGCCGCGTTCAGTACGACGGCATCGTACGCCCAGTGCGGCGCTAGGCCCGGCGGCGCCCGCTGTGCGTGGGGCGCCATGGGGTCACGGGCAGGCCGGCAGCGGCCCAGGCTTCGAAGCCGCCCACGATGTCGGTCGCGCGGTCAAAGCCCAGTTCGCGCAGAGTCGCGGCCGCCATGCTTGACGAATACCCGTGGGCGCAGCAGAGGATGATCTGGCGCTCCGGATCGGTAAACCGCGGATCGGCAGACCCCGAAGTGGGATCGAGTCGCCAGTACAGCACCGATAGGGGCAAGTGCACCGACCCGGGGATGACGCCCTCCTCGCGGCGAAGTTCGTCGCATCGAGTATCGACGAGCAGAGCGCCGTCGGCCTGGGCGCGCAATGCCGCCTGCGGATTGAGCCGCTCGAGTCGGGCGCGCGCCGACTCCAGCAGTGCGCCAATCGTTTGCCGCTCCGACATCCTGTCCTCCGGTTTGGGCCGAGCAATTGCTAGAACGTCAACCATGGTCTGAGCCCGGCACGCCCCTTCGGCGCAGAGTGAGGCGAGCTATTTCAGAGAGATCGCCAGGCCGGACTCTGCAGAGCGGTATAGCGCCTCGACGGTGCGAGCCTGGCCCAGGGCGTCGGCCCGGCCCAGGAGCGGCGCGCCGTGGCCCAGGATGGCGGCGCTGAGGTTCTCCATCTCCAGGCGATAGGCGTCGTCGGCGGCGACGGGCACCGCGACGCCGTTCAGTTCGATCCCGCCCAGCTCGCCCTGCCACGGATCGCGCGAGAGGAGAGTGCCACTGGCCCCGACGACCTCCAGGGACCGGGCCTCCGACGTAAAGCCCACGGCCAACTCCGCAACAACTCCGGAGGGGAACCGCAGTAGCCCGGAGAAGCGGGTGTCTACGCCAGACTGCCCCAGCGCCTGCTCGCCGAGGACGCGCACGGGCTCCGCGCCGGCGACCAGCCTCGAGCCGCTGATCGTGTAGCAGCCCACGTCCATCAATGACCCGCCGTCGAGGGCCGAGTCGAGCCGGACGTCGGCCGTCGCCGTTAGCTCGAAGCTGAACGTGGATCGGATCGCCTGCACCTCGCCGACTTCCGGCAGCAACTCCATGAAGCGGCGCGTCTGCGGGGAGTGGCGCCACATGAACGCCTCCATCAGCAGCAGTCCCGCCCGATCGGCGGCGTCGAACGCCTCCACGACCTGTTCCGGGTGGCGTGTGTAGGGCTTCTCGCACAGGACGTGTTTGCCGGCCGCGAGCGCCATCATCGTGATCGGGTGGTGGAGCGAATTCGGGACGCCGACGTAGACCGCGTCCACCTCCGGATCGGTCAGCAGCTGCTCGTAAGAGCCGTAGGCTCGGGCGATCCCGAACCGCGCCGCGAATTCGGTCGCCCGATCGAGGTTCCGGCTGCCGGCCGCGACAACGCCGAAGTTGGCCGCTCGACCGGCGTCCCGCAGCAGCCTGTTGGCGATTCCGCCGGGACCGAGTATTCCCCACCGAACCTTCTCGGACGGCATGCTTCTCCTTTCGGACCTCACGGCCCTGCCCCATGCCCCCAGCGTGATCCGCGCTCGATTGGCCTTGATGTACGCAAAGAGGGGATCGGCCAGATCTCCGGCGTGCTCGTAGTAGCGATCGTCGCATTCGGCCAGGGCGTCGTCGCGCGCTTCGCTGTCGCGTTCCATCGCCCGGTCGACTGCCTCGACCGTCACCGGCCCATCGATCCCCAGCGCGTCGATTGCCTGGCGCGTCAGCCGTGCCGCCTCGCCGGCGCCGATGGCATCGAGCGAGTCGACGAAATAGGGGGCCAGGGCCTTCGAAGCGTCGGTGAAGAGCTGGTCGAAGCCGCCGTTGTTCACTTCGCGCTCGACCGCCTCGACCGCTAGAACAACCCGCTCCTCCTCGGTCAAGCCGCCGACGCCATCGCAGACGGCCTTGGTCATGAGCGCCTGCTCGAACACCAGGACAAGCGAGTCGGCCCGATAGCCACTCTCCAGCGCGATCAGTTCGTCCGTAGTCTGCCCCTCGTAGGCATCGAGCCACTTGTCAACGCTCATGGTTCGCTCCTTCGGCTGCCGCGTTCGCGCCGCTCAATCGCCTTGTCACAGCCTACCCGACATGCGGCCGACGCACCTTCGGAACGGCCGAGCCGATCGGAAGAGTCCGGCAGAGGTATGGCCTCGGGGGACGGCTTCAGCCTGGCGATCCGCGCGGCGTGACTCGGGCTACTATCGGCACAGCCGAACCGAGGACCACGACAATGCCGCTGACCGGAGAATACGAACCCAGCACAGCCAAATGGGCGCGCGACCAGGCCGAGCTCTACGAGGCCACCCACGGCAACAAGGCCGGGGACCTGCGCGGCCGGCCGATCATCGTCCTGACATCGGTGGGGGCGCAGACCGGCAAGCTCCGCAAGACCGCCCTGATGCGTGTCGAGTACGAGCGCGTCTACGCCGTGGTCGCGTCCCGCGGCGGCGCGCCCACGAACCCGGTCTGGTACTACAACCTCAAGAAGAACCCGCACGTCGAGCTGCAGGATTGCGCGACCAAACGCGACTACACCGCACGCGAGGTCACGGGAGACGAGAAGGCCCTGTGGTGGGCTCGCGCCGTCGAAGCCTGGCCGGACTACGGCGTCTACCAGACCAGGACGGACCGCCAGATCCCGGTCTTCGTCCTCGAACCCATGGACCTTTGACCGCTGTCACCACTTGCTGACGCCGGAGAGCCGTTCGGGTGGGACTTCCGGCGCACCAGCCCCCGAAAGTACTCGTTCGGCCGTCGATGCGTCCCCATGATCGGCTAAACTCGGACCTCCGCTTCCGCGTCGCAGGGAGGGCCGTCACAGTCGTGCCACGCTCCGTAGTAGCTATCGCGCTGCCTCGCCCCGAGTTCCTCGAGGTCGACGAGCAGCTGACTGAAGCTGGCTATGAGTGCATGGCAATTCAGTCGGCGACCGATCTCGACGAACTTCTCGCCAGCCGTCCGGATGTCAACGTCGCCATCCTCGATTGCGAGACAGACTTCGACCGCACCCTCGAGATGTACGCCGTCCTGCACGAGAACGGGCGGAACGTCCCTGCCCTCATTCTGATGCCGTCTCGCTCACTGGGCCGGATGGGACTGGGTGGCGTCAGAGACGAGTACTTCACCCGGCCATATTCGGCCGAGTCGCTGCGGTGGCGGGTTGAGGCGATGCTCATCCGTGTGGAGAACGTTTCCGTCAACGGTGAGGTGGCGAATGGCATGGTCGGCGGCCCGCAAGAGGCGGGCGACGGGGCGGAAGTCGACCAGGGAGGCAGCCGGAGCCCGGATGAGGCCGGCGGCGGAGACGGCAAGATCGTCATCGTCTTCAACCCAAAGGGCGGCGTCGGGAAGACCACGATCTCGATCAATGTTGGGGCCGCGCTCCAGATCCGCAAGGGACAGCGTGTCTTGCTGGTGGACTGCGACACGATCACAGGCCACATCGCCGCGTCGCTCGGACTGGAGCGGCCCAGGACGCTGGCCGATGCCTGGCGCGAAGACGCGAAGACGGGCGTCTCCGAGACGGTCTCCCAGATCGCGACGCGCCACAGCAGCGGCATCTCGGTGCTGGTCATGGCGCAGTCACCCCTGCACACGGAGGTGCTGGAGCCCAAGCGAGTGGCTGCGGCTATAATCGGCGCCCGGCGGTTCTACGACTGGGTCATCCTGGACATGCATCCGGACTACGGGCCGCTGAACCAGGCCCTCTTCGCCCAGGCCGACAAGATCCTCGTGCCCGTCACGCCGGACGTGCCGTGCATTCGCGCTGCGGTGCAGTTTCGTGAGGTGGCCGCCGAACTCGGCCTTCGCGAACGACTGGCGCTGGTCATCAACCGCGCCAACAGCGGCGTTGCCGCGTCAGACGTGGAGCGGGTCATCGGCCTTCCGTCCCTTGCTCGCATCAGGTCCGCCGGCCTGCTTTTCGTTCGTGCCGCCGACGAGGGCAAGGCCGCAGTCGAGCGATTCCCGACGGCGAAGGTGGTGGGCGAGATCGACGGTCTGGCGAATCGTCTCATGAACGCGGCTCCTGGCGCCGGCGACAAACCGAGGATGTCGCCCCGCAGCCGGATCGCCGGATCATTCAGGGCATTTCTCGACCGCCTGGGGGCTCAGGTTTCCTGAGGCCGGGAAGCGCGCACCCAACCGCGCAGGGGCCCGGACCGGAACTAGTCGCGCCGGCCGGAGACCGACTCGAGGCGATCGACCAGGCGTAGCAGCTCGCCGGCCTCGCTCTTTCTTAACTCGCCAGTCTGCAGGGCCATGAGAAGGAGCTGTCGTCGCTCGAGTTCGTCCGCATCCAGGAGCATCTCCACAAGGGCGGACTGCACGTCGCGACGGGCTTCAGCGGTGTTTGCCGACTTGCGATTGAAGACCAAGGCTCGATCCTCCGGGACGACGACCCCCGAGAGCAACTCACGGGAAGAGATGCTCATGCCATCATCGCCTCCCGACGCCCCCGCGAGCCTTCCCCGATTGTACGGGGGTCGCCCGCTGATAGGACCACAGCAAGGTAGACCCCATCCGCGCCTGGCGGTCATCGGATGAATTCCGTGCACCGAACGGACGGCGGCCCTACCCTTCCGCTCAGGAAGTCGAGGTTTCTGTCATGCCTAGTTCTACCCGTTTGAGTCCACTCGATGTCGTCGGTTACCAGGCCGGCGTCTGCAACATTGGGCCGGAGGAGATCGGCCGGCGTCGGAGGTCCGGCCACATCGGAGTGGCCGTGTCGGTCGGACTGTTGGTACTCCTTCTGGCGATCGGCGCCCCGCCCTGGACGCGGCTCTCGCTGGTCCTGACAGCCGGCGGATCCGCTTCCGGCTACCTGCAGGCCTGGCTCCATTTCTGTGCTGGGTTCGGTTCGGCGGGCGTCTACAACTTCGGGCCGCTGGGCAAGGTTGAGCGTGTGGACGATCCGCAAGCGCGCCATCGCGACCGCATCAGGTCGCTGCAGATTGGGCTGGCGAGTCTCGGCATCGGCCTTGCGGTAGGCATCGGGGCAACGCTTCTGCCGGTCCGCTGAGCGGCCGTTCGCGTCGGCGTGGAAGCCTAGCTGGCCGCGCGTTGCCGATCGATGGGAACCATGTCGACCGGTTCGGGCCGGGCGTGGATCTCGAGGCGGTTTCGGCCCCGATCCTTGGCCACGTACAGGGCCTCGTCCGCGTCGTGAAGGGCCGAGTCCACGTCTGTGCAGTTGGCCTGGGACAACTCGGTAGCCCCGGCGCTGGCCGTGACCACGCCGTATGGCGGATTGTCCGGATGCGACATCCCGGCCGCCTGTATCGCTGAGATGTAGCGCTGTCCCGCCGAATGGAGCACCGACTCGTCGCAGTCGTGGAGGATGACCAGGAACTCCTCGCCGCCGTAGCGGTAGACTCCGTCGCCCACGCGGCTGGTCTTGCGCAGGGCGTCCGCAACCCCGCGGAGAGCCGCATCTCCGGCAAGGTGGCCCGCGGCGTCGTTGAGCCTCTTGAAGCGGTCCAGGTCCATCAGGAGCAAGCCGGCCGTGCCGCCATGACGCTCGATCCGAGCCGCCTCCTGGGCCAGGTCCTCGTTGAGCCGCAGGCGGTTGCCCAGGCCGGTCAGGGCATCCATTCGGGCAATCGTCTCCAACTCCTCGTTGAGGCGCAGCAGCTCGGCTTGCTGGACCACGAGCGTCTCTTGCTGCATGAACAGAAACTCGTCCTGGCGCCGCAGGTCGAGCTCGTGCTCCTTCATGCGGCCGTAGAGTCCGCGGACAGCCAGCAACTGGCCATTCATCTGGTGGCGCCTGCGGAGCTGGAGGTCGTTGGCCCCCAGGCTCAAGGCCGTGGCAAGCGTGCCGGCAATCAGGAATGCGAAGAAGTGAGTGGTGTCGAGGCCGGGAAACCCGATCGGGAACACGATGCCGAAGAAGGCTAGGTTGGCCAGGACGAGCCAGATCACGTGGTGCCTGCGCTCGAGCGGAATGAAGATCGCAAACGCGACAGGGATCACCCCGGTCGTGCCGAGGGCCACTTCGGGCTTGCCGACGAGCAGGACAGAAACGGTGGTCGACAGGACGGGGAGAAGCCCGACCAGCATGCCGAGCGGGATGACAGATCTCCGGCCGCGGTCGCGAACGGTTCGAGCGACTGCCACGGCAGCCAGTACCAGCGGTAGGGTCAGGGCAATGTAGATAGGCGCCACCGCCGGCGCGGTGGAAGCGAAAGCCGCCGTCGCAGCCGCGATTCCGGCTCCGACGATGAGAGCCGAGTAGAAGACGCTGTTTTGGAGCTCCCGCCGGTACACCGCCCGCAGGCGGCGATCCTTCTGGGCGCTGGCGGCCGATTTCTCCGTCGCCCGTTCAAGCACGACAGGCTCCATGACACGGTGTGCCAACCGTGCGAGGTATCGGCCGTCGGCCGTGGCAACTACAGGTTGCCTGGGCGCCGGGGACGCGCTGGTACGGACTTGCGGGTCAAGTCCTCAAGGTTGGAGTCAGGCGACTTCGACGGCGGTCGGGCCTACCGGCGTGTGTGAAACCTCTATGTCAATCGGAACGCGGTGCGTCTCGCGGCGACCGGACGCCCGATACAACTGGAGAAGGCTGGCCTCCGCGGCACGGAGCCGGGCGGTGGCCTCCCACTCGGGGAGGTCCGGCTCGGCGGCCTCACGCGCTTCCATGGCCTCGACTAGCGAGCGCAGAACCCCCTCGATGGTGGATGGCTCAGGCACGGGACCCTTCTTCCACTGGGTTACGGTTCATGCGAGCAGATCTCGGAAGATTCCAACCATACTCCTGAGACGATTGCGATTCCAGTGGCCAAGTGGGTAGGAATCGATACCAATTCCCCGCGGGGCAGGGTGTCCTGGCTTCCCAGGCGTGTCCCTTTAAACGGCCGCGGAGGGCGGTTCCGGACGATTCAGCCGGACCGCGAGGAGACGTCGGTACGTGATGGCGCCAATGCCGGGAGATCCACCACGGGCTCCGGAGCCGATACCACCTCCGCCGTTCGCTCGAGGAACCAGCGGGCGGTGCCGCGGGCGGCAATGCTCAGGAAGACCTTGTCCAGCACGGCCCCGAACTCTCCGCCGGGCGGCGCGTAGTAGCCCTCGAGGCGGAGTTCTGTCGAAGTCAAGGTCAGGCGGCCGGCGAAGACCGGGAAGAGCGGCGCCAGCGACGACGACTGCCAGTCGATCTCGATCTCGTAGCCGTCGTGCGCCGGCTGCGGCTGGCCTACATCCACGTATGCGGCCTTCCGAAAGACCAGGCTCGGGGCGTGTTCCCTGATGGGCAGGCTGAGATCGGTCAGATAGCGGCGACGGCCCGGCCGCGTCGGGGACATCGGAATACCGAGCCAACTTGCGGCCTGATCGGTGAGAAGCGGCACTGCACGCGTCGGGTCGATCCTGACGCGCTGCACGAGCCGCAATGGCGTGAGGTGAGGTGGGACGCTCGTCATTGGAAGAGCGTAGGGCGGTCGAGCCCGGTGCGGCATCGGACTAGGTCGCGCCGACGGGTGACCAACGGCCCAACCGTACCTACCCTGATGGGTCGGCGCGCCGCGGGCATGGCCGCGCTGTCGATGCTGGTGGTCTAGTCCTCGGAGGTGGACGGCTCCGTGGACCCGATCGGGCAGCTGACCTCGTCGCGCATGCCGGTCAGCCATGTCAGGCGGTCGCGATGCCGCGAGGCGACGCGATAGACGACGTCGGCGGCTGCGGCGGTAGGCGGCAAGGCGGCCCAGGGACGAAGGAGCCAACCACCCGGCAGCGCATCGAGAATGGCGAGTGCCGCGTGCCCGCCGGAAACGACCCGGCCGGTGGCCTCGTCTACGACGTGCACGGCGTCGGCCAGATGGCCTTCTGCGGCCAGTTGCTCGAGGCGGAGACGTCCACACGACGCGGCCAGTCGCAGAGGCATGAACTCGAAACGTCCTTCGCGGTCCCAGCGACGCAGGCGCCGGACGGTCTCGCGACAGACGCCGCAGCCATCGTCGTACAGGACTGTCAGGGGGCCCGACCCGGGGACGAGGGTCTCGTCGTCGGACGTGTGACGCGGAAGCGCTTCGGTCACCATGGCGCGGAATGGTAGCGCCCCCGCAGTGCCGGCGTGCGGCCACCAGGTAGGGCTGTTCGGTGGCGGCGCGGCACAGGTGTCGTATTCTCGGCACATGGCTGATAGCCGCACGAACCATTCTCGGGCGCGTCGCGCCGGACGGAATGCCGCCACGCGCGCGGAGCCGCGGACGGTCGGAGCGGCCGGTGCTCGCGATCCGCTGTCGCGCGAGGTCAAGCTTCTCGGGGCGCTCCTCGGCCAGGTAATCGCCGAGCAGGGCGGGCCGCGGCTGCTGAATCTGGTCGAGCGGACCCGACGCCGCTCGATTGCCTTTCGCGAGAACGGCGACGAGTCGACCGAACGGGCGCTCGCCGCAGAACTCGACTTGCTCGACGTCGATGAGGCGGAGGCACTGGCGAGGGCGTTCAGCCTGTACTTCCAGCTCGTCAATCTCGCCGAAGAGCGGGATACGGTGCGCCATCTCAAGAGGGACCAGCGCGAGACTGGACGTCCGGCTGAAGGGACTCCCGCGGAGGCCGTCGACTGGCTGCTCGAGCGCGGATGGTCGGCCGACGGCATGGCCGAGCTGCTGGATCGGATGCGCATCTCGCCGGTACTAACCGCTCACCCGACCGAGGCGCGGCGCAGGACGATGCTCATAGCGTTGCGGCGCTGCTACCGGCTCCTCGAGCAGCTCGACGACCCTCGTCTCGGGGCAAACGACGACGCCGAGATACGGCGCCGGCTGCGCGAGGAGATCAGCATCTTGTGGCGGTCGGCCGCTGTGCGGCGGTTGGCGCCCAGTCCCATCGACGAGGTCAGGACCGCCATGACCTTCTTCGATGAGACCATCTTCCGGGTCGTTCCGCGCGTCTACCGGGACTTCGATCGGGCGCTTGAGCGGGCGACGGAAGCGACCGGCGGGGGTGATGGCGGCGGCGGCGGGGGTGCGGCCCTCGACCCGGCTCTGACGGGCGATGCGGGTCGGACGGGCACGAGACCGGCACGCGTGGCCGCATTCCTGCGGTGGGGTTCGTGGATCGGCGGCGACCGGGACGGCAATCCCACGGTCACCGCTGAGTTGACACGCCAGGTGCCGCGCATCCACGCCGACCATCTGTTGCGCGGCTACGAGGCCGTGGCCACTCGACTGCTGTCCACGATCGCGGCGTACGTGCCATGGGCGGAGGTACAGCCCGCTCTCGAGGCGCGCCTGGCGCGCGACGCCGAGGAAGTATCCGAGACGATGCGAGACATGGCTCGCAGGTACCCCGACGAACCGTACCGAAGGCGGCTGGGCGCGATCATGGAGCGGTTGCGCCGGACGCGGTCCTACCTTACTGAAGAAGGCGGCCCAGTCGGTGGACGCTACGAGAAGCCGGAGCAGCTGGTCGCCGAGCTCGAAGAGATGCAGCGCTGCCTGGTCGCCGACCGGCTGCCTCGAGTGGCGTTCGGCGAGGTCCAGGATTTCCGCTGGCAGGTCGAGACGTTCGGCTTCCACCTCGCGTCGATCGAGCTCCGGCAGCATTCGGAGGTTCACGAGGCGGCCGTGGTCGCTGTGACGGACCTTGCCGCCGAACTCGTCCCGGGCGTGAACGTGGCCGAAGTCCTCGCCACGTTCCGAGCGGCCGCGGCGATCCAACGCCGCTTCGGCGAGGACGCGTGCCACCGCTACGTCATCAGCTTCACGCGCTCGGCCGAAGATGTGCTGCGAGTTCTGGACCTGGTTGCGATCGCCGCCGACGCCACCATCCCCGCGGCTGCAACCGGCGGTTTCGCCCCCGGCGCGCCTGAGCTCGATGTCGTGCCGCTATTCGAGTCCAGTGACGCCCTGATTGGCTGCGGCGAGCTGCTGGAGAGGTTGCTGCGGGACCCGCGCTACCGGCGGCATCTGGCCGCCCGCGGCAACCGCCAGGAAGTGATGCTCGGCTACTCCGACTCGAACAAGGAGGCGGGTTTCCTGGCGGCAATCTGGATGCTGTACCGGGCCCAGGGCCGCCTTGCGGAAGTGGCCCGGCGATACGGCATCGAGCTGACGCTCTTCCACGGCCGGGGTGGGGCCATCGGCCGCGGCGGCGGCCCAACGAACCGGGCCATCCTGGCCCAGGCACCGCGGTCGATCCACGGCCGCTTCAAGATGACCGAACAGGGCGAGACGGTGGCGGCCAACTACGCCAATCTCGCAATCGCAGAACACCACCTTGGCCTCGTCGCCAGCGCCGTTGCCATAGCATCGACGCAGGAGCACGACGAGTGCGTCGATGAGGTCGACCGGCGCGGCGAGGCGGCGATGGATGAGCTGGCCGGACTGGCTCGTCGCGCCTACCGATCGCTCGTCTATGAAGAGCCGGGCTTCGAGCGGTTCTTTCGGGCAGTCACGCCGCTGGACGAGCTTTCGACGATGGCCCTCGGGTCGCGGCCGGCGCGGCGTGGGGCCGCAGGCGATACGGCAGTCGAGGCGCCCCTGGTCTCGGGGATCGCGTCGCTGCGGGCCATTCCGTGGGTGTTCTCATGGTCTCAGGCGCGCATCGGGCTGCCGGCATGGTTTGGCTTGGGCTCCGCCCTCGAAGGATTCGAGAAGGCGCACGGAGAGGGTTCTCTGGCGAAGATCGCCGAGCTGTATCGCGACTGGCCGTTCCTTACCAGCGCCTTCGACAACGCCGAGCTGATCCTCGGCCGCGCGGAGCCGAGAATCGCCGGCCTGTTCGCCGCGCTCGCCGGTGACGAGGAGGGCGCTCGAATCTGGAGCGCCATCGTCGGTGAGTACGAGCGGTCGATTCGAGGGCTGGCGAAGGTGACCGGCAGGACCGAACTGCTGGCCGCCGAACCGCAGGTCAGTCGCTCGATCCGACTTCGGCGCCCCTATATCGATCCGCTCTCTCATATCCAGGTACGCTTTCTGGGCAGGCTTCGCTCGCTGCCGGCCGACGACCCGGACCGCGAACGCTTCCGCCGTCTCGTCCAGCTTGCGGTCAACGGGGTGGCGGCCGGCCTGCAGAACACCGGCTAGACCGGGCCCCGGACCAGCCGGGGAAGGAGGAACGCGATGTCAGCGCCACGACGGGGCGTCCCGCGACCCGGAGGTGCCGGCGTTCCCGCGCCCTCGCCCGTGCCCGCGGCCCGTTCCGCGGCCGCAGATGCGGCTGGCATCGGCGATCCCGACGCGCCTGCACCGTGGCCAATGGACGACGCCACTCTCTTTGGGCGAACGCTGGAAGGGCTCGCGGCACGTTGGGCGCGATCGATGAGTTCCCGACCCATCGGTTCGGAGGAGATGACCGGCGCCGACCGCCGTGCTCAGGCCATGGGCGTGCTCGGGGCGCGGCTTATGGAGAACGCTGGCTGCGCCGTTGCCGCGGCCGTGAAGGCCCTGGCCGTTCAGACCGGCCGCTGGGACAAGGGCCCGATCCTGATCCTGTGCGGGCCGGGCAACAACGGTGGAGACGGCTTCGTGGCCGCTCGGTACCTGTCGCGCCAGGGCGCTCGGGTCGTCGCCGTGCTGGTTGGGACGGAGGGGCGGCCGACGGGCAGGGACGCGGTTCGGAACTGGGACCGTCTCGAGGCTGAGGGTCATGTAGAGCGGATCCACACACCCGTCGCACGGGACGTGGCAATCCTGGGCCAGGGCGTGGAGAAGGCCGCGGTCGTTGTGGACGCGCTTCTCGGCACCGGCGTGCGAGGGCCGCTTCGGGACCCGGTCCGAAGCGCGGTGGAGCTCATCGGGCGGGCTCGGAGAGCTGGCGTGGCGATCCTGGCGGTGGACACGCCGACCGCCGTTGACCTGACCAGCGGCGATCTCTCGGATCCGGTCGTGCAGGCTCACGTCACGGTCACGTTCCACAGGCCCAAGACGGGGCTCTTGGCCCGGCGCGGGGCCGCGGTCGCCGGGCGGGTCCTGGTGGCCCCGATCGGTATTCCCCAGGAGGCGGATCGGGGCTGAACTGGGGACGGAGCGGTGGTGGAGTCATCCGGCGGGTCGCCGGCGTTTCATCGGACGTCGGCTTGGCATGGCTCGGTTGCCCGTTCCCGACTCGGCGGGTACGCTTTCGGGCGTCCAGCCCAGCCTTCCGTAACGCGAGGCCGCCACTCCCATGGCCGCAAGCTCCAGCACCGACTTCGACCTGATCGTCCTTGGCGCCGGCACGGGCGGCTATACGGCGGCGTTCCGTGCCGCACAGCTGGGCATGCGGGTGGCGCTCGTCGACTCGGGCAAGATCGGAGGCACCTGCCTCCATGTTGGCTGCATCCCGACCAAGGCACTCCTCGAATCGGCCGAGTTCTTCGCCCGGCTTAAGAAGGCCAGGGAATTCGGGATCGTGCTCGAGGGCCAGACCGGCTTCGACTACGACGTCATCGCCAAGCGCCGCGACCAGATCGTGAAGCGGATGTGGACAGGCTTGAAGAGCCTCGTTGACAAGAACAAGGTGACCTGGATCGCCGGCCGCGGCCGGTTCGAAGGGCCCACTGCGATCCGCGTCGCGCTCAACGGCGACGACGGAACGCCCGGCGCGGGCGGCGAGCGCACGGTCACGGCCAAGGACGTGATCATCGCCACGGGCAGCCGGGTCAAGAGCCTGCCCGGACTCGTGCCGGACGGCGATCGGATCATCACCTCGGACGACGTCACGACGAAAGCGCACCTGCCGAAGTCGATCGCGATCGTGGGTGCCGGTGCGGTCGGCTCGGAGTTCGCCTCGCTGTTCCACGACCTCGGCGTGGCCGTGACCCTGCTCGAGTACCTGCCGGGCATCGTGCCGCTCGAGGACCGGGACCTTAGTGCGGCTCTGGAGCGAAGCTTCACGCGGCGCGGCATCAAAGTCGTGACGAAGGCCCGCTTCGACACGTCGGCCGTCAAGGTGACAGGCGACGGCGTCTCGATGGTGGTTGGGCCCGACGGCGGGGCGGCCGAAGTACTGACGGTCGAGCAGCTGCTGGTGGCGACCGGTCGAGCCCCGAACACGGAAGACCTCGGTCTGGAGCAGACGAAGGTCGAACTCGAGCGTGGGTTCGTCAAGGTGGATGGTTGGATGCACACCGCGCAGGAGCATGTGTACGCCATCGGCGACGTAATCGGCGGCTTGATGCTTGCCCATGTCGCCGCCCATGAAGGGATCACGGCGGTTCACGAGATTGCCGGTGAAGGCCCCGAGGCGATCGACTACGACCACCAACCGCGGGCCACGTACACGCATCCCCAGGTCGCCTCGATCGGCCTGACCGAGCAGCAGTGCGAGGAGCGCGGGATCTCCATCAAGAAAGGTGTCTTCAACTTCGCCGCGGACGCCAAGGCCGTCATCGTCGGTGAGACCGAAGGGTTCGCCAAGGTCATCGCGGACGCGTCGACGGACGAGGTTTTGGGCGTGCACCTGATCGGGCCCGGCGTGACCGACCTGATCGCCGAGGCGGCACTGGGCATGACGCTCGAAGCCACAGCCTGGGAGATCGGCGCAGCCACGCATCCGCACCCGACTCTGGCTGAGGTCGTGGGCGAGGCGGCGATGGCAGTGGCGGGGCGCCAGATCAACTCGTAGCCGGCCGCCGGTGGTCGGCCAAGTCGAGGACCTTGGCGCGACCTCTTTTCCCTAGGCCCCCGCTTTCCAGAGGCGCAGGCCGTCTCGGAGGTCCTCGCAGACAACGCCCGACGGCCCCCGCAGCACGTGCCAGGCGATCGTCACGTCGCCGATGCAGCCGCCCAGGTGAATCGCAAGCGGCACGACCAGGTAGCCACCGAACGGCAGCCAGCAAGCGAGGGCTCCGAGCGGCGCGAGCACACCCAGCGGGGCAATACAGATGAGCAGGTACTGCCTCCGACTGAAGCGGTGCCCCGGCGCCGTCGCGTAGAGGCCCATCGGCCCGGCCTTGGTCATGAGGAGACCGAACTGCGGCCTCGCCCCGAACGCGATCATGACGATGCCGTGCACGCCCTCGTGAACACACACGATGGCCACCGATAGCACCACAACCAGCAGGATCTGCGGGAGGCTCGCCGAACCGGACGCGTGCGTCTCACCGTGGGTGGCGATGAACATGTATGCGCCCAGGGCAACCAGGAAGATCGGCAACATAAGGATCGCCCACAGCCACCAGGTCGTTCTGGATGGCTTCCACTCGGAGACCGCACCCTCTGGAAGCGCACTCGCCTGGATCTCTTCCGCCACAACCCACCTCGCTTTTCCCTGGTCACGCTGAGCGCGTGGTCGACGGAAGACTACCCCGCCCGTGGCCGGCTCGCGATCCGAAGATGTCCCTACCCGAAGCCGGCCGACATCGGCGACGCCCCGCAGCGCTCGGCGCCACGATCAGGCGCTCCCATGAACGCCGAGAATCGGCCAAACTAGCGGACGGCACGCATGACGTGCCCGATCTCGCAGGAGGAGCGTTTTGTGGCCAGGGTGACGATGCCCCAGCTCGGTGAGAGCGTCGCCGAGGGGACGATCGGGAAATGGCTCAAGCAACCGGGCGACGCCGTCGCCAAGGACGAGCCGCTCCTCGAGGTCATCACGGACAAGGTCAACGCCGAGGTTCCGTCGCCGTACGCGGGGATCCTGCGCGAGATTCTTGTTAACGAGGGGCAGACGGTGCCGTTCAATGCCGAGATCGCGGTAATCGAGGAGAGTGCCGGAGCCATTCCCCGTGGATCGGGCACTGCCGCCGCGAAGGCGGCGGCTCCCGCGTCTGCAGCCGGGGGAACGAGCGCGGCGGCGCCGGCCACTCCTAAGGCCACTCCTACGGCCTCTCCGTCCGCGGCCACTTCCTCCGCCACTCGGCCGATCGCCGCGGCCCCGGCGCGGGTGCCGGTGATGGCCGTCGGGGACCCGGACGCCAGGATGACCCCGGCCGTGCGGATGCTGATGCGGGAACACGGCCTGACGCCGATCCAGATCGTGGGTACGGGCCACGCCGGCCGCATCACTCGCGACGATGTGATGACGTTCGTGGCGAGGGCCGACGGCGCGCCGGCCACGGGGCGTGGAATCGCCACTGCCGTAGATCGGGCCACGGGGCGTGGAGCCGCCACTGCGGCTGACCAAGCCGCCGTCCTTCCGTCCGCCCCATGGGCACCCCCGCCTGGCGTCCCGAGTCATTCGCCGGGCCTGGCTCCGGCCCCGCCTTCAACCCCGACCCCCGTCGTCTGGGCGCCCGGCCAGGACGAGGTCCTCGTCCCGCACAGCCAGATGCGGCGCGGAATCGCCGCACAGATGACCCGCGCCGCCGCGATCCCGGTCGCTCATAGCACGTTCGAGGCCGACATGACTTCGGTCGTGAAGCTGCGCGCCGAGCAGGCCGGCGCCTACAAGGCCCGAGAGGGAGTCGGGCTGAGCTTCCTGCCGTTCGTGGTCAAGGCAGTAGTCGAGGCGCTGCACGGCCACCCCGACCTCAACGCCCACTACGTCGAGGAGGGGCTGCTGCGGAAGCGCCGCATCAACATCGGGATCGCGGTAGCCGTCGACGGCCCGTCGGGCAGCGGCCTGATCGTGCCCGTCATCCACGACGCGGATCGGCTGTCGATCAACGGACTCAACCGCGCCATCCAGGATCTGGCGGCCCGGGCTCGGACCAACAAGCTCCGGCTCGATGACCTGCAGGGCGGAACGTTCACTATCGACAACACCGGCTGGTTCGGCTCGATCCTTACCGTGCCGATCATCAACCCGCCGGAGGTCTGCATCCTGACCACCGAGGCGGTCGTGAAGCGGCCTGTGGTTCGCGAGACGGACGAGGGCGACTTGATCGCCGTGCGGTCGATGATGAATCTCGTTGCCGGGTACGATCATCGAGCGACCGACGGCGCCCAGGTCGGGCGGTTTGTGCGGGACGTGATCTGCTGGCTTGAGGCTGTCGGGCCCGACACGATGATCTACTGAGCAAGCAGCCAGACGAGAGCCCCAAGACCGAATGTCCGACTCCACCGACCACCACCGCACCGCGCGCCTGCTCCCGCCGACCATCGCCATGGGTGGCGGCTCATTCGGGGACGCAGTCGACGGGTCGGCCGCGGGTTCCTCGGCACCGCGTCGGCACCCCGAGTGGATCAAGTCAAGGATGCCGGCGGGAGAGACCTATCAGGATGTCCGGCGGCTCCTTCACGGGCTGTCGCTCAACACCGTCTGCGAAGAAGCGCACTGCCCGAATATGGGCGAGTGCTGGAACGAGCGCACCGCGACTGTGATGATCCTGGGCGACACTTGTACCCGTGCCTGCGGGTTCTGCGCCGTGAAGACCGGCAAGCCGCTCGTCCACGATCTCGATGAGCCACGCCGGGTCGCGGAGGCGCTGAAGCAGTTGAGCCTGGACCATGTCGTGATCACGAGCGTGGCCCGCGACGACCTGGACGATGGCGGGGCGGGCATCTTCGCCGAGACGATCCGCCGGCTACGAGCGGCCTGCCCCGGCATGGGCGTTGAAGTGCTCATCCCCGACTTCAATGGCGAGGAGGAGCCGCTCCGGACGGTCATGGCGGCCGGGCCGGACATCCTGAACCACAACGTCGAGACGGTGGCGCGGTTGCAGAAGCCGGTCCGCAAGCGGGCTCGATACGACCGATCGCTCGGCGTCCTGCTTCGCGCGAAGGCGTACGCCCGAGAGTTGAACCCGTCGGCGGCCGTCCACACCAAGTCGTCGATCATGGTAGGGCTCGGGGAAACTCGGCCGGAGCTGCGGCAGACGTTCCTCGATCTCCGTGCGGTCGATTGCGACATCTTGACGATCGGCCAGTACCTGCGTCCCTCGCCCGAGCATTTGCCAGTCGTGCGCTACTACCACCCCGACGAGTTCGTCGAGATGCGCGATGAGGCGCTGGCGATGGGGTTCAAGCACGTCGAGTCGGGACCGCTCGTTCGGTCGAGCTATCACGCTCGCGACCAGGTGTCGGATGCCAACGCACGCCGGGCGGCGCGGGCGGCGCGGGCTGCCGGCGCGTCCGACACAATCGGGCTGCATCGCCGGCCCACCGTCGACGCGGAGGGGCGCGTGATCTACCGGCACGACTAAACCGAACGGGAGGGGATCGAGTGTCCGTCGAAAAAGGCGTCGATCTGCCGGTCCGTAGCGACTGGCTCGAGCGCCTGCCAAAGGTCGAACTGCATCTCCACCTCGAGGGCGCCATTCCGCACGCCGCGCTCTGGCAGTTGATCTGCAGGTACGGCGGCGACCCGACGGTCCCGGACGCCGCCGCCCTCCCGGGCCGGTTCGTCTATCGCGACTTCCCCGACTTCATCGACAGGTGGATCTGGAAGCAGGGGTTCCTGCGTGAGGCGGCAGACTACGAGCTGATCGGGGCGTCGGTTGCGGCCGACCTGGCCCGCCAGCATATCGTCTACGCGGAGGTGTTCTACACCCCGGCCGATGCGGCCCCGGCAGGGGTGTCAACGCAGGAGGTCTCGCTGGCCCTTCGTCGAGGGCTGGCGTCGGTTCCGGATGTCGATGTCGCGTTGATCGCCGACCTGTGCCGCGACTACGGTCCGATTGTCGGGGCACGCACGCTCGAAGAATTGGCCGAGGTGGCGGCGGAGGCCGGAGTGATCGGGATAGGTCTTGGCGGATCCGAGCAGTCCTTCCCGCCGGAGCCGTTCGCCCCAGTTTACGAGCGAGCCAGGGCTTTGGGCCTGCGGACCACGGCCCACGCAGGCGAAGTCGCCGGGCCGGAAAGCATCTGGGGCGCGATCTTGGCGTTGGGCGTTGACCGCATCGACCACGGGTTGCGTGCCATTGAGGATCCCTCGCTGGTCGCGTATCTCGCGGATCGGCGGCTGCCGGTGACTGCTTGCCCCGGGTCCAACGTGGCGACCGGCGCCATCGCTTCGCTGGAGGCGCACCCGATCCGGCGGTTCATGGAGGCGGGCGTCGTGGTGAGCGTCTCCACGGACGACCCGGCCATGTTCGGGCTCTCTCTCGCTGGGGAGCTGGCGGCGCTGCAGTCGCGCCTTGGTCTCACCGTCGCCGAAGTTCGGACGCTACAGCTGAACGCGGTCGACAGCTGCTGGCTGGAGGCTGAGCGGCAGGCGGAGCTTCGCGCTCGGCTGCTCGGCGATCCGGCCTGGGCGGAGTAGGGGACTGGCGCCCCTGCGCCCCCCTCTCTACAGGATCTTCGAGAGGAACGCCTTAGTGCGGTCCTGAGTGGGGGAGCCGAAGACCTGGGCCGGTGAGCCTTCCTCGACGACCACGCCGTCGTCCATCATGACGACGCGGTTGGCCGCTTCGCGGGCGAAGCCCATTTCGTGGCTGACCACGATCATCGTCATGCCCTCGCGGGCCAGCTCCTTCATGACCTCCAACACCTCGCCGATCATCTCGGGGTCCAGCGCGGAAGTCGGTTCGTCGAACAGCATCAGGGCCGGCTTCATGGCCAGGGCCCGGGCGATGGCGATACGCTGCTGCTGCCCGCCGGAGAGCTGGTTGGGGTAGACCTTCTCCTTGGCGGCCAGTCCGACCCGCTCCAGAAGGGCCCGACCCATGACCATGGCCTCGTCGCGGTCCATTCCCCGAACGTGGATCGGGGCCTCGATGATGTTGTCGAGTGCCGTCATGTGCGGGAACAGGTTGAAGCGCTGGAAGACCATGCCGATCTCCTGGCGCTGCAGGGCGACGTTCTTTTCCTTGTCCTCGACGAGTTTCGTCGCGCCCACAGGCTTGCGGAAGGGCCGCCCGACGACCGGCACCTTCGCAATCAGCCGACCGATTCGGCCGACTGCCGGCGTCTCGCGATAGCCGATCAGGTGGCCGTTCACGAAGATGCGGCCGCCCTGGATCTTCTCGAGGTGATTGATGCAGCGGATGAAGGTCGTCTTGCCCGAGCCCGAGGGCCCGATGATGACGACGGTCTCCTGGCGCTTCACCTGGATGCAGACGTCCTTGAGGACGTGCAGCCGGCCGAAGTACTTGTTGACGTCGCGGGCGTCGACGACCACGTCCACATCCGGGCGTGGAACGCCGCCGATCGCGCCGAGGAGATTGCTGGAGATCTGGACGGGGACGGTCATCAGTGGCCTCCCAGAGATTCGGCCTGACCGCCGAAGAAGCGACCCCGCCAGCCGGGCCCCGTCGGTCCTGCCGACGTCAGTACCGTTCCCTTGGCCAATCGCCTTTCGATCCAGCCCTGGATGAAGCCCCAGATCGTCGTCATGAGCAGATACCAGACGGCTGCGGCTCCGAATAGCTCGAAGTAGCGGAAATTGTGGCCCGCGGCGACGGAGGTGGTGTTGTACAGCTCGAAGACACTGACCACGGTCAGCAATGACGTCGTCTTGAGCATGTTGTTGAATTCATTGCCGAGCGGCGGCACGATGACCCGAGCTGCCTGCGGCAGAACGATGCGACGCATGGTCTGGCCGTACTTCATGCCGAGCGACTTCGATGCCTCGGTCTGGCCAGGGTCGACGGAGAGGATTCCGGCGCGGACGATCTCGGCCATGTAGGCGCCTTCGTTGACGCCGAGGATGATCGTTCCGGCGAGGATCTCGGCCGGTATCAAGATGGGTCCGAAAGCGATCGTGGGCCACCTGAACAGGCCGACGGTCGGCAAGCCGTAGACGAAGAACATCAGCTGGACCAGCAACGGCGTACCCCGAAAGAACCAGATGTACAGGTTCGAGGCAATCCGAAATGGCGCGAATTTCGCCATCTTTGCCATCGCCGCGAAGACGCCCAGGATGACCCCCAGAATCTGAGCTATAACCGAAATGATCAGCGTCAAGCCAATGCCGTTGACCAGCGCGGGACTCGGGTGGAAGAGGGAGTCCCAGAAGAACTGAGGCTGGATGTCGGCGCGGCTGGAGCACCCGCTTACCGAAAGCGCCACGAACATGAGGCACCCGGCGAGCAAGGCCCGCCGGGTGCGTGAGCTACTGAGCGACGAGGTCATCGAGAAGTTCTGGCGTTGGTCAGTGGAGGACTACGGTGCTGGCGTCGCGTTGACGTCGGCGGCCGTGACCGCCCCGGACTGAACGCCCCACGTGGTCAGGATCTTGGTGTAGGTCCCATCGCCGATCATGTCGAGGAGGGCCTTCTTGACCGCGTCACGAAGGGAGTTGTTGGTCTTGAGAACGCTGATGCCCTCGGCGCCTCGCTCCAGGGTCATGGCCGGGACCAGCTCGAACTTGCTCCCGCCCTGAACCACTTCGTAGCCGGCCACCGGCTCATCGGTGAAGTGGGCCACGACGGTGCCTGCTTGCATGGCCGCCAATGCCGATGTGTCGGCGTCGAAGACCTGCAGTGTTATCGCCGCCTTGCCCTTCGTCTTGCAGTTGGCATCGAGGCTGTTCGTGTTGTCGTAGCCGGATCCGGTACCGGCGATGTGGTCGGCTTCGATGGTGCCCTTTTCGGCCGCGACCGCCTTGCCGCACAGGTCATCGATGCTGTTGACCTTGTTCGGATTGCCCTTCAGGACAACGAAGGACTGGCCGGCCGCGAAGTACGGGATCATGTCGACCGCCGCGAGGCGATCCTTGGTGATCGTCTGGGCGGAGATGATGATGTCGCAGCTGCTGCCCTGGAGGGCCGGGATGATGCTGTCGAAGACCGTCGACTTCACCGCGAGGGTCAAGTTCATCCGCTTTGCGATCTCGGCCCCGAGGTCGATGTCGGAGCCGACTGCCTTGTTGCTGGAGTCGAGGCTCTCCTGCGGCGGATAGGACGTATCCGAGCAGACCGTCAGCGTGCCCGACTTCACGAGCGAGTAGCTCGAGCCGGAGCAGCCGGCGATCAAGACGGTCGCCGCCACGAGTGCCGCCGCCGCGAAAACCCCGGCGAATCGGAATCGAGATGGAATCACGCGCATTCCTCCTGTCCTCCTGAGCTCCCCAACGCCGATGGTCGTCCACCCTCGACCCGGATCGGGATATCGAGAGTGCAGCGTAGCGGCCGCCGGATGGGCGCGCAAGGTTTCGGCGACACAGGTGGTTGCGGGTCGGTTGCGAAATGGCGCGCCGCGGGCAGCTTGAGGCGGCGCGGGCCTGGCTACGGGGCAGATCGGCCGGTGCGGGCCGCCTCCGAAGATGGCCGTCGCGACAGAATTCGAGAGTCCCTTGCGGCGTCCGGACGCCCCACCGGGCATCTCGCCGCGGAGTGGCTATTCTCTTGGTGATGGCGCGCCAGCTGCCCCGCCGCATGCCCCTCGCCGAGCTTCACTGCCACCTCGGCAGCGCCGTCACGCCCTCCGTGATGTGGGGAATCGCCCACGAGCAGGGCATCAAGCTGCCGACGAAGGACTATTGGGAATTCCGGGAGATGATCACCGCCTCCCCGACGCGCGGCCACTCGTTCGACGGCTATCTGGACTTGTTCCGCTGGACCGAGTTGATCCAATCGTCGCCGCTGGCCATGGAGCGCTCCGTCTACGAGGTCATCGGCGGCGCATACCGCAAGAACAACGTCACCACCACGGAACTGCGCTTCAACCCGATGAAGCGCAATCGCGGCGGCGAGCAGGACCTGGACCACATCATCGCGGCGTCTTTGCGGGGCATGGACCGTGCAGTGCTCGAATACCCGATCCGGCCCGGCCTGATCTTCTGCCTGGACCGCGCCTTCCCCTTCGACCTCAATGAGATCATCGCGGAGAAGGCGATCGCCTGGCGGGAGCGGGGCGTCGTCGGCATCGACATCGCCGGCCCGGAGTCGGGGTCATTCAATCCGGCCGACTACCGAGACCTGTTCCGGCGGGCCCGCCAGTTCGGCCTCGGGATCACCGTTCACGTCGGAGAATCTGGCCCGGTCGAGGAAGTGGCCCAGGTCGTGGAGCTGCTGGAGCCGGACCGCATCGGCCACGGCGTCAAGTCGGCCTACGATCCGCGGACGATGACGATGCTGCGGGAGCGGGGCATCGTCCTGGAGGTCTGCCCAACGTCCAACCTGCAGACGGGCGTGGTGTCGAGCTGGGAGGAGTTCCGCTGGATCTTCGAGCAGTTCCGCCGCTACGAGATCCGGTATGCGATCAGCACCGATGGGCCCGAGATGCTGCGGACCTACATCCGCGACGAACTGGCGACGCTTGGCCGGCTCGGCATCCTGTCTTACGAGGAGCAAGTCCGGGCCGCCGAGACGTCGCTTCAGGCGTCGTTCGTCCCCAGGGTCACGGACGTTGCCGCTGCCGTCAACGAACCGGCCAAGCGCAAGGAAGTCGAGCGCGAGGAGGCGTAGCAGCGCGGCGCTACGCGGCTAGAGTCATGACGCTCCGCGTCATGACTCTTTCTCGATCGGCTCCACGCGGTACGTGCAGCTGCGGCCGCCAGACGGAATGTGGCACTCGCGAGTGACCTTCGCGCCCAGGACCTCGCTGATCAGCTGCAGTTCTTCCTCACAGGCGATCGGGTACGGGTTGGACACGCCGGTAATGGCGCAGTTGTGCTCGCTGAGTCGGATCGTTCCGTCGGGATCGATGCTCGCCCGGCCAAGATATCCGGTCTCATCCTCGTAGACCGCCATCTCGCGGGTCCGCTCCCAAAGGGATGCGCCGGCCGGGAGCCGCTCCGCCAGGCGATTGGAGATGCGCGTCTTGAGCTGCTGGCGCCGCGCCTCGAAGACGTCGTGAATCAACGCTTCGCCGCCGATCGATCGGATGGCCGTCAGGATGGACTGGGCCAGGGCCCCGTAGTTGGCGGGGAAAAGCTCTTGAGCCGCAGGTGTCAGGTCGTAGACGTGGCGCGGCCGGCCGACGCCGTGGCGGCTCAGGCTGCGTGTTACGAGGCCGGCCGACTCCAGGGTTCGGAGTTGCTGCAGGACGCCAGTTCGGCTCGCTCCGACGTGGTCGGCGACCTGGTCTGGGGAGGCGGGCCCGCCGGTTCGAAGCGCGTACAGGACGTCTCGGCGGAGCGTTGTGGAAGCTCCCGGACCGGGCGACGGCGAAATCAGCGGAGTTGCCGTTCTAACCCGCCGCTCCATCATCTGGGCGTCGGTGCCATGCTCGAACGGGTGGGCCGAATCGCTGGGGGGCTCGAAGCCGTTTCGCGATGACGAGCCGGCAGTGGCCGGTGGCGGGTCCAAAGGTATTACTGGCTCCCGATCCATGGCGGGAAAAGTAGCAGCGTGCGCCGAAACGTGCTCGTGGCTGGGCCCGGGTTACCGCCCTGCGGCGCTGGAGGTTGGCGTGGACTCGCCGTTTGGGCTCGGTTACCGTAGGATCACGCCTGATTTCGCGGGAGGAACCGGCCGGCGCCGCGTTGCGCCGGTCAAGCGCCGCAGGTCCGACGGTTCGGCTGCTAGGGAGCCCCGGGTGCCAGAGATTCGAGCCTTTCGCGCACTTCGCTTCGACCCGGAGAAGGTCGGAGACCTGAATCGCGTCATCTGCCCGCCCTATGACGTGATAGGGCCGGAGTTGCACCGAGCACTGCTGGCGCGACATCCGGCTAACGCGGTGCGCCTCGATCTGCCGGAGGTCCAGGCTGGTGAGGAGCCCGACGATCGATACCGCCGAGCCTCCCGAATGCTGTCGACCTGGCGGATGGACGGCACGCTCCGCAAGGACGGACAGCCGAGCATCTACGTCTATGAACAGACGTATCGCGTCCCGGGCAGCGACCAGATCCGGACCCAGCGCGGCTTCTTCGGGCGTCTGTACCTGGAGGATCTCGTTCCGGGCTCGGGGGTTCTACCGCACGAAAGGACCCTCTCGGCGCCCAAGGAAGATCGCTACAAGCTGCTTAGAGCGACCGCTGTAAACACGAGCCCAGTCGTCGGCCTATATGCCGATACCAGCGGACGGTCGGTCCAGGCTCTGGCGGCCATCACGTCGCGGCGCCCCGACGCCGACGTCGCCGACCACGAAAACGTCCGCCACCGACTGTGGGCCGTGCCTGAGGACGGGTCCGACACGCGTTTCGTGAAGTCGCTGATCGAGGTTGCGGGACGCAAGCCGATCACCATCGCCGACGGCCACCATCGCTACGAGACCGCGCTTCGATACCGAGACGAGCGGCGGGCCAACAAGACGGGAGAGACGGATCCGCCGGCCGACTACGTGATGATGCTGTTCCTGGAGACGACCAAGCAGAAACTGACCGTGCTGCCGACCCACCGCGTCGCACGAGGCCTTGGCGGCGAGGACGTACGCGACCTGCTGGACCACGCCGCGTGGTTGTTCGAGGTCAAGCCGGTCGAGGGCCGAGCCGAGCTCGAAGCGGCCTTCGCCTCAGTCGAAGTGCCCGGCGGTCGGGGCCGGTTCGGGCTGTGGACCCGCAACGGAGGCGCCATACTCGTGGCCCGGCGCGACGACTTCGCGATGTCCCTCTACGAAGGAGGGGCCGCACTTCACCGCCTTGACGTGACGCTCTTGCAGGTGGCCCTCGATCGCCTGTGCGGCATCGACGCGGCATCCATCGCGGCCGGCCGCCTCGCCTACAGCAAGTCCGTCACGGAGGCTCTCGATTGGGTGGACGCAGCAAAGGACGGTGCCGATGCCGCATTTCTGCTCGACCCCACGCCCGTTGCCGATATCGCGGCCGTGGCCGCCGACGGCGACGTGATGCCCCAGAAGTCGACGTACTTCTACCCCAAGGCCCTGACGGGCTTGATCATCAACCCGCATGAATGGTGAGACTCGCAGGAGACGATGGATCGGCGGCAACGGGCACAAGGACGACCTGAGAATGAGTGACAACACACCCGACGACCTCCATGTCGCCCGACCGCATCCGGTTGGAGCCAACGGCCGGCCGATCCGCAAGGACGAGATAGAGATCCCCGAACGAGGCTTGTACGTTGAGTCGTGGATGCCGGAGCGGCGCTCGCGCCGGCGGCCGCTGCTCTTCATCCATGGCGAGTTGACGGGATCGTGGATCTGGGAGCGGTACCTCTCGTATTTCGCCGGCCGCGGCTGGGAAGGCCACGCCCTCAACTTGCGCAACCACTTCTGGTCCGAGACGGCGGACATTGCCGCGGTGGACTTCCAGGACTACGTTGACGACGTGGTGGCGGTCCTGGACAAGCTCGGCCACAACGTCGTCACGGTTGGCCACGGCCTTGGCGGCTTGCTCGCCCTCAAAGCGGCAGAGCGCCATTCGGTCGGCGGCGTCGTCCTGCTCGACAGTGAGTTGCCGCGAGACCTGCGGCCTCCCGTCCGACCGCACGAGCTCCGCGACATTCCTGAGGTTTACGGTCGGGACCACATCGGCTGGGAGACGCTTCCGGAGAGGCTGCAGCGCGAGAACCGCGACCTCACGATCGCCGACATCATCCGGTTGCAGCATCTGTTCGGCCAGAAGCCCCACGAGTCGGGCCTGGTCAAGCGCGAAGTGCTCGAAGGCGTCGCCATCGATCGGGCGCGGCTGGCGGGCGTGCCGATCCTGGTTGTGGGCGCGGGTCTCGACGGCACTTCTTCCGCGACCGGCGCGGAACGCCTGGCCGACTGGCTGGGCGGCATCTACGAACCGTTCGGTGCCCACTCCCACTACGGCCTGGTGATCGGCGAATCGAGTTTCCAGCAGGTCGCCGAGGGCGTCAGGGCATTCCTGGAATCGCACCGGATGTAGCCGGGCTCGGCACCGAGCCGGCGGTGAAGGCCGACGGCAATCGGCGGCGGCGCTGAGGAGCGACATGGGATGGCGCCCATAGCCGCGGCCTGATATCATCCCGGCCGGCCCGCCTCCGGGCGAGCAGTCGATGCCGCATTCGTCTAGAGGCCTAGGACACAGCCCTCTCAAGGCTGAGATCATCGGTTCGAATCCGATATGCGGTACCAGATCGCCGCTATCCAACGCCCCCGGCCCGCGCCCCGGGGCCGTTCCTTTCTCCTGGGCGCAGATGCGCCGTGCCGCCGTGGTCGGCCTCGCTACACGCCGCTGATGACCAGCCGCGCGCCCCAGGCCTTGAGGGCGCCGGGAGCCTCAGTCTGGACCTCTGGCCAGCCGTGCGGGTACGGTGAGTTCACGGCCAGGTAGGCGTAGCCATTGGCGGTGAGGACCGAATCGAAGGCGGTCGCCTGCGGTCCGAAGTAGTCCTGGCTCCAGTTGGCCACGACGATGAAGTACATGCTCGCCCGCACCACTTCGGGGATCTTGGGTACCAGCAGAGCCGGCGAGTACGCATCGAGCAGAGCCTGGTTGCCGCCGTACGGAACCATGGCATCGGGCGCGGGAGTGCCGGCCCAGTAGTAGCCCGAGAAGGAGATCGACACGCTGAACAGATCGGGGTGGCGCGTCGCGAGCATCGCGGCGCAGAAGCCGCCCTCCGACATGCCCATCGTGGCTCGAGCCGACGGATCCGCGATCGTCTTGTAGTGCCCGTCGACGTAGCCCACCACGGTCTTGGTGACGTAGGTTTCGAACCATTGCTGGCCGTTGGCCGAGTCGACGCACTCCGATGGGCTGATCGGGACGCCGGCCTCATCGATGAAGACGACGATCGCGGCCGGCATCGTGCCCGAAGTGATCAACGAATCGAGCTCGGCCACGAACGTGCCGCCGCTCCATGTGGCCAGACCCGTGGGCGCTTCATAGATCACCGGATAGAGCTGGCTCCCGCTTGGGCTGTAGCCGGGCGGCGTGTAGATGGTCACCTGGGCAGTCTTCTGGGTACCCCCGGTCCACGGGGCGGGCAGGTTCACGATCGTGACTTGCCCGGACCCGGACGGACTCCAGACCAGCGGAGTCACCGTGATCGGCGACGGGG
>Ga0182017_10000428_pt1 | contig 33092 bp, 20 predicted proteins | sample 712E3DmetaG_FD_120492 | JGI IMG/M metagenome (GOLD analysis project Ga0182017, IMG submission 120492) | Permafrost microbial communities from Stordalen Mire, Sweden - 712E3D metaG | ecosystem: Environmental > Terrestrial > Soil > Wetlands > Permafrost | place: Sweden: Stordalen | collected... | reverse complement strand
TGACATCATCTTTCTGATGAGGAAAATGGGTTTTCAACTGTTCACCGGCAAGAAGAATTCCTTCCGAAAGTCCTTCTGTGAACTTTCCTTCTATAAAATCCTTCAGCATCAGCTCTTTAATCCTGTCCCAAAATCCCTCAGGCACTTTAGCGTGTATGCCGGCATCGCCGATTATTGCAAATTTCCTGTCCTTAACGGCAAAATAAAAAAGGACTCCGTTACGCAGAGCGGTTTTGTACATACCCAGTTTTTTAAACACCCAGGCAGCTCTGTCGAGAACATCACCTTTGAAAGAGGTTTCTATATGTACCCTTATCTCCCCGGATGTTTCCTCTTCAGCTGTTTTTATAGCAGATAAAATTTGTTCCTGCTGCTCTTTGGTGAAGAAAGATGAAGCTTTCATTTTTATTCCCTGTATGACTAGAATTTAACTTCCGGAGCCTTCTCAGCGCCTTCAGTCGATTTGAAATAAGGTTTAGCCTGGAATGAAAACATCCCTGCAATGAAGTTCTGGGGGAATCGCTTGATATAAGTATTATAGGACAATGCCACTTCATTGAATTTTCTCCTTTCAACAGATATCCTGTTTTCAGTTCCTTCAAGAGTAACCTGCAGATCCCTGTAATTCTGAGTGGCTTTCAGTTCAGGATATTGCTCAACAACAACCATTAGTCTTGCTAGTGATGAACTAACCTGATTTTGAGCTTGCTGGAACTGCGCCATTGATTGTTCGTTCAGGTTTTTCGGATCAATTGTAACTGATGTAGCTTTCGCTCTTGCTTCAATGACCTGTGTAAGTGTCTGCTGTTCAAAGTTCGCAGCGCCTTTCACTGTATTTACGAAATTGGGTATCAGATCAAGTCTGCGCTGATATTGTGTTTCCACATTTCCCCACTGGCTGGTTACCGATTCACCCATAGTAACCATCCCGTTATAGGCTTTTACTCCCCAGAGTACTGCACCAAGTATGAATAAAGCAATTACAGCACCGATAATTACACCTATTAAACAACCTCTTTTCATGATTAAATATTTTTAGAAATTTCCTCAAAGGTAATACATCTGCAGGTTATTCAATATTCAGCAAATAGAATAATTTTGTCCCGCCTTGTCAGGTGAGAGACGCTGGAATTTTTCCTGAAGTACCAGGTGAATCGTACCGTCGACTGATTTAAAACTCCTTCTCTAAACTTTAGATTCTCATAAATGACTAAATTTGATTTAAATTCTTAAAAACTCAGGATGAAAACAATTGCAATAGTTGCCGGAGGTGATTCCTCAGAATTTGAAGTATCCATAAAGAGCGCTAACGAAGTTGGCAGAGTACTCTCTTCAAGATATATGGTTTATATTATTATGATAAAGGGAACCAACTGGTACTGGGAGGATTCCAAGGGAAGGTACCATAATATAGACAAAAATGATTTCACTCTGATTACAGACGAATACAGGATAAGATTTGATGGCGTTTTCATTGCTATTCACGGAACTCCTGGCGAAAATGGGCTGCTCCAGGGATATTTCGATATGATGGGCATTCCATATACAAGCTGCAGCTCTTTCTGTTCCGCTTTGACTTTCAATAAGCAGGCAACGAAACTCTATCTCAAAGAGTATAAGATCAGGATGTCAGAAGCTATTTTGATCAGAAAAGGAGAAAAGATTGACATTGAGTCAATTATTAAGAAAACAGGACTTCCAAGTTTTGTCAAGCCGAACGACAGCGGATCAAGCTTCGGGGTAACCAAAGTGAGACAAAAAGAGGATTTAATGGCGGCGATTGAAAAAGCTTTCAAAGAGAGTAATGAAGTGATGGTTGAAACATTCATGAAAGGAAGGGAAGTGGCATGCGGCGTGGTAAAAACAAAGAATAAGAATATGGTTCTGCCTGTAATTGAAATAATCAGTAAGAACGAATTCTTCGATTATGAGGCTAAATATACACCCGGAAGATCAGATGAGGTTGTTCCTGCAGATATACCAGAAAAGATAACTTCTGAAATTCAAAGACTCAGCTCTCATATTTACGATCTTCTTGGATGCAAAGGAGTTGTGAGGGTTGATTTTATCGTTGTCGAAGAAAAACCCTATTTCCTGGAGATCAATACAGTTCCGGGGATGACCGCAGAAAGTCTCGTACCAAAGGAAGCTGCTGCAGCAGGTATCTCCCTGGAAGAATTGTATTCGATGGTTGTGGAAGATATGTTTTAAAGAGGCTCAGGGCGAAGGGCACAGGGCGAAGGGCGAAAATGGTTATGCCGGTATACTGTCTACTTTTCTTTTGCTTTCTTTAATGCGCTTGTTGTTGTATAATACTTGGTGATCATACCCTGCACCTCCCATTCGGGTAATTTTCCGTTCTTCAGAAATTCAAGAAATCTCATTGTAACCTGCCCGAAATGTTCTTCATGGCTGACTCTGTATTTTTTAGGTATGTTGATTTTCAAAGTTTTATCATTTACCTTTTCAATTTCTAAACTATCATAAGGAAGTGCTCCAAGAACAGCTTTTAATTTTGCGTTGAATTGATCCATTGAGATTCCTTTCAGATTATCAACGTACAAGGTCGGAACGTATTTCTCATTTGAGGTCTGTTTTATATCAAGGTCGCATTTTGTGCCATGCATAACAGAATAATGTGTATCGCCGGCTCCTTCCGGTGCCTGGTAATTCCATTCAACAGTTACCTTTGCCCAGGTACCTTTGATCTGGTAAACCATCTCACCATTCGCAAATACATTCAGCTTACCATCCTTAACATCTTTTGAAAGGAATGCAGGAAAATCATCGAAACCTGTCACTCCCTTAAAATCTGCTTTGGAAAGAAGGGTGGGCCATCTTCTTGCTGCAATAATATTAACATCTTCCTTCTTCAGAATCTGTTCCGGAAAACATTCCCACTGAACCAGGTCCACAAGATGAGTGGCCACATCAGCAATACCATCGCCCTGCTGATCAACATCAAAGAACCATACCGGACGCAGAACAGGAGTACCTGAAACTATCTTTGAAAAATTGTGCACGCTTGCCATGGTAACTGCCGGTACTTTTTCCGTTCCGGTCTGAAGCTTGCCAAAAATCTCCTCCTTCTGTGACAACATCTTCTGTAAAATTGTAGCTATTTCAAATCGCTCAGTCATAATATCATACAGTACAATTCCCTTTTCAGCTGCAACACGGAATGCATCCTCCAGTTTTGGGAAATCCTCCGGGAATATAACCATCGGCTTGTCAGCAAGAACATTAAGTCCTGCATCAATTGATTTTGTAATATACTCTGCTTTTTTCTTGTTATTTCCTGACAGAACCACGACATTACCTGGTTTGTCAGCAAGCATTTTTTCGAAATAATCAGCCCCTTTATAGACAATCTCATTCCACTTTGTCGGATCAGTTGCCCTTTTGTTGTAGGCATTAATCCTGTCGAGATGTTGCTGGACATCAGGACCTTCCGGAGCATAAACGTAGACATCAGATGAAATCTGCGGATAGGCTGATTTCTGTACAAGGGAAGCATGAAAATGCCCGGGGTCAACTGTTATTAATTTAACCATTTGCTGATTATCTTTTGTTTCTTTCGGTTTGGTTACCGTTTTATTCTGACCACAGGAAATCAGGACCAAAACCAAGCTAAGAATAATTAAACTGAGGTTCTTCATTATATTGAAAATTAAATTAAATGATTATCAGGAATCAATATCAAAAAACTTGAAATATTTTGTAAATGCATGAACTCAACCCCCCTGACCCCGTTGACTTCGTCGATCCCGCAAGCGGGATTCTCTTGCAAGCAAAAGAAGGGGAGTGAAGATTTATAGCCCCTCTTTGCAAAGCAGAGAGGGGTTGGGGTGAGTTTATGAGATCAAAATGAGGAAATAAAGGCACTTCTTTTCACTTTTTCGTGATGTTTACAACCGGAGGATATGCAAAATCTGTCCAAATCTTTTCAGAAACTGCCGGATCGACTTTACCGTCGTAAACAAGCATTCTGTATTTCTGTGTATAAACTATACCGGGGTTTAGCACCCAGTTGTGATACCTGATTGGAGTGAACTGAAAATAGACATCTCCGCGGCCATTCTGATTTATGGGCCAGATGCGCATTGGTTCCGGATACTCCCTGTTTGATGGGTGTGAGAAGAAAACAATCCCGGATGTTCCTTTATCTTTAAACTCACCACCGACATCGGTCCATCTTGATTTTGTTCCGTCGGCATCGATTCGTTTTTTGCCCTCTGAAGTGTTCACCCAGCTGTTATCTTTATTCCATTCAGCTGTTGCCCTGTATCCTATTCCACCGCCATATCTGTAAGCTTCCATGATAATTGTTGAATCACCTGCAACAGAAAGTAACGAAGTGAAATCGACAAGCCATGCTTTTACACCGGCTATTGGTTCGACATTCCAGGCTCTGATATCCCATATTTCATTTAATGCAAGTTCATTGTGGTTTTTACCCTGAAAATCGATATGTTCCTGACGTACATTAAACCCTCCGAAAACCGGACCATCTGTTGTTGAATTAATTCCTGCAAATTTAACAGTGCCCTCGTGGAGGTTGAGATTCCAGAAATCTGTAACATGGTTTCCTATCTTGACTTTTGTCCATGGGTTCCATATTCCGACATGATGCCAGTGGTCAGGAGCATCTATCCTTGTCAGGATATTTCCAGAGGGAGAGAACATCGGATGAATGAATCCATTTCTTTTATACATTGTATCAATACCAGCAGGCGGATAACGAAGTGCAATCTGATAATCGAGAATTTTAGTCTGATCTTTTTTCAGCTCGATCATTTTGGAGCTGACTACTGCTGTGACAGACTTTTTATAGTTTATAAATGTATTTCTGTAAAGAACATAATCGCGCTTTGCCCCTACTGCTGTAGTTCCGTTCAGGATCCACCACAACCTTGAATTATATCCTGGTTCAATCTGGCAGGGTACCTCAACCTGTTTACCGTTTACGAGTTCAAACAGTTGAACGGAAAGGCTGTCATTTACAATTATGCCGGCCAGGTCAAGACTCACCGGAGTATTTATTCTCTGATATTTACCCGCCTCAACATAAAAACGCAGAACTTCAGTTTTCTGAGAAACAGAAGTGATTGTCGAAACCACAAAAACTGCCAGAATCAGAATTGATTTTTTCATTCGAAAATAAATTAGTTATGTTATTGTAAATTAAATCGTTTCGAATGGAACCCTCAAAAATTTTCATATCCTTTTGTGAATTTTAATGCATGAGGGTTTCATCTTGAATTATTTTGAATTATTTTTTACCGTCTCTATAAATGCACTTATATTTTCACTTTTTACATCCGGTGGTATTCCTCCTCCGCATGACCAGATTATATTTGAGTGGTCTTTAATCTCGCCCATTGCATCGATTACAGCTTCTTTAACCTGCTGTGGTGTACCTGCTGCCAGAACATCCCTCGGCGGGATATTTCCAACCAGAATAGCTTCAGGACCGGAAAGATCCCTAATATCTGTCATTGTATGTTCAAAAGAAAAATTGAACATATTGATGCCCATTTCTTTAAGGAACCTGGCTGTTATCAGCCCCTGAGCATCATTATGAAGGAACTTCGCCTTTGCATCTATAGAACTGAATATTTTTTTGAATGAAGGGATCACAAACTGCCTGAATTCCTCCTCACCAACAAAACCAATGATGTCGTCAAGAACGAAAATACCCTCTATTGAGGGGAAACACTCTTTCTGATAAGCTATCCAGTCACAGATGAAAACTGTTATTTTATCCAGAAGTTGCTGAGCTTCTTCAGGATTCATAGCAAGACTCATCATGAATTCGGTTGTGCCCATGAGAAAGCTTGCAATATTCAACGGGCCTCGTGAAATGGCAAACCGGATCTGATGATTATTCCTTTTTATCTCATCTTCGCCTGCTTTTAAACGGTCGATGACAAAAGGTAATAAACCGTCAGTTTTTACATTCGGAGAAGGCATGCTGCTAATATCCTCAATGCTGTGCAGAGTTTTTTCCGCATGTGGCAGACTTTTTTCAAGCCATATCATTCTTGCGCCAAAGGCAGAAGGTTCGGTACACATTCCGTACTCTGACCAGAAGCCAGGCAGGAACCAGGTATCCGGAAACATGTTGATAGCTTTCAGGTTTGCTTTGATCCAATGTTCACCGGAAGCATAATATTCGATATTGGAGATACCGTACCATCCGGGTATCCAGGGGCTGTCAATGATAAAACCTGTTGGCTGATAACTGAGTTTTTTGCCATTAATCATCGCCGTCAGATCTTCCCACGATTTGTTATTCATTTATAATAAATTAAGTTGCTAAATCAAAATTGATATAACAGCAATAAAATTGATAATTTATTTTAAGAGAAAAAAATAAATCTACAGTTTCAAAGACTCCGTTCTGTATGAATCAATCGGAGCACAGGTACAAACCAGGTTCCTGTCGCCATAACCCTCATCGATACGACCGACTGAAGGCCAGAACTTATTCTCAACCACCCATTTAAGCGGGAATGCTGCTTTCTGCCTGTCGTACTTATGATTCCATTCATTGGCTGAAATAACTTTTAAAGTATGCGGTGCATTATGGAGAACGTTATCATCCTTATCTGCTTTCCCCTCTTTTATCTCCTGAATCTCATTCCAGACAGACTTAAGAGCATCAATAAATTTATCAAGTTCCTGAAGCGACTCGGATTCTGTGGGCTCTACCATGAGTGTGCCATGGACGGGAAATGAAAGAGTCGGAGCATGAAATCCATAGTCCATGAGTCTCTTTGCTATATCTGATTCAGAAATACCGGCTTCCATTTTAAAATTGCGACAGTCAAGGATCATCTCATGAGCCACATTTCCATTAACACCTGTATAAAGCGTATTGAACCAGCCTTTCAGGGAAGCTGCAATATAGTTTGCATTAAGTATTGCATATTTTGTTGCAAGAGTGAGGCCGTCCGGACCCATCATCATAACATAAGCGTGAGAAATCGTAAGTATATGTCCGCTTCCAAATGGTGCACCTGAGACTGCTGTTGTTCCATGGCTGCCTCCGGTCTTAACCACGGGATGCGAAGGCAGGAACTCTGCCAGTTTTTCATTTACAAGGATCGGCCCCATACCAGGACCACCACCTCCATGAGGTATTGCAAATGTTTTATGAAGATTAAGGTGACAAACATCGGCGCCGATATGTCCTGGGTTTGTGAGTCCGACCTGTGCATTCATATTGGCACCATCCATATAAACGAGCCCGCCATTGGCATGAATAATATTGCTCATTTCTGTAACTGCTGCTTCAAACACACCATGAGTTGATGGATAAGTTATCATGAAACCAGCAAGGTTATCCTTATGCTCTTCTGCTTTCTTCCTCAGATCCTCGACATTAATATTTCCGTTTTCATCACACTCAATGACAACTACTTGCATCCCGGCCATTACCGCGCTGGCAGGATTGGTTCCGTGAGCTGAAGAGGGAATTAGCACAATGTTACGGTGATTATCTCCTTTATGTAAATGATATTCCCTTATCACCATCAATCCGGCATATTCCCCAGCAGCTCCTGAGTTTGGCTGAAAAGATATTGCTGAAAAACCGGTGATTTCTTTAAGCGCTTCACCAAGTTCATCCATGAGCTGGTAGTAACCCTGAGCCTGGTCAGCCGGAACAAACGGATGAATATTTCCAAATTCCGGCCAGCTCATAGCGAACATTGAAGTAGCCGGGTTAAGCTTCATTGTACAGGAACCCAGAGATATCATGCAATGTGTGAGGGAGAAATCTTTCCTCTCCAGCATTTTGATATATCTCATCATCTCCGTTTCACTGTGATAATCGTTAAAACATGCTTCCTCCAGGAAGGAAGATTTTCTGATGAGTTTTTCATCAATGCATTTGCAATCACAATAGGATTTTATATCCTGATTCTTTTCCCCGGCAGCTTTTGCAAAAACCCCGGCGATTGCTGATAACTCTTTAAAAGTCGTTATCTCATCCGTTGAAATAGAAACAAGATTTTCATCCGGATACCAGAAATTCATTTCAGCAGCAAGGGCAAGTTTTTCAATATCTTTTGATGAAATCCCGTTTGGCAGTTCAACTGTTATGGTATCAAAGAACTGATTATTAATCTGCTTATAACCAAGATCTTTTAAAGCACAGTTTAGTGTACAGGCTGATTTATGGATATGGTCAGCAATTGATTTTAGTCCTTCGGGACCATGATACTGAGTGTACATTCCCGACATTGTAGCAAGCAGCGCCTGGGCAGTACAGATATTCGAGGTAGCCCTTTCGCGTTTAATATGCTGTTCTCTTGTCTGAAGCGACATTCTCAGTGCCTGGTTGCCCTGTGCATCGATTGATACTCCGATAATACGACCGGGCATGCTCCTTTTCAATTCATCTTTTGTGGCGAAGTATCCGGCATGAGGACCCCCAAAACTCATTGGCAAACCCATTCTCTGGCTAGAACCTACAACTATGTCAGCGCCCCATTCACCAGGAGATGTGAGGATTGCGAGACTCATCAGATCGGCTGCAACACCTACCAGCATACCAGATGCATGAGCCACATCTGTAAATGATTTGTAGTCTCTAATCTGACCTGAGGCAGCCGGATACTGAACAATGGCCCCGAAAAAAGATTCATTAAAAACTGCCCCTGTATATCTTCCTGAAACCAGTTCAATCCCCAGAGGAGCCGATCTCGTCTCAAGAACGTCCAGCGTTTGAAGGAAAATATCATCATCAACAAAGAACTTATTGGCTCCTGCTTTAACAGCAGCTCTCGATCTCGCATTGAACATCATTATCATTGCCTCTGCTGCTGCAGTCGATTCGTCAAGAAGCGAGGCATTTGCAATCTCCATTCCGGTAAGCTCAATAACCATAGTCTGAAAATTGAGAAGAGCTTCAAGCCTTCCCTGTGAGATCTCAGCCTGGTATGGAGTATATGATGTATACCAAGAAGGGTTCTCCAGAACATTGCGGACAATAACAGACAATGGGGCCACGCCATAATAGCCCTGACCAATAAATGAACGGTACATTTTATTCTTTGAGCCTATCGATCTGATATGGTTAAGGTATTCGAATTCACTCATTGCTGCCGGAAGCCGTAAAGGTTTTTCCAGGCGCAGATGAAAAGGAACAGTTTTATCAATTAATTGGTCGAGAGAACCTACGCCAATCGTCTTTAACATCTTTGGTAATTCATTATCTCTCGGTCCGTTATGACGGTTCACAAATTTATCTAAAGCCATATAATGAGTAAGTTTGTTTTAAAAATAAATTAACCAGAATCAGGTTTCTTAAAAGATACAAATGTAATTGATTAAAGCATTAAAAAGATATGCTTTATGTCAGGTATTGGTTGGTATTAATCTCCCTTTCAATCGTAGTTTCCGGGCCATGTCCGGAATAGACAATAGTTTGCCCGGGTAGTGTAAGCAATTTATTTCTGATGCTTTTCAGGAGTGTATCAAAATTGCCGCCAGGCAGGTCCGTCCTTCCTATGCTGCCTGCAAAAAGAGCATCACCCGTGAACACGCAAACATCAGGCTGACTGTAAAAAGCCATACTTCCGGCAGTATGTCCCGGAACATGAAGCGCAAGAAGTGTAGTATCTCCAAAAACCATCTTTTGCTGATTAGAAATAAAACCTGCCGGTTCAGGCGGCGGACCCATCTCTAAACCGAATAACAGGGCATGATTAACAGCATTCTTCCTGTTGGGTTCTTCAAGTTCATTTGACCAGGGACTCAACTTGTACTTTTCATAGAAAAACCTGTTTCCAAAGATATGATCGAGGTGGCAATGTGTGTTAAGCAACAAAACAGGATTAAGATTCTTAGATTCAATCAGATCAACCAAAGCGCTGAACTCATTCCTGTCATAGCAGCCACAATCGATAATTGCACAGTCTCCTGATTGATCTGCAAGAACATAAGTATTGACCTGGATAGGTGAAAAAACTAGTTTAAATACTTTCATTATCAATGATTTATTCGTTTACGATACCCTTTAGCATAGGGACAAAAACAAAAGTACCATGAGATGAATATTCAAATGAATCCTGGCCTGTACGTGTAACAACTGTCATAACCTGGAAATCAGATTTTCCCAATGGAACAACCAGTCTGCCACCCGTTTTAAGCTGCTGAAGAAGTGTATCAGGCACTTCAGGAGCAGCTGCTGTAATAAGTATGCCATCATAAGGTCCATATTGTTCTTTCCCTTCATACCCGTCGCCATAGAAGAAATCTGCTGAGTAGCCTAGAGACGTAAGTGTTCTTTGTGCCTTGATGTACAAGTCCCTGAATCGTTCGATAGTATAGACTTTTACACCCATTTCTGCCAGAATGGCTGCCTGATATCCCGAGCCTGTACCGACCTCAAGTACTTTATCTCTTTTCTTTACCCGTAGAAGAGAAGTCTGGACAGCAACAGTGTATGGTTGTGATATAGTCTGACCCGATGTTATCGGAAATGCTTTATCAACATATGCATGATTAAGAAATGCAGGATCCATAAAAATATGTCGCGGAACAGCATTTATTGCCCTCAATACTTCCTCGTCACTTATCCCTTTTTTTCTCAGTTCATCTACCAGTTTCTTCCTCTTACCCTTTGCTTCAAATGAATCTGTCATCTCTTCCCTGCGATTTTTAATCCTGACAACAAAAATATAAAAATAGTTTTTGTGAGGCAGAACGGTTTAGTATTATTATCTTAGATATGGGAAGTTTTAATTAGATTGCGGATTTCGGTCCCGATAGCTCCCGATAGTTCCCGATAGCTCCCGATAGCTATCGGGACGGGAGCGGATTTTAAGGAATGAAACGATGTGGTTAACCTAATTAACAAAGAATAAACTTGATACAACCTTAGTTAAATATGAAATTCCGCAGGCTATCTATAATATATGCATTATGTGATTTTCTGGCTTCAGCATCTGCCTGGACCCTCTTTTTCCTTTTACATTTCAATTTTGATTTATCACGTTTATCAGAAACCTTTATAAAAGCAGAATATATCAGAGGGCTGATCATTATTCCTGTCGCCTGGGTTTTTCTTTTTATGCTGACGGGCTTCTATGTTGTATCACTCAAGAGATCTAGACTTGTCGAATTGGTTTATTCATTGTCAGTAACAGTTCCTGGAGTAATTGTTCAATTTTTTATTTTCCTTTTTCTTGGATTCATCACCGACAACTCTTTATATCTATATTTTCTTGAAGCGCTTTTCATCTTTCAATTCCTCCTGACATATATACCAAGGGTGATAATTACCAGTTCAACTGCCATAAAAGTCCACAAGGGTCTTATTGGCATTAACACTCTGATTGTAGGTTCGAATGGGAAAGCCTTTGAAGTCTTTGACAGGATAAAGAATGAAAAGATAAGTGGAGGAAATTTCCTTATCGGTTATGTCAGCATAACAGATGGAGGGAATGGATTGCTTAAGGATTGTCTTCCTTATCTGGGACAAACTGAGGATCTCCCCGGAATCATTTCAGATTATAAAGTTGAAGAGGTGATCCTTGCTATTGAAGGGAATGAATTTGATACTATTGAAAAAATCATTGGGCTACTCGAATTCAGAGATGTCACGATTAAAGCTATTCCTTCACTTAAAGATATTCTTACCGGAAGAGTCAGACATACTGCAATTTTCGGGACACCGATGCTCGAAATATCTAATCTGCGGATGCCGGTCTGGCAGGCAAATATTAAACAATTGATGGACTATATTCTGGCAGCTGTTTGTCTGATTTTGATGAGTCCAATAATGCTATTGCTTGCAATTCTTATCCGTATTTCAGGCAAAGGGGCCATAATCTTTTCACAGGAGCGTATCGGGAAGAACGGAAAACCATTTACTATCTTCAAATTCAGATCTATGCAAGCCAATGCAGAACACTATGAACCCTTGCTTTCCAGCAAAAGTGATAGCAGGATCACAGCAATCGGGAAGTTCATGAGAAAACACCGGTTCGATGAGATTCCAAATCTTGTTAATGTTTTAAAGGGAGAAATGTCTCTCGTGGGTCCAAGGCCGGAAAGACTGTACTTTATAAATCAGATTGTAAAAAAAGCCCCGCATTACAGAAGGCTTCATAAAGTAAAACCAGGAATTACATCATGGGGACAGGTAAAATACGGATATGCCTCTGATGTTGATTCTATGATAGAGAGGCTTGAGTATGACCTGCTTTACCTGGAGAATATGTCGCTTTCGATTGATCTGAAAATAATTATTTATACCATTATCATTATAATTAAGGGGAAAGGAGTCTAGGGAGATGGTGCTGCATAGACCTTATCTGTTGTAAAAGTTGCAGAATGAATAGCTGCCGACTTTTGTCCTTGTTTGGGGTTAATGGCAAAAACAACTAATTTTGAGCCAATTTAGGCCTTTTATTTATGGTAAACCTCTTAAAGGGAAAAAATCATTTTTTTTCAGAGAGTCAGTTAAATCATCTGAAAACAGTCAAAATTATATTGGCATTATCAATTCTGACGGTATTCGATTTTATGTATACTCCAATAGCCTATGCCGATGGAAAAACCAATGTCTTCAGTTTCGACTACTATTCACAAGCAAATGGTTTGCCGAATAACCAGATACAATGTATATTTCAGGATAGAAAAGGATGGATATGGCTTGGCACAAGTCAGGGTTTGAGTAGATTTGACGGTTACCATTTTGTAAATTTTACCCATAATCCTGAAGATAGCAGCAGCTTATCAGGAAGCCTTGTAAGGGTCATATTTGAGGACAGCAAAGGAAACCTGTTGGTGGGAACAGAAAATGGCGGACTAAATGTTTTTGACCGTGAAAAAGAACGGTTCCTTCACCCTTATAAGAATCACCCCGAATTTAAGTCTAAAGAAGTCTCTGTCAACACGATAAATGAGGATCATGATGGAAACCTATATATAGGAACAGATAGAAACCTCCTGAAGGTTGACAATCGTGGACAACTTAAAAAGGTTATTCCTCTTACTGGCAATCAGAAAATTAGTTTTCCCGGGAGCTTTATCCGTGCAATTCAGTTCGACAACTCCGGTACTATATGGCTCGGCACATCTGATGGCGTTTTCCTCTATCATCCTGATTCAAATACTATTGAAGCAATTCCAATTCCAGTATCTAATGAACAGTCCAGGGAAGTATTTGAGATATTTAAGGATGATGATGGACTACTGTGGATTGGGACTTATTCTAATGGGTTAATTATTATAGATCCGGCCACAAAATCATTTCAGCATTTAAGGCTTGATCCATATTATGAACGGACTGAAACGATAAGGGCTATCTCGAAAGGTATTTTTGGGGATTACTGGATCGGCACACGCGGAGGTCTCTATGTTTATTCAAAAACCAGAGGTGTTACAGGATTTTTCAAACACGATAATAGAGACAACAGAAGCCTTGCCAACAATTCAGTTCTCGATATCTTTCACGATGCACATGGAGAAACCTGGATCGGAACCAGAGGTGGACTTAATTTACTTGCAAAAAGTAAGCAGGTATTTCTTAATTTCAGCGCCTTGCCAAATGATGACCATTATCTAAACAGTAATATTATTTATGCCTTCTGGATAGATGAAAGAAACCGGATCTGGGTGGGTACTGAAGATGGAGGAATAAATATTTATGATCCCGAAAAAGGAAAATTTGAGTATTTGATGGCAAAGGATAAAAACACAAATTCCATATCACAAAATTGTATCAAAGCTTTTCTGGATGACAGAAAAGGCAATCTGTGGATCGGAACATTCTGGGGCGGGATTGATGTTCTGAATCTGAAGACAGGAAAGATTATACATTATCTCCATTCACCTGATAAACCACAGAGCCTTTCTGATAACAGGGTATGGGCCCTTTGTCTTGATGATGACGATGGAATATGGGTTGGTACTTCAGTGGGTATTGACCGGTTTGACCCTGAAACAAGATCATTCAAACATTTCCCGAAACTTGCACAGAACAGCCAGGTTAACTGGATCAGTACTGATTCTGATAAAAACCTCTGGCTCGGTACACTTGATGAGATTATAATATATGATCCTGAAAATGAGAACATAATCAGATATAGCGAACATTCAAGATCATTTCTTGAAGACTCTGAATACAGGTACTGGATAGCAACAATGGATAAAGGAATAGCTCTTTACTCTAAATCAAAAGGAGCTATTAAGTACTTCGGTGAACACGATGGTTTGTCGAACAATCAGGCGCTGTGCATTCTTGAGGATAATAATCATAGTTTGTGGATCAGCACTTCCAACGGGTTGTCAAAATTTGACACAGAGAAGAAACAGTTCAGAAATTTTACAAGCAGAGATGGATTAAGAAATGACCAGTTCACCTACGGCGCAGCATATAAAGCTGATAACGGTGAACTACTTTTTGGAGGGATTGCAGGATTTAATATGTTTAATCCACAAAACATACTGACTGAAGACATCCATGTACCTTTAGTCTTTACCGAGTTCAGGATATTTAATAAGCCAGTTGCAATTGGAGATGATAAGGATGCAGTACTTAAAAAAAGCATTTCAGAAACATCTCACCTGATTTTGAAAAATGATCAAAAGGTTTTTACCCTGGAATTTACCGCATTGGATTTTGTAACTAACACCGGGAACCTCTATTCATACTACCTTGAAGGATTTGATAAGAGATGGAATGAGCCGAGCACCTTGCGAACTGCAACATATACAAACTTGTATCCAGGTGACTACGTCTTAAAAATAAAAAGAGTTCTTCCGGGAAATGCTTCTGCTCAGGAAGAACTTATGCTCAATATCACTATCCTTCCTCCCTTCTGGATGACCTGGTGGTTCCGTGCTCTTATGATTCTGGTGATTATCATTATGGTTTATTTTCTTTTCAGGTTTGTTGTCAATCGTGAAAAGATCAAGAATGAACTCATTTTTGAAAGGACAAAGGCGAGAAACCTTCATGAACTTGACATGCTTAAGTTACGGCTTTTCACAAATATCTCCCATGAAATAAGAACACCACTTACACTCATCCTGGGCCCCCTTGAAAAACTGATCTCTAAAAGAGTCCCTGAAGAGGAAATACCTTCGCATCTGGCTTTGGTTTATCGTAATACAAAACAGCTTGACAGGCTGATAAACCAGCTGCTCGATTTCCGCAAACTGGAATCGGGAAACCTTAAGCTTGAACTTATGCAGGATGATATGGTAAGGCTGGTATCAGTGGTGGTTCAGTCTTTTCAGGAATTAGCGAAAGAAAAACAAATCACTTTAGAGTTCCATACACTTAAAAAGAAGCTTGCTGCAATATTTGATCCGTACAAAGTTGAGACTATAATAAATAATCTCATTTCAAATGCTTTAAAATACACCGGGGAGGGAGGGATAATTTCCGTTCACCTTTCCCTTGTTTTTGCTCCTGATGATGAAGACTCTCTTAACAATCAACCAGAGAAACAATATATCGAAATTTCAGTGAAGGATACCGGGAAAGGGATTTCAGAGATTAATATCGACAAAATATTCACTCGTTTCTTCAGGGTCGATACAAAGAATGAAAGTTCCGGAACCGGTATTGGTCTGGCTCTTGTAAAAGAGCTGGTAAAGCTGCACAAAGGAAATATTACTGTTCTCAGCAAACCAGGCAAAGGATCAAAATTCACCTTGCACCTGCCTTATGAGACAGAAATCTCCGGAGAGGTCTCTGCGGCTAGTGAAAAAATCTTACCTGAAAATTCAGACGAAACAGATATTAGCAATCAAACTTCTGAGCTGGCTGAAGAATCAAATGCTCAGATAATGCTTATTGTGGAAGATAATCCCGATGTAAGGTATTTTATCCGAAGTAATTTTGATTCAGTTTATAAAATTTATGAAGCAAAAAACGGACAGGAAGGATGGGATCTGGCAATAAAAATCATCCCCGATGTGATTATCAGTGATATTTTAATGCCTGATGTTGACGGTTATGAGTTCTGCAAACGAATAAAGAAAGATGAACGGACCTCCCACATACCTGTACTATTACTAACTGCGCTCCATTCAAAGGAGCATGAGATTGAAGGATTATCATGCGGTGCAGATGATTATATTACCAAACCATTTGATATATCGATACTTCAGACCAAGGTTGAAAATATACTTCAGGCACGAAGGTCGCTAAAAGAAAAATATACCACTGAAATGATTCTGAAGCCTTCAAACGTTGTTATCTCATCGCCTGATGAACGTTTTCTCAGGAAGGCTATTGAGGTTGTTGAAAAAAACATCTCTAATGCTGATCTTGATATTGAGCATTTTGCCACTGAAATGAGTGTGAGCAGGATGCAGCTATACCGTAAGTTTAATGCACTGACCAATATGACTGTCAAGGAGTTTGTCAGGAGCATCAGACTTAAAAGAGCAGCACAGCTTCTTCTCGAGAAGAAAATGAACATAACTGAAATAGCTTACGCAGTCGGATTTAAAGATCTTTCACATTTCAGAAAATGTTTTCACCATGAATTCGGGATGAGTGCCTCAGAATATATTACCCAGCATTATATATTCTCAAAAATCTGAGTTTATTCACTTATTCACATATTCTTCAATAAATCAGTGAGTTCTATTGTCTTTCTGTTAATCAATCACTTTTTTTGAGAAAAATTCACCCGCTATTTGGGAATATAATCCCCCTTAGGGAAACGAGCCATCTTACTTTGGGAAGAATCATTCTCTTTGTTCAGCCTATTAATAATAATTTGCAATAGGTTAGTAAAAAGAACACAAATACTTCATTCCGAAACCTGAAGCTATTTTTAAGAAATCTGTAAAATGAATCTTTTCGCAGAGGGTAAGATTGAGGTTAGGGTTTCCTTCTGATGCAACCCGGGAAAATAATTCCCGGGTTCTTCAGAGGGTTTATAAACTGAGACTTAATGCATGAAAGCTGAAAATTTTAGACTCAGTCGACAAATAAAGTAGTCATTAATAGATGAAGTCTTAAAATGTATATCAAAGTGTTTTTAAATAAAATGACATTGATCCTGGCTATCATTTTTACTTCGTGCAAAGTGAGCACCAGTCCATCTCCTGCAATTATTGATCAGGTACAGGGATTCAATATGCCGGTTGTTAAAGAGCCTGTCATCCCTGATAACACAGCCTATATCACAGATTTTGGTGCTGTTAACGATGGTCAGACCCTCAATACCAAAGCCATTGCCGATGCTATTAACAATGTTTCCAAAAAAGGCGGAGGTAAAGTAGTTATTCCAAGAGGGATCTGGCTTACCGGTCCTATTATACTAAAGAGCAACATTGACCTTTACGCTGAAGAAGGAGCTCTTGTGATTTTCAGTTCTGATAAAACGCTTTATCCATTGCTTGAAGGAGATTTTGAAGGGCAAAACACACTGAGATGCACCTCCCCGATTTCAGGAAGAAATCTTGAAAACATTGCATTTACAGGAAAGGGTGTATACGACGGAACAGGAGAAGTATGGAGACCTGTAAAGAAAGAAAAACTCACTGAATTGCAGTGGAAAACGCTTGTAAAATCAGGAGGTGTTTTAAGTGAAGATAGTAAGATCTGGTATCCGTCACCATCTTGTCTGGAAGGACAGAAAATCAGCGAGATGAATGTTCCTGCGCAATTGAGCAAAATCGGGGATTATGAAAAAATCAAGGATTTTCTTCGCCCTGTCATGGTGAGCCTGGTCAATTGCAAAAAGATACTCTTTGACGGACCGGTCTTTCAGAATTCTCCTGCCTGGTGCCTGCACCCTCTTATGTGTGAAGATCTTACCATCAGGAATATTACTGTTAAGAACCCATGGTACTCACAGAATGGTGATGGACTTGATATAGAATCATGCAGGAATACTGTTGTTTATAACTGTAATTTTGATGTTGGAGATGATGCCATCTGCCTTAAATCAGGCAAAGATGCAGACGGCAGGAAGAGAGCCATGCCAACCGAAAACCTGGAAATCAGGAATTGCATTGTTTTTCATGGACACGGAGGAGTAACCATAGGCAGTGAAATGTCAGGAGGAGTAAAAAACGTGTATGTTTCAGGGTGCACATTCATAGGTACTGACGTAGGTCTTCGTTTTAAAAGCAATCGCGGGAGAGGAGGTGTTGTTGAAAATATCTGTTTTACAGATATAAATATGATCAACATCCCCACGCAGGCGATATCTTTTAATATGTATTACGGGGGATTGTCACACTCAGAAATACCTGCTGAAGGCAGAACTGCTGTCACTAAGAAAGAAGTAATACCTCAGGCGACAGAGGAAACACCCCTTTTCAGGAACATTTCAATAAAGAACTTAACCTGCAAGGGTGCAAATCAGGCTATTCTTCTTCAGGGGTTGCCTGAAATGAATCTTGAGAACATCATTCTTGAAAACATTGATATTGAAGCAGATAATGGACTATTATGCATCGATGCCGATAGTATTACCATAAAAGGAATGCGGCTAATTACAAAAAATATTCCGTCACTGAGTTTCATAAACAGCAGGAATGTCGTTATTGATAAGCTCGATGTTCCGAATAGTAAGAATCCTTATATAGATATTAAAGGTGATAAATCAAAATATATAACAATCAGGACTATTAATTCCGGCGAAAAAGGGAATGCTATTGTCGGCAATGAAGTCGACGCAGGAACAATTAAAATTTTTTAAAAGAAGCTGGTGAAAAAAACTATTCCCGACAATTGGACTTACATGGTAGCTCATGTTAAGGAGTTTGAGAAAACCATACCTGCTATTTGGGAACTATTTCCCGTTCAGGGAAGCCGGACACTCCTCTTTGGGAAGAATGTTATCAGCCATTCAGCTGGTAACATTTAACTTGCATTATAATTGACTGGTTAAGATGAATGAATCAAATCGTGATCTGAAAAAACTAAATTGGAAAATCATTTTTATTTCAATCGGATTGTTGTTGGCAATATCAGTATTGCTGCTAATTAGTATTTAAAAACCATTAAATGTAAACTGATTAATAAGTATTTATATGTAACACATTTAATTTTAATCAAATAATTGACCTTAATCTTAATTATCTATGGAAAAAAATCTAAGAATTTTTCTGATGCTCCTGCTCTTTGTGACAGGAACGTCAGGAATTTTTGCACAGAGAACGGTTACTGGAACGGTGATTGACACCGAAAAGCAGCCGGTTATCGGTGCAAATGTCGTTGTAAAAGGTACGACTGTTGGAACAGTTACAGATATTAATGGCAAGTATACCATTAATGTTCCGTCATCTACAAGTATCATTGTTTTTTCATTTATTGGTAATGTAACTAAGGAGGTACAGCCTGGTAACAGTGCAGTAATTGATGTTACAATGGAGACTGAAGCTACAGCATTGAACGAAGTAGTAGTTATCGGGTATGGAGTTGTCAAGAAACGCGACCTCACAGGATCTGTAGCTTCCATCAGTGGAGCACAGATTGCTTCTATCCCTGTTTCCAATCCTGCTCAGGCCATGGTAGGAAAACTTCCGGGAGTGACTGTCGTATCCCAGGATGGACGTCCTGATGCATCGATTTCCATTCGTGTGCGCGGGGGTGGTTCTATTTCCCAGAGTAATGATCCACTTTTCATCGTTGACGGTTTTCCTGTAAGTTCAATAAGTGACATTCCCGGAAACCTGATTGAAAGTATTGATGTGTTGAAAGATGCTTCTTCAACCGCAATTTATGGGGCCAGGGGTGCAAACGGAGTCATCATGGTAACAACCAAGAAAGCCCAAAGTGGTAAACTCACAGTAAGCTATGATGGGTACGTACAATTCAAACAGCCAACCAAGTACCTCGAAACAATGGACGCATATGATTACATTGCTTACAACTGGGCTTATGCAAAGGCAATAAGCGATCCTTATGCCAATGCATGGGAAATGATGTGGGGCATTGGCAGTCAGGCTGCAACCTACAACAATCCTGATGGTATCGACCATTACAAAAATGTGGCAGCTAAAAATTATGCGAAAGAAGCTTATGGTAGTTCTGTCGCTCAAAACCATAGTTTAAATATCACCAGCGGTAACGACAAATCAAAGTATCTTTTTTCGCTTAACTATAATGACGATGACGGGATGAAGGTAAATTCCTGGATCAAAAGATTCAATGCATTCTTCAAACTTGATCAGAAACTGGGTGAAAAACTGAATTTCTCTTTTGATACCCGATTTACCAACATTGACGATATGGGCAATGAATCGACAACTAATGGCAAGGGTTCTATATTGTCATCGGCATATCAGTTCCGGCCCATTGCCACAGGTGATGTCCTTGGTCAGATGGATCCAACAATAAACACATCCCTTGGTATGTATGATGCAGTTTTGCAGGATATATTCAATCCAGTGGAAAGAATGAAAGATTATTCACCTGAATCAATAAGCAGGTCACTTCGCAGCAATGGTGCATTGAGCTGGAATATTATAAAAGGTCTTACCGCAAGATCAGAATTTGGTCTGAACAATTACTGGAACAAGGCATATACGTGGTCGGGTGCAATTTACAATAATTACTTGGATGCACAGAGAAACAAGACATATGGAGGTAATGCTTCTATTACAGCTTCCGAAGGATGGAACTGGCGTTGGGCAAACACCCTTACTTACGAAGTGCCTGGCCTTGGAAGCAATCAAACCTTAAATATCATGGCAGGTCAGGAAGTAACCAACTCAGGTTCATCATCGATGAATATCTGGGGAAATAAATATCCTGCTTCATTCGATGCAGACCGTGCTTTTGCCATGATGGACCAATACCTTACCGGGACAACAACCACAAACAATGGCTACAGCTCAAACACCGGCACACCTAATCGATTGAATTCATATTTCGGCCGGGCAAATTACTCTATTCTGAATCGTTATTTGCTTACAGCCACACTCCGCGCTGATGGCTCCTCCAGGTTCGCACCTTCTCACCGGTGGGGATATTTCCCGGCAGCAGCTCTGGGCTGGCGCATGTCTGAAGAAAGTTTCCTTAAAGGTGTAAGCTGGCTGAATAATCTGAAGTTACGCTTCTCTTATGGTTCTGTCGGAAATGACGGTATAAGTGCCAACCTGTGGAAAACTAACTGGAGTTCAGATGGTATGACAGGATATTCCGTGAACGAAGTACGGCAGGTTTCATATTCGCCTGCATCAACAATTGCAAATCCGGACCTGAAATGGGAAACCACTATAACCCGTAACCTCGGTGTTGACTTCGCATTCCTGCAAAGCAGAATTTATGGTTCATTGGATGTTTATAAGAATAATACCAAAGACCTCTTAATGCTGACCTCAATATCTGCCATTAGTGGTTTTTCTTCTACTTATGACAATATCGGAGGTACCAGTAACCGGGGGATTGAACTGGCTATTGGCGGAGACATCCTTCGTGGGCATGACTTTAACCTTAGTGTAAATTTCAATATAAATATTAATCGGGGAAAGGTTGACGAACTGGCTCCAGGAGTTAATGGTTTGTACAAGACACAATGGGGTTCTTCAATGACACAACCAAACACCGGCGACTATATACTTGTTGTAGGTAAACCTGTGGGTCAGGTTCGCGGTTATACCTACGACGGCTGGTATACTGTCGACGACTTTGACTATAATTCTACAACCGGAATGTACACTCTCAAATCAGGTGTGCCTGACATAGGTTCAGGAATCCTTGGTACGGTGTATGGTACAACAGCACATAAACCTGTCGGACAGAGTGCATACCCAGGAGTTGTTAAATTTAGAGATATCAGCGGACCCAATGGCGTACCAGACGGTGTGGTCAATGAAAGTGATGTTGCAGTTATTGGCGACATGAATCCAAAGCATACGGGTGGTTTCAGCATCAGCGGAAATTACAAGACTATCGACTTATCTCTTAACTTCAACTGGAGTTATGGCAATAAGATCTATGATGCCAATTATCTCGCTGCTTTCTACGGCAGTAAGGAAGATGGTTTGTACAGAAACCGTTTGAACTACCTGTCCTCATCATATAGAATATACGATATCCAGAATGGTCAGATTGTAAGTGTAACAGATCCGACTGCATTAACAGCACTGAATGCAAATGCCACAACATTCCTGCCTTACCATGAAAACCCGATCTGTTCAACTCTTGGTATTCAGGATGGATCTTTTTTAAGACTTAATACTGTGACACTTGGCTACACCCTGCCAAAAAACCTGACTACTAAAGTCGGAATTGGCAAGTTGCGAATATATGGCTCAATTTATAACGCACTAACCTTTACCAAGTATCCTGGTCTGGATCCTGAAGTGAACACCAACACAAGTCTGAATAGCGCTCAGTATCCGACAATCGGACTTGACTGGGGTTCATATCCGCGTGCCCGGTCATATACAATAGGCGTAAATGTTGAGTTTTAATCTATAACAATTTATTTGATATGAAAAAGTTATTATATATCATACTAGGTGCACTGGTACTATTAAGTACCGAGTGCAAAAAATCTTTCCTTGATGTGTCATCACCTTCCAATGTTGACCAGGACTTTGTGTTCTTGTCTCCAAATGAAGCCTATAAGGTGATGGTGGGATGTTACGAAATCTGGAGGACTGCTGCCAGTGGTTTGTTCTATGATCTTGACGTTGTAGGCTCTGATATCGAATGTCATCCTGAAACTTATGATGCTCAAACACGTCATGTTCCGGAGAATCTATATGCCACTGAACTGACTATCGATTTTGCTGATGCTGTTAGTGCATGGGGTGATCTTTACAAGGTTGCGAACAGGGCTAATTTGATTATGGAAGCAATAGCCCTAAAGGCTGATTATCAAGCCGCAGTTGCTGCAGGTACTACCAACAGCTGGACTCAACTCTATGGAGAAGCTGCGATTTTTCGTGCCTACTCTTACCATAACCTTGTCAGATACTTTGGTGATGTTCCCTATTTTACGAAATCCATTACTACAACTGCCCAGACTGACAGCGCCAGATTGACTTCGCGCGATGTGATTTATGATGGCGAACTTGCTAACCTGGAAAAAGTTGAACCATTAATGTATCGTCTGGGTGAAGGTGGCATCACTGCTGAACGGTTTTCCCGTACTTTTTGCCAGGGTTTAATTGGCAGAATGGCATTATTTGCAGGTGGATACGGTTTGCGCCGTACAGACTTCGATTATGGCGCAGTTACATTTGATCAAATAGGTACTGTGATGTGGAACGCCAAATATGTTCGACGAACAGATTACAAAAAATATTATCAGACTGCCCAGACATATCTGAAAGCTTGCGAGGATAATTCAGGAACAGCTAAGCTTATTATTACTGACCCCCGGGGTGCCGGTTACACTAATCCCTACCAGTACAATTTCCAGTTGAATATGAATCTGACTGTGAGTACAGAATCATTGTATGAAGTGGGTTGTACCCAGGGAAATGGTAATAGTGAACATCCATATGCATTCGGACGTCCTTCTAACGGAGGTAGCTCAAATGCCTATCCTTGTAAAAGTTATGGTCAGAGCCGTGTACAAGCTTCTTTCTATTATGGAAATTATGCACCGACAGATTTACGACGTGACGTGACTGCGACCGTTACAGCTAATTCAGGCGCATGTGCTGAGGTAATGATCACTTTTGTTCCCGGTTCAAAAAATACCGGCGGTTTGCCAAGTAATAAATGGGACGAAAGCCGCATGCCATCTCCATATTATACTGCACAACGTATGTCTGGAATCAACTGGCCACAGATGCGAATGGCTGATGTAGTCCTGATGCTTGCTGAAGTATATGCTGAGTTGGGTGATGAAGCATCTGCCAAGCTTGAATTGACAAAAGTAAGAAGCCGTGCTTTCACTGCAGCTGACCAGACAACACTTGTTGCAAATTATATTGGTGCATTAACCGGTGATGCCCTTAAAGATGGCATTCAGGAAGAACGCAGACTTGAATTTTGCGGAGAAGGGCTGGAGCGATATGACTTGATCCGTACCGGGAAAATGCCTGCCAAGGTAGTAGAAAGGCGTAACATTCAAACTGCAATGGTCAATGCATTAAATACCAGTGGCTTCTACACATTCGCTAACGGTAACCAAATATCAAAATATATATATGTTAAAAAAGTCAATGTAGGTGATGTTGCATATGGGATGACTAAAATGCTTACTACGCAATGCGCTGTTCTCCCTACTGATGCAACCTATCCAATCCGGTACCCCAGCTGGCGCGGAAATTGTGATATATGGCCTGCTGCACAGGGTTATTTGCCTACTGCAGGAACCCGTAACCTGGCTATACAGGGACTTTTCACATATATTGATCCTGCCGGTGCACAAGCAGCAGCACTGGTAACCGCAGGTTATGTCAAAACAAACTGGGGGGTCGATATTGTAACTAATGCAGGTCAATATACAACCAGTATTTTTAAAGGATATACAGATGCTTATGCCTCAACAGGTGTTCCGCCACGCTACCTGCTTCCTCTGTCATCAACAACCATTTCAAAATCAAATGGATTGATCACTAACGGATATGGATTCGCTCAACAATAATCCATTATTGTTTAATATTTGAATAATTTAATGAGGCTGTTTCAGAAGTGAAACGGCCTCATTTTTCAGTTAACCCTTTTTAACAGTAAAAAAAGAAGTTCAGAGTCTTTTTTGCTTATATTGGTATTGACATTATCCATATTAAGATGAAGAGAACTTTTATTTTCATAATCATCAGCATTATAATAGCAAATTTTTCATCTCTTCCGTGCACTGCACAAAAGATTGATTCAAAAGCTGAACTGATACTCGCAGAATGGCCCATGGCAAATATCGCTGAGATTATGAAAGGTTTAATAAAGGTCCATGGGAACCCTGAAGTTACAGACTGCAAATACGGCAAAGCACTCTCATTTAATGGATCTGCAGACGGGATTTTTCTTGATTCCATGCCTCTTGCTAAACTGAGAAATTTTACCATAGAAATAATCTTCCAGCCGCAAAGCGGGGGCAATTTTGAACAGCGCTATCTTCATTTCGGAGAAGTTCAGGGAAACAGGCTTCTTCTTGAATTGAGATCGGTAAAAGCTGACTGGTATCTGGATGCCTATATTAAATCCGGAGCTAACCAATGTACTTTAATAGATCCCGGGAAACTTCATCTGTCAGACAAATGGTATCACATTGCCTGCGTCCTTGATAAAAATAAATTAACAACATATATAAACGGTAAAAAAGAGAACGAAGGTGATATTGATTTCACTCCTTTGATCACAGGTAAAACATCAATTGGAGTAAGACAGAATGTTACTTCCTGGTTCAAAGGATCAATATTTAAGGTCAGGATCACAGGGAAAGCCCTGACAACTGAAGAGTTTATGAAGTTTTGATACTAAAAAATAGTTTAGAATAAAATCAAGACAGAACCCCTTAAAAGAATAATAGCTAAATCATAACTATATGTATTTCATGAAGATAACCTCATTAATTACATTACTGACTTGTATTTTAAGTCAGCAGGCAATTTCGCAAAGCAAACAAGTCTTACAGGATGCAGAACAGGCAATGCTGAAAGCTACTCGTTTTATGGTTGAAAAAGCAAGTACAAACGGAGGATATGTATGGTATTATCTTTCTGACCTGAGCCGACGTTGGGGAGAAATGGAAGCTTATAAAACAATGATCCGGTAATAGTAACAAAACCGCAAGATGAAAAAAACTATTCTGACCAGCCTGTTGCTGTGGATATTGCTGGTTTGTTCAGCACAACAAATTACCGGTTACAAGTCGCTTGATACCAGGAATCCAATAGTTTTTGGAGCCAGTTATATAGTTTATCATGGAGAAACTATTAAGCTTGGCCCCAAAGCATTCTTTATTGACGGACAATTTTCAGATGAGGTAGCAGCGAAGTATCCTTACGTTTTTAACAGTGTAAACAAGGCAGCTGAACATCTGACAAATGGCACAGAGGAATCTCCTATGATTCTTTACCTTGCACCTTATGTTTACTGGATTGATGATCCCGATGATCCGGCAGTCCGTGTCGGTCAGGGAGGCCAGTCTCCATACGGATTGATCATTAATTGCGAATGGCTGAGATTTTATGGCTTATCTGATAATGCCGATAATGTTGTACTTGCCTGCAGCAGAGGCCAAACCATCGGTTCCCAGGGTAACTTTACGATGTTCAGATTCTCAGGAGATGGGACAAGCTCTGAAAATATCACATTCGGAAACTACTGTAATGTCGACCTGGTATATCCGCTGAAGCCTGAACTTGGCAGGAAAAAAAGGGCATCTGCAATTGTCCAGGCACAGCTTATTTTCTGCAATGGTGATAAGATCGTTGCCCGTAATACAAAGTTCATAAGCAGACTTAACCTTATGCCATTTGTCGGAGGGAAGCGCGTATTGTTCGACCGGTGTCATTTCGAATCCACCGACGATGCCCTCTGCGCAACAGGTATATATCTCAACAGCACCCTTGATTTTTACAGCTCCAAGCCTTTTTATGCAACAACAGGAACAGGCGCAGTACTCCTGAACTGCGATATCACATCATTTACGCGCGGAGATCAGTATTTCACAAAGGGTGGCGGTCAGGTTGCTGTTGTTGATACCCGCATTAAATCTGAAAATTTAACCTACCTGGGCTGGAGAGAAATTATAACAGGTGATATGCGTAATTATCAATACAATGTAATACTTAACGGAAAACAGGTCTTCATTGGAACAAAAAATCCGGCCTCGACAATCGATATGACAAATAAGCCGCTTCTTGATGCTTATCGTTTTACTTATAATGGAAAAGTAGTTTACAATACTTACAATCTTCTTCGTGGAAATGACGACTGGGATCCAATGGGAATAAAGGATACTCTCCTGTCAGCTGAAAAGAAGAGTGGTAAATCATATAAGATGATCCCGGTTCAGCTTCTCGTCTTTCCTTCAAGAGGTTTCATCGAGTCTAAAAAAAATGATATAAAACTGACTGCAAAAGTGCTTCGGTTTAGCGATTGCGAGTTAAGTGGAGAATCCATAAAATGGAGCGTTTCCCCGGAATCTGAATCTCTCGTAGAACTGAAAATCTCTGAGGATGGGTCAACATGCATGGTAATTCCAACAAATACAAATGATGAAACGACTGAGGTCATTATTAACGCCGCCACACCTTCAGGATTACAGGCAGCAAGTATTATTAGCGTTGCTCCCACAAAACTTGAACCTCCGAAATTTATTTCACTTCCAAAGATCCAGAAAGGTAATAACGGGAAACTCACTGTAAATTATAAGCTGGATATGAGGTTTGCAGATCAGTCACTGGTGACCTGGTATCGCTGCGCTGATTCAAACGGAAGCAATCCAAGAGAGGTTGCAGTATCGAGACTTAACAAACCCATGCTTGAATATGAGCTTTCTGTAGGTGATATTGGCTACTTCATAATGTCTTCAGTTGAGCCTAAGAATCTTCGGTGCGATGCAGGCACTCCGGTTTCATCTGTGACAAAAGAGCCTGTCACTGCTGATGATATCAAGGCGAATAAAAATGTACTTCATACTAACTTCCTGAATGTTCCTGCAAAGAATCAACCTGAGGTCATTCCCGGGTTCTGGACCTTCAGCACCATCGATTCGCCGGCAAATAACCGCATATCAAGTGGCGGAGGGCAAAGTGATGCATGGTATTATGGCGAAGGTACTGATGGGGCTGCAGGTCAGATGGGACTCTTGCAAGGAAGAAATGCAAGATTGCTTTATACTCCTGTCGGGAAAGAGTTCGGTGACATGAAGCTCTCAATGACTGTGGTTCCGAGCAAAACGGCAGGACAGGGATTCAGTGTTGCACACCTTTATATGGATGTCCTTATCAAGTTCGACACTAAAGCCATGACCGGTTATGCTCTGCGATTCATCAGGACAACAAAATATCATGATGCAGTGGATTGCATGTTTGTGAAATATGAAAACGGGAAAGTAACTGAAATCAGCAAGTCTGTCTCCACAAGTTGTTACAGACCATCATGTAATATTACCGTTGAAGTAAAGGGGAACAGGATCATTGCGCATGCAGATTCACCTGCAGAATACTATAAATTGCCCAACAGACCTGAAGTTTTGACTGAAGTCAATATGGAAGCTGACATTGTACCTGGCAAATCAGGAGGCTTTGGCATAGAATATACAGGAGGCGCTGCCACAATGATAAGGGAAATTAAGGTCGAATGGAAATAGTTGTCATTGAACTATATATGACTCTTCCATTAAAATGTAAATATAAATTGAATCATAGAATGAAAAGAAACATCTGTTTCAGATATTCTGCATTACTTTTTGTCTTATTATCCATTGGCTTTCTAAGCGTTTATTCTCAGCAGACTAATAAGTCGACATATTCTGCTGATTCTGGTAAGAAATATTACAGAAATCCTGTCCTTGGTGGCGATTACCCTGATCCATCAGTCCTAAGAGTTGGCAAAGATTACTATCTGACTAATTCATCATTCAATTATTATCCCGGATTGCTGATCTGGCACTCCATAGATCTGATCCACTGGGAAAGAATCTGCCATGCCCTGTATCAGAATGTTGGTTCGGTCTGGGCTCCCGATCTGATAAGGTATAAAGAGACTTATTATATCTATTTTCCCGCCGGTGGTACAAACTGGGTGGTTACAGCACAATCAGCAAGCGGTCCCTGGAGTGAACCAAAAGATTTAAAACTGAAAGGATTTATTGATCCGGGTCACATGGTTACGCCGGATGGCAGGCGTTATCTGTACCTTTCAAAAGGTTACATAGTTCAATTGGCTGAGGACGGGTTATCAACGGTTGGCGAACCAAAATTCATTTATGACGGTTGGAAATTCCCTGAAACCTGGAGTACCGAATGTTTCTGTCTGGAATCGCCCAAATCGACTGTCAAAGACGGATATTTTTATCTGACAGTTGCTGAAGGAGGAACAGCGGGTCCGGCAACTTCGCACATGGTGGTTTCAGCACGGTCAAAATATCCATTTGGTCCATGGGAGAATTCACCTTATAATCCAATTGTACATACTGCAAACCGGGAAGAACTCTGGTGGAGCCAGGGACATGGGACACTGATTGATGATATAGACGGTAATTACTGGATCATGTATCATGGTTACGAAAAGGGTTTCCATACCCTGGGCAGACAAACGTTAATGCTGCCCTTAAAATGGACTGCGGATGAATGGTTTCGAGTTCCTGAAGGAGTGAACAGTGGTGATACAATTTACAAACCGGCTGGTTTGCATTCTGTGACTGACAACGGACTTTCTGATGATTTTACCGGAAAAAAACTCGGATTACAATGGCAATTTTATAAAAAATATACACCTGAACGAATTTCACTGAATGATGGCCAATTAGTACTGAGGGCTGAAGGAAACTCGTTTGACGATAGTTCTCCCCTGCTGGTAAATGCCGCCGATCATAAATACGAAATAAGGGTAGAATATACAATCGATGCAGGTGCAACGGCAGGCCTCTGCTTGTATTACAATGAACTGGCCAATGTTCGGATTTCCGTTGATACAGCCAGGTTTACTGTTTTTGTTCAGAAGAATGCCAAAATCAGCACGATGAATGTCTCAGGAAATCATGGTTATCTCAGGATTCTGAATGACGATAATGAGGTGAGTTTTTATTTCAGCACAAATGGTAATAGTTGGACCCGGATTGAAAGAACCATCGATGCAACCGGTTATAACCACAATGTTTTCGGAGAATTTCTAAGCCTCAGACCTGGTCTTTTTGCTTTCAGAAAGGGTGAAGTGAAATTTGACAACTTTATTTATAAGAAACTATAAGAAGCTGAAAGGGAAAGGGGTGTAAGTTGAAATGTTGAAATGTTGAAATGTTGAAAAGTTGAAATTTTCGACCTTTAAACTCTTCAACTCTTCAACTCTTTTTTAATTCATCTTAATAATCGATATGGGTTTGTACAGTGGTCCTGATGGCAGAAGGACACTTTCATAATACACTATTTCAGGAATAGTTACACCCTGAAATGGGATATCACTGTATTTCAGGATCAGTTTCTGAAGATTATCTTTATCCTTCAGATTCTTAATCCTTGCAACTGTAAGATGTGGCTTGAACTGCTTATCCTCTAGTTTTATATTCAATTCTTCAAGGCCTCTTTTTACTTTTTCATGCGCGATAATTAAGCTGTCGGGATTTTCAATAGCTGTCCATATAATTCTTGGATCCTTGAAGTTTCTGAATACTCCAAAACCGATTAATTGGAAATTAATTATTCCGAAACTTTCAAAGTCATTAATCAGCATTGATTCAATTCTTTTAATCATGGGTTCTTCAGTACTGCCTATAAAGGCGAGAGTGACATGCATATTACTGATATCAACCCATTTAATATCTTCATTTTTCAGTCCTGACCTGAGATTGGAGATCGCTGCTTTAAGTTCACCCGAGGCATCTACCCTGACACCAATAAAAGTCCGCTTCATCATTAACAAATAATACTAATTACAACCGGCCTGCATCAATTTCAGCAATAATCATTTCGATAAGAAAATCATCGCCGACAGGATCGTATTCCTCTTTCAGATTTGTTCCGAATAACCTTGCTATACCTTGCCAGAAAGCAGCGGTAATCTTACCACGATATTCTTTTATCAGGTCGTATGAAGTATTCTGAGTCTCTCTGTCAATAAGCCTTATGAGTATCATTCCCTGAGTAACAGTCATTTCTTTCATGTCATTCTCATAATCTTTAAACACCTGTTTTTCAATGTCTTTGATATATTTTTTTCTCTCCTTATCATCAGGCAGTTTTTCCAAAGCAGCATTGACATCCTTAAGTTTGTCCCTGACAATAATTGAATAAGGATAGGCCTTTTTTACGTTATAGACCAGCCTTTCATATTTCCAGAGCTGAAAACCGGTAAAAAACTTCCGTTCCCCAGAAATGGTCACTTCTTTAATTTCAATCTCAGGAAGTTTTTCACCGTCCCTTTCCACCTTCTGAATCACATAAAACCGTTGCTGGAGAGTATCAACCATATGCCATACGCTATCCTTCTGTGCTGACACATAAGCAAGCGGAGTCATCATTAGTAATATGAGTGATAAGAATCTCACCTGAGAATATTTTTACAAATTTATCAAATAATAAACTACGATTTGCAATACAGATTTTATCCAAAACTATGCCAGAAATGATTAAAACGGAAATTGAATCTTTTGTTTTGGTAAATCAAAAAGGTATTTTTGAAAAAATTTTAAGTATGGCAATATCTGTTGATGACCTGCAGGATCAAACCAGATTCAGACATCTTCTCACAATTCCTTACAGTGAAATAATATCTTTCGTACTCGATTATATAAGAAGAAAAACCAGCCTTACAGTTTTCTTCTGGAGTGTCTGTCTGATATTCCTCGGCATTTGCGCTGCCATAAGGATTGATATTGCAGGTTATTTTGAGTTCAGAAAGATTCTAACACATACTTTGCTTGGTTCGGTTATTTTTCCGGTTCTTATTATTCCAGTTCATGAAGGACTTCATATTGTGCCGTATTTCCTTTTGGGAGCCAGAAAGATCAGGATAGGAATGGATCTTAGTCAATTTATTTTTTATGTGACTGCCCACAGGCATGTCGTAACTCCCCGCATATTCAGGTTTGTTGCCATAATACCATTTATAATGATAAGCTTAACAACCTTATTCTTAGTGCTTTGCCTTCCAGGTTTATGGAAATGGAGCCTTTCGTTATTCCTCTTTGTACATGCAACTATGTGTGCCGGAGATTTTGCAATGCTCAACTTTTATCACATAAATAAATCCAGGAAGATTTACACATGGGATGATGCTGATCAGAAGGAAGCATATTTCTATGAAGAATTATAATTGGCCTCCGGTAGTATCCGGCACATAGTACTATCCGGTGGAAAGTACCATACATTTAATAAATATGATATTTTTTAAATCAAGACACCCATCAATTTTTCAGGGAAACCTGAGAAAAAAAAGATACTTTGAAGGATGGTATTTCAAGTTAGTCTCAGCTGACGGGGAAAATATCTTTTCAATTATTCCCGGAGTTTCTCTTTCCCGGGAGAGCCATGCATTCATTCAGGTAATTGAGGGTAAAACCGGAAAGACAGATTATATCTCATTTAAAATCGACGCTTTTAGATATTCAACTAAGAAGTTTGAAATTCAGATTGAAAACAATCAGTTTTCTAATGAACAGATATCACTTAATTTATCTGGAGAACAATTCAGAATTAAAGGAAACGTGTCCTTTGAAAAACCTATCGCCTGGGAAAGCACTTTTTTGGCACCCGGAATAATGGGTTGGTACAGCTGGGTACCATTCATGGAATGTTACCATGATGTGGTTTCGCTTGACCATCAATTGAAAGGATTATTGAATATTAATGATATTAATGTTGATTTTTCTTCGGGAAGAGGATATACTGAAAAGGACTGGGGAACCTCTTTCCCTGAATGCTGGGTATGGGCACAGGCCAATTGTTTTGATATTCCTGGTACCTCCTTTATGTTCTCCGTTGCCAAGATTCCGTGGCTGGGGAAATTTTTTATCGGACATCTTTGTTTCCTGTTGTATAAAGGTACCATCTATAAATTTATGACCTGGAACAACACTGAAGTTACTTCTTTGAAACATAATAATAATCAGATATTTATATCATTATCAGGTAAAGAGCATGTCCTGGAGGTAATCATAAACAGCAGTATTTCCGGGAAAATTAAAGCACCGGTATTGGGCGTTATGGAACGTTACATAAAAGAGAGTGTCGATGCTACCATCTCCGTAAAACTTAAGTCTTCAGACGGGCAAGAAATATTGAACGGAACTTCAGTTCATGCAGGACTTGAAGTAGTTGGAGATGTGTTTCAGTATTTTCAGTCAGAGTTGAAGGGTTGAAGAGTTGAAGTTAAAGTATAGGGGTTTACATTTCAACATTTCAACATTTCAACATTTCAACATTTCAACTTTTCAGCTTTTCAACTTTTCAGCTTTTCAGGGATTTTCAGGAGTAAGGATAAATTTGAAGAATGAGTAAAATTCAGTGACCTGAGTTTTACT
>Ga0182017_10000426_pt1 | contig 33138 bp, 29 predicted proteins | sample 712E3DmetaG_FD_120492 | JGI IMG/M metagenome (GOLD analysis project Ga0182017, IMG submission 120492) | Permafrost microbial communities from Stordalen Mire, Sweden - 712E3D metaG | ecosystem: Environmental > Terrestrial > Soil > Wetlands > Permafrost | place: Sweden: Stordalen | collected... | reverse complement strand
GCGAAAAGATGAAATTTAACTTTTTCGACTATATATTTATCGCTTAGCCGCTTTCGATTTACCGTACCACCTGCTTTTATTATTACTTCCGGTAGGATTTGGTTTAGGGTGGTTGAAATTATTCCTTTGCTGCTGTTTCGGGGCTTTCACAGGATTATTATCCATCAATGGAAAAGGATGGTTGTCAATAACCTGAATTTTTTTAACAATCAGTTTTTCAATATCGCGCAAATAAGCTTTCTCTTCTGCATCACAAAAAGAAATTGCGGTTCCTTCTGCGCCAGCCCTACCGGTTCTGCCAATGCGATGAACGTATGTTTCCGGAATATTTGATATTTCATAATTGATAACAAATTCCATGTCTTCCACATCTAAGCCTCGAGCTGCAATGTCTGTAGCCACCAATACCCGCGTAGTTTGCGCTTTAAAATTGGTTAATGCACGTTGTCTTGCATTTTGTGCTTTATTGCCATGTATGGCTTCTGCCTTAATGTTATGTTTTACCAGCACTTTAACTACCTTGTCAGCACCATGCTTGGTACGTGTGAACACCAATGCGGTTTTAATGTTTTTATCTTTTAATACCTCCATAAGCAGCGCATTTTTATTCCCTTTGTCTACAAAATAAACATATTGTTTAACAATATCTACAGTTGATGCCGAGGGGGTAACCTCTACTTTGGAAGGCTTTTGCAGAATGGTGCCAGACAGCTTTACAATTTCGGGCGGCATGGTGGCAGAGAAAAAAAGTGATTGTCTCTTATGCGGAAGGGCAGATATTATTTTTTTTACATCGTGTATAAAACCCATATCCAGCATACGATCTGCTTCATCCAACACAAAAATTTCGATGTCCCTTAAAGTAATAAATCCCTGGTTCATCAAATCGAGCAATCTTCCCGGTGTTGCGACCAAAATATCCACACCTCTCTGTAATGCTAATGTTTGTTGGTTTTGATTTACACCGCCAAAAACAACAGTGCAGGTCAATCCAGTATATCTGCCATACGCCTTAAAGCTTTCATCGATCTGAATTGCCAATTCTCGTGTAGGTGTAACGATCAGACTTCTGATCTTTCTTTTTTTGTCGTATGTTTTATTTACGCTCAGCAACTGAAGAATAGGAACAGCAAATGCTGCTGTTTTTCCTGTTCCTGTTTGTGCACAACCAAGCAGATCAGTTCCCTGCAAAACGATTGGAATAGCTTGTGTCTGAATGGGCGTAGGTGTGGTGTAACCTTCCTCTTTTAATGATTTAAGAATAGGTTCAATAATGTTCAATGATTGAAATTGCATGAATTTTTTTTTAAGCAGAATTTTTTTTGAAACAAAAGAATATTCTGGAGTATAATTTGGCGCAAGGTACGATTATTAATCGATATATTGGTATCCTACTCTTGCCGATGTTCAGAGAGCTGGCATTCCAAGTTATCCATTAATCACCCCCGACCCAATAAGTTCCTCTCCATCATACCAAGCTGCAAACTGTCCGGGGGTAATGCCCCTTTGGGGTTTGTCAAAAAGAATATACATCCCTTCTTCGAAACGGTATAAACAAGCTTTTTGCAAGGGTTGACGATAGCGTATGCGAACCAGGCATTCGTGTTTATCATTATTTTTAAGTTCCAAATCCGGACGAACCCAGTGAATATCTTCGTTACGAACTAACAGCGCTTTGCGATATAATCCCGGATGATCGTCGCCCTGGCCTGTGTAAACAATATTATTTTCTACATCTGTGGCAATTACAAACAACGGCTGCGCCATACCGCCAACATTTAGTCCCTTTCGCTGACCTATGGTTAGAAAATGAGCTCCCTGATGACGCCCAACCGTTTTTCCATCAGCAGGTGTATATAAATATGGTGTCGATAAAACCTTTAAGGTTTCATCGATATTATCCTTATCAATAATGCTTTTGTAACCCCCAAAATCAGAAGGTATTTCAATAATCCTACCTTCCTGACTTTTGATTTTTTGCTGGAGAAATACCGGAAGGTCAATTTTTCCCACAAAACAAACCCCTTGTGAATCTTTGCGGTGTGCTGTAGCAAGTCCAAGGTCGTCGGCTATTTTACGTACTTCGGGCTTAAGCAGGTGGCCGATTGGAAAAATTGCCCCTGCCAATTGTTTTTGCGAGAGTTGGCAAAGGAAGTAGCTCTGATCTTTGTTCTTATCCACCCCGGCAAGCAGGCGATAAATGGTTTTTCCGTCCGGTGCTTGCAACTCATCCTTACGGCAGTAATGACCTGTAGCCACAAAATCAGCATCGAATTTTTTGGCAGCATCCACAAACAGGTCAAATTTCACTTCGCGATTGCAGAGAACATCAGGGTTTGGAGTTCTGCCTCGTTCGTATTCGTCAAACATATAGTCTACCACCCGTTTACCATATTGTTCGCTAAAATCTACAGTGTGAAACGGAATGTCAAGCTTTTTAGCTACCAATTCGGCAAAAATCAGGTCGTCGTTCCAAGGGCATTCGCCGGAGAGGGTACCAGTGGTATTGTGCCAATTAATCATAAACATACCCATAACGTCATAGCCTTGTTGTTTAAGTATATACGCAGCTACGCTCGAATCTACACCGCCTGACAAACCAACTACAACCCTTTGTTTCATTCGTTAAATACTTCCTTGAGTTTGAGGTGCAAAGATATAAAAACTATAAATTGAAAACTCCTATCCGTCCAAACATCAGTGCAGACCAGAAGGCACAAATACTTCTGAAATCAAATATTGTTGATCCTTGTTCATTATTCAAAAAATGGCTACTTTTCATGCAGAGACTATATATCAAACTAAGAACAAATGCTTAAAAAACAGCACCTTTCCTATGCCATAATATCTGGAATATTATTAAGCCTTCCCTGGCTAGAAAGATGTTCAGGCATTTTTCTTTGGGTAGCGTTTGTACCCCTATTGTTAGTCGAAGATGATTACCATTCAACCTTCAACAAGCCCAAAAAAGAGCTTTTCCTATATGCATCCCTCACGTTTCTTACCTGGAATATTTTAACTACATGGTGGCTTGTTAATGCTACGTTTGTCGGGGCCTGTGCATTAATTATGATGAACACCTTCCTGTTTTCTTTGGTTTTTTGGCTTTATCATATCACTCGGAAAATCGCAGGAAATATCATCGGAGGGGTTGCCTTAGTAGCTTATTGGACAGCCTTTGAATATTTTTATCTTAATGCCGAAATATCATGGCCCTGGCTTAACCTCGGTAACGGATTTGCGAATGACATAAGGTTGATTCAATGGTACGAATATACGGGTACACTGGGAGGTACTGTTTGGGTATTATTAGCAAATGTTTTAATTACCGCTATTGCCCTGGAATATATTAAACACAGAAATTTTAACGCTTTGTGGAAAAGGCTGATAGCACTTTCGTTATTGATACTTGTTCCTGTTATTATATCTGTAAAGCAATATGATAACTATAGCGAAAAAGCAAATCCTTATAAAATTGTTGTAATCCAGCCTAACATTGATCCCTATAACGATAAATTTGGTGGAATGAGTCCTGATCAGCAATTGAATATTATATTGCAAAAGGCCGATTCCATTGGCAACAAAAGTGTGGACTATTTTGTAGGACCGGAAACGGCTATACAGGGATATAATTTGGAATCTGAAATTAATAACAACTGGGCGGTTAATAAAATCAGGACGTATCTGCAACATTATCCAAAAGCAAAATTTATAATTGGGTCAGAAACAATTAAGGAATATAGTCCCGGAGAGAAACTTTCAGGTACTGCTCATAAATTAAGAAACACCGAAGTTTGGTATGACAACTACAACACGGCATTGCAGGTAGACACTACTCATATCGTTCAGATATATCATAAGTCTCAGTTGGTAGTGGGGGTCGAAAAAATACCATATGTTAAGTACCTTCGCTTTCTGGAGAAGTACGCCTTTAAATTTGGAGGAACATTTGAAAGTCGGGGAACCCAGGAAGACCGTGGGACTTTTTATTCTGCCAATAGTAAAAACCGCATAGCTCCTGTAATTTGTTACGAATCGGTTTATGGCGAATATGTTACTGGATACATAAAGAATGGAGCAAACTTTATTTTTATTCTTACTAACGATGGTTGGTGGGGTAATACCCCTGGACACTTCAGGCACCGGAGCATTTCCCAATTACGAGCCATAGAAACCCGTCGAAGTATTGCACGTAGCGCCAATACAGGAATTTCCACATTCATTAACCAACGCGGTGATGTGCTCCAAACCCTGGGATGGTGGAAACGGGGAGCCCTTATTGATAACTTAAACGCTAATGATAAAATTACGTTTTATGTTTGTTATGGCGATTATTTAGGTAGGTTGGCGTACTTCGTTTCTGCATGTATTATCTTGGTTACAATTATATTGTTTATTAAAAAACGAAAAAAATAATTTCTTTCGTTTACTATGCAACGTTTCTTTTTAACTATTGTCTTTAAAATTGAAAAACATCAATATTGAGCGCTGAGGTCCCGGACATACATAAGGAATTAATTGAACAAAGCAAAATCGGTAATTCCAAGGCACAACAACAGCTTTACACGCAATATGTGAAAGCAATGTATAACATTTGCCGGCGAATGACCAACAATGAGGCAGAGGCAGAAGATGTATTGCAGGATGCTTTCAGCGATGCTTTTTACAGGCTCAATTCCTTTCGCTATGAATCAACTTTTGGGGCCTGGCTTAAACGGATTGTAGTAAATCACTGCATTAACCATCTGAAAAAACGAAAGGCCGATTTGGTGCCTATGAACGATCTTACGATATTAGATAGCTGGTATGAGGAAATTCAGGATGATGAAGAGGCAAAACTTAGTGTAAGCCGCATTTTAAAGGCTTCTGAATTACTTCCCGAAGGCTACCGTGTGATTTTTTCACTATACCTGCTTGAAGGATATGACCACACTGAGATTTCTGAAATCATGGGCATTACTGAATCAACCTCGAAAAGCCAATTTTTAAGAGCAAAACAAAAAATTAGAGAGATTTTAAAAGAGAGATAAAATATGGATAAGCTTGAAAAATTTGTGACTGAGCACCGTAACGAGTTCGATATTTACGAACCTGATCCGGAATTATGGAACAAGATACATAGACCTAATTCACGGGGAAATTATCTGATTTCCTGGTTTTGGAAAGCAGCAGTAATTCTTCTGGTCTTTGGTGCGTCGTATCTTGCACATATCCACATAAAAAATACCAGGCACATAGTTATGAAAGGAGATAATATGAATCCGGCTTCAGCTACACCAGAATTAGCCGAAACAGAAAAATACTATTCAGGTCTTATTCAAACCAAACTCACGGAGGTGCAGAAAGTACTTGCATCCTACCCTGAATTGAAAAAAGACCTCCGTAACGATCTCGCTGAACTTGATAGTATTTATAGGGACCTGAGAAAAGATTTGAAAGAGAACGTTTCAAACCAGGAAGTGATAGAAGCTATGATCCAAAACTACCGCCTTAAATTAAAACTTTTGGAACAAATTCAACAAGAGCTTCAAAATCAAAGTGATAATAATCATAAACGCCATGACCATGAATTATAAATACGGAACAATATTATTTATTTGGGTGTTAAACGTTTCTGTACTAATGGCTCAGAGCTATACAGAAAATAAAAACATGGTTAAACGATACAAAGTTTATCCCAATTCAACAATTGATATCAGCAATAAATATGGAAAAATAGAAATTGTAACTTGGGATAAAGATTCTGCAATAATTGAAACCTTTCTTGCCATTCAAACATCCAGTCCATCACGGATGATGAAACTTCGCAATACGATTGATTTCGATTTTTCCGTTACCAATCATTATATTGTCGCTAAAACGGTCTTCAAAACAAATGGGAATAATATTATTAAAGAAATAAGAAATATAGCCGAATCTATCGTTTATAATGGCAACGAAGTGAAAATCGATTACCTTGTAACCATTCCCAAAAACATAAACCTGCGTGTAAATAACAAGTATGGAGATGTTTACGCAGACGATATCGAAGGAGATATCAAATTAGTAATTGCCAATGGCGGACTTAAAGCCAACAATCTCACTGGCAATGTTAACATTGACCTTTCATTTGGAGATGGCTCTGTTAATCGAATAGACAAAGGACGTTTGGCTCTTTCCTACTCTGATTTTACTTTGAAGGAAACCGACCAGCTAACACTCGATACCAAATCGTCGAAAATCAACATTGACAAAGCCGAATCGCTTAGAATTCAATCCAGACATGACAAACTCCAACTGGGAACCGTGAAATTTCTTGCTGGCGAAACCGACTTTTGCGATATCTGGATTAGTACACTGATCGAAGAATTGAACCTGAATACCAAATTCGGTAGCATCTCTGCTGATAACATCAGTAAAGATTTTTCATTTATTAACATAAATTCAGAGCTCACTGATATGAGTTTATTTTTTGAACGCGGAAGTATGTTCCAATACGATATTACTTATCATAAAGATGCATTTATCCGCTTGCCCAAGGAAGCAGTTAAAAGCGAGGAAAAATTTGCTTCCAGCAATATGGTACTAAAGATTAATTATGGCCATATTGGTTCTGCCGAAAGCATATCAAAGCTTAAGGTGCTGGCTGTAAAAAAAGCGTCGGTAAATATTTTTATAAAATAAATATTCACACCACCATCATGATGATGATCTTTTTGATGATTAAGGATTGGGAAATGCGAAAGAAAATAGTAATTTGGATGATCATTTATTAACAACTCATTCAAAAATTAGTAATGGAATTTAAATTGAAACCCATCAATGTTAAAACATTACCCGATAATGTTTTCAAACTGCTTGACAACGATTGGATGCTTGTTACGGCAGGTAACAAAGAATCGTTTAATACAATGACCGCCAGCTGGGGTGCCTTTGGTATACTTTGGAATAAGCCAATAGCTATTGGCTTTATCAGGCCTCAACGTTATACATTCGAATTTGCCAATAAATTCGACTATTTCACACTTTCATTTTTTATTGAGAAATACAGGGATGCACTTAATTATATAGGTGGTAACTCAGGAAGAAGAGTTGATAAAATATCCAAAACCGGCTTAACTCCGCTTATTACTGAACATGGAAATATTTATTTTTCAGAAGCCAGACTGGTCATGGAATGCAAAAAATTGTACTCCGACGATATTAAAGCCAATAATTTTGTGCTAACCAATCTTATAAAGGATATTTATCCTTCGGGTGACTTTCACCGATTTTTTATCGGGGAAATTATTCATTGCCTGAGCACAGATACTACTTTGCCTGAAAAAGATATAAAACTTGAAGAAAGAGAAGAGAACGATTGGCCTTAATCTGCTTTGCTATCTCAACCGTTCGTGATATTTCTTTGTAAGATAACGCAGCATTTGGGTAAACACGGCCATTGCTTCCGAGGTTTCTTCACTTATTTCTTTGCCTTTCATTTTAAGTAGCATTGTACCATACAACCCATTTAAACATACCTCAATTTCTGTTAATTCAGGATGTCCCATTTTATTTTTCAATTCTTTAATATAACCCGATGCCCATTGATAGTGTTCAATGTATCTTTCTTCTTCCAATGAATTAAGAAGTTGTATATGCAGGTCATTGAGTTCAAAGATGATTTCCTTTAACGATGATAAGTGTCCTGCTTCTTTTATATCTTCTTTTTCCATCTGTATAATCAAATTCCTATACCAGGAACGAACTTCATCGAGTTGATTATTAGGCAAATTATAATGTACAATAATATTTCTTCCCAGTTCGGTTATATTCCCATGGTTTGAACGTATAACGTCTTCGATATGAAACATATAAAGTATATATTCAACAATATTAGTCTTAAATTTTTCAAGTGAAATAAACATCAGATAATCTATTATTTAGAAAATGAAAGGCAAATTTAATAAATAGTATCATCCATAGGGATTTTATCCAAAGCAAATTAACAAATTTTAATAAGCTCAACCATAAATAATCGTTAACTTTCCGCTTTTAAAAGATGCAACATTGATTGTAAGAGAATTATGAAAATCTTTAAAAAAATGTGTTTGTACCTTTTTATTTTGGGATTCATGACTGCCTCACTTTCCTGTGTGTCGGGCAAACACCGACCTTACCATGAAAAGCCTAAGAGAAAACTTAAACCCTGCGATTGCCCTAAATTCGGTCAACACTTAATTATGAATATTCCAATCAACCAATTTACCTGAATTTATCAATTCCAGCATGTCTTCTAAAACCAGATCGCAGATAATATTAGTCATATTAGGAATTCTTTTTTTGAATTCAGCCCAAGATATCTATTCCCAAAAAGTACAAAAATTATATACTATCCGTGCACGCCTATTCGATAATAAAAGCCAAAGATCAATACTTTTTGCACAGGTGATTAATAAAAACATGGGATGGGGCGTGATATCCGACACATTAGGGGTATTTTCTCTTTCTGCCAACCTTCACGATACTTTGTATATTGCGGCAATTGGGTATTACCCATCCTTAATTGAAGTTGACGATTCGCTTATCAGACAGACCCGTATTCCGGAGATTTCGCTTGTGGAACAAGTTTATGAGCTCGACCAGGTAAATATTTATGCGCTTGGTACGTACCAACAATTTAAATATAGGGTTCTTCATAGCGATCTGCCGGGAAAAAATATTCAAAAGTTAAATGAAAGTATTCAAAAAGAAATAGCCATGATACCTAAGCATCCGCTTCAGGAACAGGCCTCCATAGGGCTTGGAAGCCCAATTACTTCTATATATATGTTATTCAGCAAAGAAGGAAAAGGATTGAGAAAATTTGAGGAAGCTAAAGATTTGCATAAAATTTTCGTCATGGCCAACACCAGGTTCAACCGTGAAATGGTAACGCGGGCAACAGGATTGACTGGCCAAATGCTAGATCAATTTATGGCGTTTTGTAATCCTGATCTGGAATTTATACTACATGTCAATGAATATGAAATATACCAAAAAATCCTTAAGGATTTCGAACTTTTTAAAAAGGAATATATGAAAAAGGGGCTGCTAATAAAAAAATAAAGCCTCTCTTTTCAGAGAGGCTGGTGCTGTTCTTGTTATCTTTAGCATAACATCCAAACCAGGATGTAAAAGAGAGGTTTGTCAAAAATTGCTTCTGTTGCCGAATTGCCCTATTTGCTTCTTTTTGTTAAAAAATGCCTAACCGACTTTTCATGTATTAATACCGTTCGGAGCAAAAAAGTAACCCTCAAATTTTATTTTTTTTCTAAAAAATAATTATTTATAATGTTTCTAAACAATATAAACTGAATATGAACTACTTATTTCAGTAATTATTTTTTTAAAAAAAGTATTAACAACTTTGCTAACTTCGATAAAATAATTAAATAAAGTGCCATAAATTATTTATAAATAAGTTATTATAATATATAATTATTTTTAGTTGTTGGTAATAAGTATATTACATTCTTTTTTACTTTTTCATATAATTTATATCACCATTCTGGAGAATAAATATCATCATTTTTTGCCTTACCTAAGAAAAGTCCTTTCGTAAAATAAATGCAATTATATAATAATGTAAAACAAAAATTCTAAGTTTATGAGAACAATAAAAATACTTTTTTTGGTAAAATTATTCCTTTTGGGGGTAACTAATGTTAATGCCCAAAATGACAAGGTAATGGCTACTTATTTATATAACTTTATAAAATTTATTGATTGGCCGGTTGCCTCCCAAAACGAAGAATTTGTGATCGGTGTTATTGGTGAAACACCTGTATATAAGGAATTAGAAAAACTTGTTGCCGGGAGAAAAGTATACAACCATCCTATAGTTCTCAAGAAGTTTGCAGATGCTACTGTGCTTACCCGTTGTCATGTAATTTTTTTACCTGATAATTATAGTGATAAAATAGATTGTATACTCAATAAATTCAAATTATTCAATACTCTCATCGTTTGCGAACGTAGCGGCATGATAAAAAAAGGTTCAGCAATAAGTTTTGTAGTTCAACATTCGAAACTTAAGTATGAGTTAAGTAAGACCAATATAAAAAATAGCGGATTACACGTTGATAATCAACTTGGGCTATTGGCAGCAAATGTAGAGTAAAGAAATAGTACAAAACATCAATTGGATAAAAATTCCTCTAACACTTTAATGAATTGCTTAGGCTGTTCAGCATGAACCCAGTGCCCGGCACTGGGTATTGTTTTTATTTCAGCTTCAGGAAAATATTGCCTGATCATTGGTATTTGATCAGGAGTAATGTAATCAGAGTATTCTCCTTTTATAAATAATATAGGGAAACCTTTTAATGCCTGCCCTCCCATAATTTTTTCCAGCGGAATTGGGCCCATTATGCCGGGCAAAGCCCTGTGAATGGCATCAATATTTAATTTCCAGCCAAAGGAGTTATTTGCATTACGTTGGACGTTTTTCATAATAAATCGCCTTATATCAGTATCAGTGATTGTTTTAGCCAAATCATTTTCGATTTTTGCCCTGCTTGTTAATTTCGAGAAATCAACTGACAGCATGGTATTTACAATATTCAAATGCGCAATCACTTGGGGAGAGTATTGACTGAGGTTGGTATAACCGCCCGGAGCAATATCTACTATGATTAATCCGGAGACCCTCTCAGGATGCAATGCTGCAAAAAGCATCGCAGTTTTTCCTCCCATAGAATGTCCTAAGATGTAAGCTTTATCAATACTTTCGGAAGCCATTAGTTCTTCTATATCGGTTGCCATTAATGGATAAGTATGATCCGGGTGGTGTGGCGACCGACCATGATTCCGTAAATCTACAAGATAAATAGTATAGCGTGAGGCAAGCCTTCGTGCAACTGTTATCCAGTTATCCGATGAACCATATAAACCGTGTAGGATAATGAGGGAAGGCTCTTGTCCGATTTTTTGGAAGAAAAGTTTCATCAGAACATACTTTATTTAAATTATTTGGCCTGAGCCTGCATCCATAATGAATATGTTCATTACTGCCGCGATGGACGTTTCATGATTCAGAAAAAGTAACTAGTGATCGGTAAACAGTGACCAGTAACTAGTTTATTTTTAATTGTTCAAGATAAAGCTGAATTGTCTTTTCCAGTCCTAAGTACAATGCATCGGAAATGAGGGCATGACCAATAGAAACTTCAGCAATAAAGGGTATGTTTTCGGCTAAATAACGTAAATTTTCAAGGTTCAGATCGTGCCCGGCATTAACAGCCATTCCCAGAGAATGCGCTAATTCGGCAGCTTTTATAAAAGGTGCAGCAGCAGCTTCGCGGTTTTTTGAATAATTGGTAGCATACAATTCTGTATATAATTCAATTCGGTTGGTCCCTGTTTTTGCGGCATATTCAACCATGGCCTGATTGGCATCCACAAAAATCGAGGTCCGTATCTTGTGTTGCTGAAACTCTTTCACAAAATCGGTTAGAAGAGAGTTGTGTTTTCGAGTATCCCAACCTTGATTAGAAGTAATAGCGTCATGGGTATCAGGCACCAAAGTAACCTGATCGGGTTTTACTTCCAACACTAAATTAACAAAACGTGGATTGGGATTACCCTCAATATTGAACTCGGCAGTTATTTGCGGACGAATTTCATATACATCGCTATATCTAATGTGACGTTCATCAGGACGCGGATGAACAGTAATCCCCTGAGCACCAAATTTTTCACAATTTAAGGCCGCTTCTAATACATTGGGAATATGCCCTCCTCTGGAATTTCGGATTGTGGCAATTTTGTTAATATTTACACTAAGCAAAGTCATTTTTATGAATTCTAAACAATAATTTATGCAATTTTTATGTTAAATTTAAAGTGTAAAGCTAATATGAAAATATCAGATTGACATTAACCATGCTGGCAAAAGAATTGATATCGGACGTTATACCTGCTTTAAAAACCTCTGACACAGGCGTTAAGGCCTTGTATTGGATGGATATATTTCGGATTTCGCATTTACCAATTGTAAATAATACCGAATTCCAGGGACTCATATCAGATACAGATATCTATGACATGAACTCACCCGATGAACCAATTGGAAATCATAGCCTTTCACTTTTCAGTCCTTATATACAGGAGGGACAGCATGTTTATGAGGCAATTGAGTTGATTGCGAAGTTAAAGCTCTCCATTGTGCCGGTGCTCGATCAAAATAAACACTACATTGGCATGATTACTGCCCAGAGGCTCATGCAATATATGGGCGATTTGTTTGCTGTTAAAAACCCCGGAGGAATTATAGTGCTTGAAATCAATGCAAATGACTACTCGCTTACCCAAATTTCGCAGATCGTGGAAAGTAACGATGCTAAAATTCTTAGTATGTATATTACTTCATCTCCTGATTCTACAAAGATGGATTTAACCCTGAAAATCAACCGCATAGATATTACTTCAATCATTCAAACCTTTGTACGGTTCGAATACATCGTCAAAGCCCAATTTATGGAGGATGATGAAATGGAAAATCTTTATACGAACCGTTATGAACAATTTATGCTGTACTTAAATATTTAATATTGATTAGTTTAAATCGATATCAATGACCATTGCACTATTTGGGAAAAAATTTAACGAAAGCTTTAATACAATTATCCACAACTTATTAACAAAGCTGTTAAATAATGGACATCAAGTTTATATTTACAGTCCGCTTTACGAATTTTTGCACGGTCAAAAGATTTTTACTTCAGAGGCTTCGGGTCTTTTTGATCGACCCGATAATTTACCCAAAAACATTGATTTTCTTATTTGCATTGGTGGAGATGGAACATTTCTGGAAGCTATTACCTTCATACGTGACACAGGCATACCATTGGTGGGTATCAATTCAGGCAGGTTAGGTTTTTTGGCTAATATTGCAAGCTGCGAAGTAGATAATGCTGTGGATAATTTGATTTCAAAAAAATATATTATTGAGGAACGACGCGTCCTTAAATTATCATCTACTAAATTTATTTTTAGTGATTTCCCGTATGCTCTAAATGATTTTACTGTTCAAAGAACTGGTTCATCGCTAATTACAATCCATATAACTATAAATGGTGAGTATCTTAATTCGTACTGGACCGACGGAATTATTATCTCCACTCCGACAGGTTCAACTGCTTATTCACTTAGTTTGGGAGGACCAATTGTAACGCCAAACTCACATAATTTTATCATTACCCCTATTGGTGCTCATAATCTGAATGTAAGGCCTTTGGTGATTCCGGACAGCGCAGAGCTTAAAATTACAGTTGAAGGCCGCACCGATACCCTTCTTGCTACGCTTGATTCAAGATCAGTAATTTGTTCGGTTGACAACGAGATGACCATTGCGAGGGCTCCCTTTTGCATCCGGTTAATAAAACTGCCCCAACTGGATTTTTATGCTACACTTCGAAATAAATTGATGTGGGGAGCTGACAAAAGGAATTAATGCAGCTTAATATCTTTATTTAGTAAGAGAAGCTATAAAATTCTAAGGTTTAGTGCCACGTTTCAAAATTCATTACATTTGTAAAAAATTCAGTCAATTTATGAATCGGCAGTTAATAATCATGCTTCTTGCCATTCTAATGGTTTCCTTAAATGGTTACGGCCAAAACTGGAAACTAACCCGTTACGAAGTCCATTTCGGTGGAGGGACTACCCATTTTTTTGGCGACATTGGAGGAACTGCAGATAAAAATAATTGGTGGGGACTAAAAGATATTAGTATTGCTAATACAGGGCCGTCATTCTATCTTGGAGCAAGGTACAAATTAAAACAGGATATGACCCTGAAACTGAACCTTATTTACGGTAAAGCTAAAGGCAAGGATTTGAATACAAGAAACGATGAGCGTAATTTCAGCTTTAAAACTTCTATTTTTGAACCTTCGCTGCAATACGAATATTACCTTGTATTTGACGAACGGCGTTATGGCACACCAGCGAATTTCTACAATCGGAGAGGCATGATTAACAATTACTCACATTTTGGAGTTTACGTCTTTGCAGGATTAGGAGCTGTTATTTATAGTCCAAAGTTCTCTTATACTGGCAGTATACCCGACCCATCTGACCATTGGATACGCAATTCAACCGGCTTTACAGCTGTCATTCCATTTGGGTTAGGTATAAAAATGGCTATAGATAAATACTGGTCTGCTGGTTTCGAATTTGGACGGCGCATAGTATTATTTTCTGATTACCTTGATGGTTTATCAACCGCCTATTCCCATCATAACGATATGTATTATTTTGGCATATTCAATCTGATATATAAACTCAAAACGGACAGGCATGGAGTGCCTTACATCTTCCGGAGGTATAAGTATCTTGGAGGATGATAAATCAATAATAAATACCCTATTAGAAAAAACTTAAAATGAACAAGATAATTTTAGTTTTCATATCTTATTTAATTATTTTTCAACAAAATAGCATAGCGGAGAAAAAACATGAAGGGGGGCTTTTTGTGGGGACCTCTTATTATCTGGGCGAAATTAACCCGTCAAGACAATTTTATGCTCCTTCACTTGCAGTAGGTGCTATGTATAAATTGTCGCTCAACAAAAGAGATGCACTGCGTATTCATGCATATTATGGACAATTCAGGGGAAGTGATCGTGACTTCAATAACCAATACCAACAAAATCGAAACGTTTCTTTTTCGGCATCGCTTCTGGATATTAATGCAATTTTTGAATATAATTTTTTACCAATTCATTTTAATGCTCGTCAACGTGCGTTTAGCCCATTCCTTTTTGTTGGTTTGGGATACGAATTTATACTTCAATCGCAAAACAATATTGGCAATCACTTTGCCGTTCCATTTGGCGTGGGGGTCAAATATCTTGTTTCAAAAAAAGTGACGGTTGGAGCCGAATGGAGTTTTCGTAAAACTTTCCGCGATAATATCGATGGACTCGAGAATCCTGGAGAAACTAAGTATAAATCGTCAATTAGTAACACCGATTGGTATTCTTTTGCAGGATTTTTTATAACTTTCCGCCTTTTTGATCACAGTGGTGATTGTCCTGCATATCGGTAGAACAAGGATGTATGTCATATAAAGATCAAATTATTGTTGAACGGTTACCCGGGCACATTGCAATTATTATGGATGGTAATGGACGATGGGCAAAAAAACGTGGAAATCAAAGGATATTTGGCCATAGGAACGCAATTGCTGCAGTTCGCGATACGGTTGAGGCCTGTGCCGAATTGGGTATTAAGTACTTGACTTTATATGCGTTTTCAACCGAAAACTGGAGTCGGCCTAAACTGGAAATTGACGCTTTAATGATGTTGCTCGTACAGACGATTCATGCTGAAACATCAACGCTCCTTGACAATAATGTCAGATTGAATGCGATTGGGAATTTATCAAGTCTTCCGAAAGATGTAGATAAACAATTAAAGTCAGCAATCAACAAAACATTGCATAATAAAGGACTCACCCTCACACTTGCCCTGAGTTACAGTTCCAGATGGGAAATTTTGGAAGCTATACGTGCTATTGCACAGAAAGTTGAGCAAGGTGTCTTACAAGCAAAGGATATCACATCTGACCTTTTTTCGAAATATCTGGCTACTGCTAATATGCCTGACCCCGAATTGATGATCCGCACCAGCGGCGAATATCGGATCAGTAATTTTTTATTATGGCAGCTAGCATATGCCGAGTTGCATTTTACCGATACACTTTGGCCTGATTTTCGCAGGGAAGATTTGTACAAAGCCATTGTTGATTACCAAAAACGCGAACGGCGGTTTGGTAAAATCAGCGAACAAGTAGTAAGTAATATTTAATTTTTATTTATAAATGATGTTAAATAGAATTTGTCTCAGTATAGTTTTCATTAGCATAGGTCTTATATCTTTTTCACAAACCAATAACTACTCAAATTTACCTGTTGTTGATTATACAGAACCTAAAGAATACACTATAATTGACGTCAAAGTGACGGGTGTTCAATATCTCGATCCTAAAGTGCTGTTATCAATGTCGGGATTAGTTGTAGGACAAAAAATTACAGTTCCTGGCGACGAAATTACCAAAGTTGTGGATAAGTTTTGGAACCATGGATTATTTTCCGATGTAAAAGTAATAGCTTCCAAAATCGAAGGAGATAAAATTTGGATTGATATTCATTTGCAAGAACGCCCTCGTTTAACTAAATTAATCATCAATGGCGCAAAAAAATCCGATCTCGAAAAAATCAATGAGAAACTTGGTATTAAGCCTGGTAACCAGATAACTAACAATGTTATCAACACTATTGAGACTACTATTCAGAAATATTACAGGGAAAAAGGATTTTTAAATGCTAAGGTGAACATCCTGCAAACTAAGGATACCGTTTCACTGAACAGGGTTTACCTCACAGCCGATATTGATAAAGGCAAAAAAGTAAAAATCGCATCTATTGAATTTATTGGTAATGAACAATTTAAAGACAAACGCCTTCGTCGGACCCTGAAAAAAACGAAACAAAGGAGCATAAATATTTTCAAAGGATCGAAGTTTATTGAGAAAGAATTTAAGGAAGATAAAAATAAACTTGCTGACTTTTATGCCAAAAACGGTTATCGTGATTATTCATTGCTAAACGATTCCATAGTTGTTCTTTCTGATAACCGCATTGCTCTATATATTCGAATTCACGAAGGAGATCAGTACCATATACGTAGTATAAAATGGGTAGGCAATACTAAATATCCAAATGAAATCCTCGACAGGGTATTAAAGATGAAAAAAGGTGATGTTTACGACCAGGTTGCATTGGACAAACGTTTGATGAGCGACGAAGATGCTGTAAGCTCACTTTACCTGGATAATGGTTACCTATTTTTCCAGCTAACACCGATAGAAGCCCAAATTGATAACGATTCTATCGACCTGGAAATGCATATTTATGAAGGACATCAAGCTACAATTAAAAATATTTTCATAACCGGTAATACAAAAACCAATGAGCATGTGGTGCGCAGGGAGCTTGATACCTATCCCGGCGACCTGTTCTCAAAGGCCAATATTATAAGCAGTGTACGCAGGTTAGCACAATTAGGGCATTTCGACCCTGAAAAGATTTCACCTGAACCTTTGCCAAATCAGGCTGATAATACTGTTGATATCGCATACAAACTCGAGGAAAAGCCTAACGATCAGCTTACAGTTTCCGGAGGGTGGGGTGCAGGTATGCTTGTGGGAACGCTGGGTATAAAATTTTCCAATTTTTCAGTTCGCAATATACTTAATCTTAAGGCATGGCGACCTGTGCCATCAGGTGATGGGCAAACACTCAGCCTGAATGTACAATCTAATGGGACATACTACAAAGCTTATAGCATGAGTTTTATGGAACCTTGGTTTGGTGGCAAAAAACCAAATTCGTTTTCATTCTCCCTATATCATACGATTCAGACTCCTCCTTCTTATAGCTTACTTCAAACTGGCAGTCAGAGCTTTAAGGTAAGTGGAGCATCCATTGGTATTGGACGCCGCCTTCGCTGGCCCGATCCAAATTTTACCTTATCTAACGAACTGGCATTTGAAAATTATAACCTTAAAAACTGGTCGGGTTACTTCCTTTTCAGCAATGGATCATCGAAAAATTTGAGTTTTAAAACTACATTAATGCGAAATACAACCGACCAGCCTATTTATCCACGCAGCGGTTCACTATTTATGGTAAGCCTTCAAATAACCCCGCCTTACTCGGCTTTTCAGAAAAAAGACTTCTGGGTACTTAGCCCATCGGATCGCCGTGATTTATCTGATGCAGATATATATCAGAGAGAACAAGCCAATCGTTATCAATGGATTGAGTATCATAAATGGTCATTTAAAGGAACCTGGTACAACCAAATTTATCAAAAACTTGTACTTAGCTTCAACTCGCAATTTGGATATTTGGGCTATTTTAGCCGTAACCTTGGTTACTCACCTTTTGAAGGATATACACTTGGTGGCGATGGAATGGCAGGAATGGGAGGATACCAAAATTATGGCCAAGAAACTATCGGGCTACGGGGTTACGAAAACAATTCGGTTACACCCACTATTTTATCATATTACTACAACAGCTCAGGGAGACAGACTAGTTCTATCAGCATAGCAAATATTTATAACAAAATAACATTTGAGCTTCGATATCCTATTATTATGCAACCGTCAGCTACCATCTATGGGCTGGCTTTTCTCGAAGGCGGAAATTCATGGTACCATGCTGAAGACTTTAATCCATTTTCTATCAAACGTTCGGCTGGGGTTGGCCTACGCGCATTTCTTCCTATGTTTGGTTTACTGGGTGTTGACTGGGGATATGGATTCGATGCTATACCAGGAAGGCCTGGCGCAAATAAAAGCCAATTTCACTTCGTAATGGGACAGCAATTTTAAGTGACTAGTTGATGAAGAAATTAGATTTTTTTAGACTTAAAATATATTAACTATAAAAAATAAGGCCATGAAAAGAATATTCGTAGTAGTAGTAATTGCAACTTTATCGTTTTCATTAGCATTAGCTCAAAAATTTGCTTATGTCGATTCGGAGTATATTTTAAACAATATACCTTCTTATAAAGCTGCACAGGAACAGATTGACAAACTTTCAGCAGAATGGCAGAAAGAGATTGAAACCAAGGCTGGTGATATTGATAAAATGTATAAGAGTTTTCAAAGCGAAAAGGTGTTGCTCACGGAAGAGATGAAGACCAAACGCGAGGATGAAATCGTTAAAAAGGAACAGGAAGTAAAAGATTTACAAAAAAAATATTTTGGACGCGATGGAATGTTGTTCAAAAAACGGCAGGAATTAACAAAGCCTATCCAGGACGAAGTTTTTAACGCTGTTAAAACACTTGCAGTAGAACAGGGTTTTGCCATTATTTTCGATACCGCTTCAAATACCGGCATTCTGTATTCAAACCCTAAAAACGACAAGAGCGACGAAGTTTTACAACGATTAGGATATAAAAATTAATTTTCTATTTTTGCATAAACTAAATTAAAAATAAAAAAAATATGAGAAATTTTTCAAAAGCACTTATAATTACAATTATTAGTGTCTTTCCATTGTTAAGCTTTGCTCAAAAGGCTTATAAATTTGGTCATTTCAATTCACAGGAAATTATCCAAGCTATGCCAGAACGTGATAGTGCACAAGTTAAACTGCAAAAACACCAGAAAGCATTGGAAGATCAGCTCGAAGTAATGCAGGTGGAGTATAATAATAAATTGCAGAAATATACGGAAGAAAAGGACAAACTCACTGACCTGATCAGAAAAGATAAGGAACAAGAACTAGCACAGTATCAGCAAAGGATTCAGCAATTCCAGGAGAATGCTTCCCAGGAGCTTCGTCAAAAGCAGGAAGAATTAATGCAGCCAATTGCTGAAAAAATCAAAAAAGCTATTACTGAGGTTGGTAAAGATAATGGGTTTACTTATATTTTCGATTTGGCTACCAATACTATTCAATATTTCTCATCAGATAGCCAGGACGTAACTGCTATGCTCAAAACAAAGCTCGGTATTAAGAAATAATTATACATTTGATATTTTAAGGCCATTCTGCATGCAGAATGGCTTTCTTTTTTTACAATATCTATGCAATCACCTATTGGCATTTTCGACTCAGGATATGGCGGGCTTACAGTACTGAAAGAAATTGTACGTGTATTACCCGGTTATGATTATATCTATCTTGGCGATAATTCCCGTAGCCCTTATGGTTCGAGGTCGTATGAGTTAGTATATTATTTTACGCTCGAATGTGTGAAGAAGCTCTTTTCAATGGGTTGCCAATTGGTAATTCTTGCTTGCAATACGGCTTCGGCCAAAGCATTACGGACCATTCAGCAGAAAGACCTACCCATGATTGACCAAACCAGGCGGGTGTTAGGTGTAATCCGCCCAAGTGCCGAGGTTATTGGTCATTATTCGAAAACCGGTAAAATAGGAGTGTTGGGAACACCCGGAACGGTGAATTCAAATTCGTATCCCATTGAAATAAAAAAATTCTTTCCAGAAATAGAAGTTTACCAACAAGCCTGCCCTTTATGGGTACCACTTATCGAAAATAACGAGTACAATGAGCCAGGAGCGGACTATTTTGTCAAGAAGTATATTGATAGCCTGCTAAAAACCAACAACAACATTGATACCATAATTTTGGGATGTACACATTATCCCTTATTGCTTCATAAAATAAAGGAATACGTTCCTGCAAAAATCAATGTGATTTCACAAGGCCATATTGTTGCTGAAAGTTTAAAAGACTATCTCAGTCGCCATCCGGGAATGGATATTAAATGCAGTAAAAATGGAGCCCGCAAATTTTATACTACGGATTCCCCAGAGATTTTTGATCGACAGGCCAGTATATTCTTCGGTAGTGATGTTAAATCGCAGTATCTCGCGTTATAAATAATTACTCATTCACAGGTTTCTGAACCAGACCTATAAACAATATACTGTTGGTAGTATTTTCTTTGATGGCAAACACAAAAGGCTTATTTATATACAATATCTTGTAAGATGGGGCTATTGATGCCAAACTTATCCCAACAGAGGTCACGGCTGCTGCTTCAGTACCTTCTTCATTTACTTCTACAAAGCTTTTATGCAAGACAGAAGAAATGCAAAGCCGGGCAGCATCGCTTATCCCAGAAAAATCGGCCTGATCGCTCAATGCAATCCCCATACCCAAGCGGGACAAACTCTCATTTAACTTTTTTTCATAGGAAAATCTAAATTTGGGAAAATGTATCTGAACCTCTGTGGCAGCCAACGCATTATTCCATAAATCCCAATTAGCAGAATTAAGGTTTTTAATCACATCATGATACGTCTTCCCGGTTTGCGGTTCCAAAATAAGCATACTGAATCCTTCCTCTCCATAAGGAAGTTCGACTGCAGTAAGTATATCGTTCGATAGGTATTGAAATGTGTCCTGTTGAACCATGAAGTCCGTATCAAAAGTGCTGCTGTCCGCCAAATAAAAAGGTTCCTTTTTGGTATTTTTTGTTTCGAATTTATATTTCCAGGTACCTTTAAAATAAATTGCATCGATCAAATACATCCCAGTTTCGGGATCAATCTTGTCGATAATCTTATTTATTTTTTCATGGGTTTGATTGTTAACCCAATCATTAATTAAATTAACAGTTTCCGAGCTATTAAAATCGGCAGGATGTACCTCAGCATTGAAGTAATTTTTATTAAGGTTCAGAAAATCTTGCTTTACAACAAAACTATTTCGGTACCAAATAGAATTGGCAATTTCCATTACAACTTTAGGATCAAGATTCAATATAATATTCATCAACTCTTTACAGGTTTTATTGATATCTTCCTTACTCATTCCCTCGTATCCTAACGTTTTTTGCATATCTATTGCTGTTTGGCCGGCAGCTCCATTATATGTCATTGTTAACGCCAGTGAAATACTTAGTGGCGAGATAAAAATATTTTCGGATGATTGAGTTGAATCAATCAGATCGTGCAATAGATATAGTCCGAATGTATTGGATGAGTTGAGAATTTGTTCCTGGGTTTGGGTAAAATCGGCTCTATTCTTTTTAATTGCCAAGGATTCCTTACTGCAAGAACTGCTAAAAAAAATTATAGCATTAATTATTAATACATTACATAATGTTCTCATAATTAAAAAGAGTGTTTAATAGTGTTTAATAGATGACATATCAAAGAAATGGTTGCGTCGAAATAGTAACTTTTTCTCTTTTTGACGCAACCATTTTGGCATTTACATCATCTATAATAAAAAATTGAAAATTTAAGATGTAGTCTGTCTAATTTTATTGTATTTTTATATGCTGAAAGATAGGCCATTAAGATCAATAGAGTTGACAGAAGAATTAGACAATATATTGCATGGCTGTATTCAGGGTGAACGCAGTGCCCAAGCATATCTTTACAAAATGTATTCTGCAAAGATGTTTGGTGTTTGTTTGCGATATTGCCATAACTATGAGGAAGCGAAGGATATCCTTCAGGATGGTTTTATCAAAGTATTTGAAAAAATTCATCAATATGGTCAGCGAGGGTATTTTGAAGGTTGGGTTCGAAGAATAATGATAAATACTGCTCTTGAAAGATATCGGAAAAGCAACCAAATAATATTGATGGAGCAAATACCTGAAACATACCAGGAAGAAGATAACGAAATTGATTTGGATATAACTATGAATGAGTTACTTGACTTTGTGCAGAAGCTTCCAGAACGCTACAGGATGGTGTTTAACTTTTATGTATTTGAAGAAATGTCGCATAAAGAGATTGCCGAAACACTAGGGATTACCGAAGGCACCTCAAAATCTGATCTTTCAAGGGCCCGGGGCATTCTTCAAAGTAAAATTAATATTAGAACTAAACAAGTTGTCAAAATAGGATGAAAATGAGAAAAGAAATACATCATATTGATGAGTATTTCGTAGAAGGTTTGGGAAACATAGAGTTTAACCCACCTGCTGACGTTTGGGAAAATATTGAAAAAGAACTTGACCGCAAGCGCAGGGTCCGTATTTTAGCTATTTGGACCAGTATGGCAGCAGGTTTAGCTTTATTTATAAGCTTAGGTGTCTATTTGCTTAATAACAATAATTATACAAAGCATGTGGCCACATTGCCCAAATCTGATTTGCAAAACCATAATGCAGTAAACGTCCTTCACAAAACCGATTCTTTGCTTACTAAGCAGTCTGCTGTAACAAAATCATCTTATAATGGGTACCCTCTTGCTACGGTTAAGAAATACTTTAATATTAATTCCAGGCAGCATCCGGTTATTATAAAAAACACCGGGAATACTGAAAGTTATACGGGTCAGACCATTGCTACACCAAATGCTGCCGATAATAACGCCTCTACTGTCGCTGAAAATCATTTAACTGACCAGCCAGATTATATCGTACCCAAAACTGCCAAATTGGATAATAATGTTCCTGCAACTCCATTATTATCAAACAACAAACCTACTAATAATATAGTATCCAATATAGAGGTTGTTGATCCATTTTTACAGTTTGGAGAGATAAACAATCAGGAAAAAGCTAAAATCAAACATTGGAGCCTTGAAGGCCAAGTTGCGCCACAATATTCTTATCGGAATATTTCTGATATGAAGGGTAATACCGTAAGTAAAAAAGATTATAACAAAAGCGAGGATGGCCTGGTTGCCTATGGTGGTGGCTTTAAGGTAAATTATCAAACAGGAAGGCGATTGAGCATCCAAGCCGGTGTTTACTACTCCGTGATGGGACAGGCCATGAACAATGTATATGAAGTGAAAGACCAATCCGGAATGGCTACATATGCGTATGATGCTGGCAATCAAAAGACAGCTTATTGGGTTCCTAATTCTTTTGGTCCTATTCAGGAATCACAACCGTCATCAAGCGACCAAATTAAATCTGTCACTTCATCAAATGTTTATTATAGTTCTATTATTGCTAATAAAGCATCGAGTGTTTTAAAGGCTGTCTCATCAAGCGAAGAAACTTTGATAGATAATGCTAAAATTATTCAGCAATTAAAATTTATTGAAATCCCTTTACTTGCCCGGTATAAAATTATCGACAAAAAGATAGGCTGTCACTTAGTTGGTGGGATAAGTACCAACATGTTGGTGAATAGCGATGTTTGGTTAAAACAGAATGGATCAAGGGAGAACATCGGGGAAACCGGTAATCTTAAACGTATAAATTATAGTGGCTCTATTGGTTTAGGGATTAATTACCAGTGGTTCAAAAAAATAAGCCTTTCTCTTGAGCCAACCTATAAATATTATCTTAATTCCATTTCCGTTAACGAAAATATGAAGGTACACCCTTACTCTTTTGGAGTATTTACAGGATTGGTTTATAAATTTTAATAATCCAAACCCTACCAGGGCTTTTTTCGTAAATCAATTGTTAAAAAGTGTATTTTTGCAGATTACATCATTTGAGCTGTAATAATTTTGTGCAATGAGGCGGCGATTAATTGAAGTATTAGGGAGGAGACGGGTATACATTTGTGCTGTGTTAGTATGTTTTGGCCTAATTGGGATAGTTTTCGGATTTACATTTTCGACTTCCAAAAAACCTGTTAATATAAACATAAATAAAGACGTTCATACGTCTGGTTTTACAATTACAGGTGTTGAATTACCCAAAGAAATTGATTTTGCAGGTGAACGTGTTCCACTTGAAAATTTCGATGTTAAGGAAGCCCTCGAACGCGAACTTTTGATTAACTCTTACTGGCAGTCACAAACCATTATGTTGATTAAAAAGTCAACAAGGTATTTTGGCTTAATTGAGCCTATTCTCAAGAAAATGAACATTCCCAATGATTTTAAATATCTATCTCTTGCTGAGAGTGGATTCTCTAATGTAACTTCGCCTATAGGGGCTGTTGGGTTTTGGCAGTTTATTCCTGCCACAGCCAAAGATTATGGACTTGAAGTTAACGATGAGGTTGATGAGCGTTATCATATAGAAAAATCAACTAAAGCAGCCTGCATGTTTTTAAAGGAGTCATATAAAGTTTATAAAACCTGGTCCATGGCAGCCGCCTCATACAATGCTGGTCGTAAGGCACTCAATAAACAGATAGAACGGCAATATACCGACTATTATTACGACATCCTTTTAAATGAAGAAACCTCGCGATATATTTTCAGAATTATAGCATTGAAACTTATCCTGACCAATCCAAAAAAGTACGGTTATAATCTTTCACCGGAAGATTTCTATCAACCAATTCCTTTTACTGAAATATCTGTAAACAAGGAAATAAAAGATTTGGCTCAATTTGCTTTTGACAAAGGTACCAATTACAAAATGTTGAAAGTCCTGAATCCTTGGCTTCGTGATAATTTCTTAACCAATACGAATGGCAAAACCTATGTGATTAAGATCCCAGCAACGGGATTTCGGACTTTTGCCAAAAAACTTAATAAAGAAGATGTAGACAGCATTGTGACTCAAAGCGAAGAAGTGGTTCAATGAAAGAAATAAATCCCACCAATAATATTGAAGAAATAAAAGGTATTGAAAGCATTAATGTCCTGGGGGCAAGGGTTCATAACCTGAAGAATATCGACGTTTCAATTCCCCGGAACAAGCTTACAGTAATTACGGGCTTAAGTGGAAGCGGTAAATCATCACTTGCCTTTGATACTATTTATGCCGAGGGTCAGCGACGATATTTGGAAACCATGTCGGCTTATGCCCGACAATTTCTTGGTGGACTTGAACGCCCTGATGTAGATCAGATCACAGGCCTAAGCCCCGTCATCTCAATTGAGCAAAAAACAACTAACCGTAATCCTCGTAGCACTGTAGGAACTATTACTGAGGTATATGATTTCTTACGCTTACTCTATGCCAGGGCTTCGGAGGCTTTCTCCTACGTTACCGGCGAAAAAATGGTGAAATACACCGAAGAACAGATTGTTAAGCTGATCTTCGAAACCTTTAAAGATGCCCAGATTTACATCCTTGCTCCATTGGTTAAAGGCCGCAAAGGACATTACAAAGAACTTTTTGAGCAAACCCGTAAGAAAGGGTTCCTGAATGTTCGTGTTGACGGTGAAATTCGTGAAATTGTCTATGGTATGAAGGTGGATCGTTACAAAACGCACCATATTGAAATGGTTGTGGATAAACTTACCCTTAATGACGATCAGTTAAAACGCCTCAAAGAATCTGTTCACGTCGCCATGCAACATGGTAAAGGTATTATTTTAATCATTGACAAAAATACCGGCAACTCCCGCTATTATTCCAGGCAATTGATGTGCCCCACTTCAGGAATCTCTTACAACGAACCTGCCCCGCACTCGTTTTCGTTCAACTCGCCCCAGGGTGCTTGTCCAAAATGCAGCGGTCTGGGCGAAATAGCTGAAATTGCCGTAGATAAGATTTTCCCTAATCCTAAGCTAAGCATAAAAAAAGGAGCTATCGAACCACTTGGTGTTTACAAAAACTCTTTGATTTTTATGCAAATTGAGTCCATCTTGCATAAATATGGAGCTGACCTCAACACACCATTAGAAGATATCCCGGAAGAAGCGATTAACGTCATATTATACGGTTCCGATGAATCGTTTAAGTTGTTGCATTCACCACTCGGGAGCACGTCAAACTATTTTTTGAATTTTGACGGTATAGTCAGTTACATCACAATCCATCAAACCGAGAGTACATCAAAAAAAGCACAAAAATGGGCAGGCCAGTTCATAAGGCATATCACTTGTCCTGAATGCAAAGGGGCAAGGCTGAAAATGGAATCCTTACAATTTCGTATCAACGGGAAAAACATTACCGAACTTACAGCAATGGATATCCGTACCCTGAAAAATTGGTTTGATAATTTGGAACCTAATCTTAATGACCGGCAAAAAGCAATAGCCCATGAAATTATTAAAGAAATTCATACCCGGCTAGGGTTTATGCTCGACGTGGGGCTCGATTATCTTTCGCTTAACCTCAGCGCCAACAGCCTTTCCGGTGGCGAGAGCCAACGCATTAGGTTGGCGACTCAAATTGGTTCGCAATTGGTAAATGTATTGTATATACTAGACGAGCCCAGCATTGGTTTGCATCAGCGCGATAACCACCGTCTCATCGAATCGTTAAAAAAACTCCGCGATGCCGGAAACTCTATAATCGTAGTAGAGCACGATAAAGATATTATCGCTTCTGCCGATCATATTGTTGACATAGGGCCTTTTGCAGGGCGCATGGGTGGCAATGTTGTAGCACAGGGAAGCCCGGAAGAAATTATTAATTCCGGATCGCTCACAGCACAATACCTGAATCATCACAAAATGATATCTATTCCGGAAAAACGACGTAAAGGATCAGGTAAATTATTGGTTTTGAAAGGTTCCAGAGGAAACAACTTAAAAAATGTTACGGTGCGTTTTCCACTTGGAATGTTTATTTGCGTCACAGGTGTTTCAGGAAGCGGAAAATCGACATTGATTAACGAAACACTACAGCCCATTCTGAGCAAACACTTTTATAATTCGTTGCAGGATCCACTTTTGTATGATTCCATTGAAGGATTAGAATTCATTGACAAAGTGATCCAGGTTGATCAGTCCCCTATAGGTCGCACGCCCAGGTCGAATCCGGCAACTTATACCGGTGTGTTTAGCGATATTCGTAACCTGTTTGCTATGACACCTGAAGCTAAAATCCGCGCATATCAACCAGGTCGGTTTTCATTTAATGTTAAAGGCGGACGTTGCGAAACATGTACAGGTGCTGGATTACAAACCATAGAGATGAATTTTTTGCCTGATGTATTTGTTGTGTGCCGCGATTGTAATGGCAAGCGTTACAACCGTGAGACACTCGAAGTGAGATATAAAGGTAAATCTATTAGTGACGTGCTGGACATGACGATCGGTCAGGCGGTTGATTTTTTTGAGCATATTCCTTCGATTTTGAACCGATTGATAACTTTACAAGATGTAGGTTTAGGATATGTTAAACTTGGGCAGTCTTCCACAACCCTATCGGGTGGAGAGTCGCAACGCGTCAAACTGGCTGCTGAACTTTCGAAACGGGACACCGGCAAAACAGTATATATTCTTGATGAACCTACAACCGGTTTGCATTTCGAAGATGTAAGGGTACTGTTAGATGTGCTCAACCGACTTGTGAATAGGGGCAATACTGTGATCGTCATCGAACACAACCTCGATGTTATAAAAGTCGCCGATCATATTATCGACATAGGAAAAGAAGGCGGTGCCCTGGGTGGCGAGATCATTTGCACTGGTACCCCTGAGGAGGTGGCTAAACATAAGGAAAGCTACACCGCTCAATTTTTGAAAAGAGAACTTATTCAACAATGAGACAATTAGGAAATGTGCCAATATGCCAATGATACAATGTGTAGATAGTTAAAACTATAATAATTATAAAATGACACAATGTATTAGAAATGTAGAAATTATATATAACTTTAATTGGCACACTGGCACATTTTATTAAAAACAATAAATTATTAATGAATTATATATAACATGTCAACAAGCGAAGATAAAATTAGGAACGCATTTCAGGAAAAAGACTGGGCAGAGATTAAATCGGAAGACTCATGGCGAATTTTTAAAATTATGGCCGAGTTTGTAGAAGGATATGAAAAAATGTCACGCATTGGGCCTTGTGTATCGGTCTTCGGATCGGCAAGGACCGAGCCTGGCACCAAATATTATAAGCTCGCCGAAGAAATAGCTTTTAAGTTAACGAAATTTGGTTATGGGGTAATCACTGGTGGCGGACCGGGCATTATGGAAGCAGCAAACATAGGTGCTACGAGGGGTAAAGGCCGCTCGGTGGGGATGAACATTCATTTGCCTTATGAACAAGATCATAATATGTTTATCGATCATGATAAACTTCTTACTTTCGATTACTTCTTTGTACGTAAAACTATGTTCATGAAGTATTCGCAAGGGTTTGTGGTACTTCCAGGTGGCTTTGGCACCTTTGATGAGCTTTTTGAGGCACTGACGCTTATTCAAACAGAAAAAATAGGTCGTTTTCCTATCGTATTGGTAGGTAAAGAATACTGGAAAGGCTTAGTAGAATGGATTAAAGCTGTAATGCTCGAAGAACAGCAAAATATTAAGAAAGATGATTTAGAACTTTTTTCAGTTGTGGATGAAGCAGACGAAGCCGTAGAGATCATTAACCAATTTTATTCGAAATACTTGTTAAGTCCGAACTTTTAAGATTGACGCAATTGGTGGAAAAAGCCGGGTTTCTGAGATTCTTAATCGCAAACGCAAATTGACTGTTGAAATGATTCGAAAATTAACAACTCGATTAAATCTTTCAGCAGGTATAGTTGATTAATGATTATCAATTAACAAGAGAATAAAGCACGTTTGCCAACTTTATTGATTAATTTCTAAATACTTAGCAATAGTATTGATTAGTAAATCTTTACTGACAGGTTTGGCAAGAAAATCATTGCAGCCAATGGCCATGCATTTTTGTCTGTCTTCTTCAAATGCATTGGCCGTGATAGCTATGATAATTTTATTTGGTTGGGTTAAACGGATGTTTTTAACTGCATCGTAACCGTTCATTTTGGGAAGTTGAATATCCATGAGCACCAAATCAGGATTAAGGTCCTTACACATTTGGATAGAGTCTAGTCCATTGTCGACACGGGTTATTTTTGCCCCAATTTCTTCAAGTACAGCTTTAATTAATAAATAACTTGTCTGATCATCCTCAACCAGCAATATTTGTTTGCCTTTAAAGGTTGGTATATGTTTGTCCTGTTGTGCTGGCGTATCTTGAACGCTATCCTGCAACGATTTTTTTAAAGGAAGGGTAAAATAGAATGTTGTGCCAATGTTAACTTCGGATTCAACCCAAATTTCACCTCCCATTAATTCAACCAGTTTTTTAGAAATGGCAAGCCCAAGTCCGGTTCCACCGTATTCGCGTGATATACTTTCATTTGCCTGACGGAAGTGGTCAAAAATGAACTTTTTATGCTCCGGGGTAATCCCAATACCAGTGTCCTTTACATGAAATACTACTTTATTTTTTTCTATTTTGAAACCAAAAGAAATTTCTCCTGTGTGAGTGAATTTAATTGCATTGCTCAGCAAGTATTGAAAAATTTGTTGTAACCGGGTCCCATCTGTTAAAATAATAATGTCATTATTTTCTACATGTGTATTGATGCTGAGTTTAATATTACTTTTTTCGTTTCGTTTAAGTTCGTTTTGATAGATAAATTGTAAATGATCAAGAAGCTGTTTAAGTAATACTTGCTTTTCTTCAATAATTAACTGGTCAGCATAAATTTTAGAGAGGTCAATAACATCAGTTATAATATTTAACAATTGCTGGCCATTGTTATAAATAATATCAGCATACATCTCACGTTTTTCTGAAGAAATATCCTTTTTCTTAAGCAATTCGGCGAATCCCAGAATTCCATTGAGGGGAGTACGAATCTCGTGGCTTAGGTTAGCCACAAATGACGTTTTTAAAAGGTCAACCTCTTGTATTTTAGTGGTTTGAACCTCAATTAATTTAAAAAGTTTTGCTTTTTCCGAATTAAGTTGGTCGATTTGCTTTCTGTTTTCGAGCAGGACCGCAAGTAATTCGGCTGAATTTCTTATTAAAGTTTTAGTTGCGTCAGAAACGTTTTCATTTTTGTATATGATCTCGATTTTGCCAAAATTGTCATTCGATGTTGTTAAATCAATAATGTCACCCACATATTTTGGGGCTTCTTTCGAATGATAAATAAACTGCACCCCAGGCCAGTTAGTATTTATAGCATTGAGATACTGATCGATGATATGGTCGGTTGTATTTACCTTTAAGAGGTTTAACAGATTCGATTCAGGATTGTTTGTAGTCATAGTTAAGCTATTAATAACTATTAAATTATGAAGTTAACGAAAATTTATTTTTGAAATAAGGCCTTGTTAATCAAATATAACAAATTTTTACGAATATCAGATATTCAGTTTTTTTAAATGTATTTTTGACAAAAAAATCATATAACGCCCTGATCTAACATAGAATATGCTACCTTCAGGAACCCCGCAATATTAGCGCCTTTTACATAGTCGATGTAACCATCCGGTTGCTTACCATACTTCATACACGATTCGTGAATACTTCTCATTATCTGATGCAGTCGGGTGTCAACCTCTTCGCGGGGCCAGTTTAACTTCATCGAGTTTTGGGTCATTTCGAGACCTGAGGTAGCAACACCACCGGCATTTGCAGCTTTGCCAGGCGCAAACAGTAATTTATTTTTTTGAATAATTTCAATAGCTTCAGGGGTACAGGGCATGTTGGCGCCCTCGCAAACACATATACAACCATTGCTTACAATATTTTCGGCATCATCGCTGTTCATTTCATTTTGTGTTGCACAAGGCATAGCTATATCGCATTTTACTTCCCAGGGATGTTTACCTTCAATGAATTTTGCTCCTGAAAATTCTTTAGCATAAGGACTAACAATGTCTTCGTTACTAGTCCGTAATTCAAGCATATAATCAATTTTGGCACCTGATACACCTTCAGGATCATAGATGTAGCCATCTGGTCCGGATAACGTTACCACTTTGGCGCCTAATTCAGTGGCTTTTTTTACTGCGCCCCAGGCAACATTGCCGAAGCCTGATATTGCCATAGTTTTACCTTTTATACTTTTGCTTTGCGATGCCAGCATTTCATTTGTAAAATAAACAACTCCAAAGCCTGTTGCTTCTGGGCGAACCAAACTTCCTCCCCAGTTGTTGCCTTTGCCTGTTAATACTCCATTATGCTCATGTGTAAGCTTTTTATACATGCCATACAAAAAACCTATTTCGCGCCCGCCAACACCAATGTCACCGGCGGGCACATCAGTTTCGGGGCCAATTACTTTCCATAGCTCCAACATGAACGATTGACAAAACCGCATGATTTCCTGGTTCGATTTGCTTTTAGGGTCAAAATCCGAACCACCTTTGGCACCTCCCATCGGAAGGGTAGTAAGGCTATTTTTGAAAATCTGTTCAAATCCCAGAAATTTCAGGATGCTTAGCGTTACACTGGGGTGAAAACGCAAGCCGCCTTTATACGGACCAATAGCATTGTTGAATTGCACACGGTATCCCCGGTTAACATGTACTTGTCCCCGATCGTCTATCCAGGGCACTTTAAAAGTGATCACCCTGTCCGGTTCAACCAGTCGTTCAATAATATTGGCTGATTCAAACTGCGGATTGGAATTGTATGTCTCTTCAATTGATTCCAGCACTTCATGTACTGCCTGAAGGTATTCGTGTTCACCCGGGTTACGTTTTTCAAGGTCGGTTAAAATCTTATGTATATCCATTGCAATTTGTTTTTGTATATTAATAATCTATTCAAAGTAATACGCCTGGTTTCAGGATTATTCCTATATTTTTTTTGCCGTCTATATAAACTCTAAGTGGCTCCTTGAAGCGAAGTTGCCTGATAAAATCATTTTCGTATAAAGGTGTTTCTGCATCGAGAAATGTCGAGTCAAAATACCCGTCATTGGTATGAGGGTTCACAGAAAAATAACCAACTCTGAATGTAGTGAGGTTATGAAAGAAATGTGTTCCCTGGCTTGGGTCAATGTTGTAATTGTGCAATCCTGATTCTACAATAATCCTTGCTTCGGAAATTTGTGGCCATCTGATGGGAATTCCAAGCCATGGGTCGCTCGATCCCCATCGGCCAGGGCCAATTAGGATATAATTGCGTTTTGCTATAATAAAATCACTATTCAAATGTTCCAAAACTGTCGCTATCTTTTTGGTTTCTGAAGCTTTGAATGATTCGGGCCTGATATACACCAAATCAAATAGGTTCTCTATACTACCATTGCCAAGCGCCGAATATGAGAAGATGATGGTTTTTTCCTTAGGAATATTTTCAAGTTTGAAAGATACCCGTTGATCGTTTACCACGATAGGCCGAAGCTGTAAAAAGTTGAATATTTGAGGCTTTCCGGAAGGTACATCAAGATTGGCAGCAAATTCAATTTCAACAGGGCTTCCCATAGCCTGTTGCCCAATCTCGAGCACGGAATCGAGTATTTCGGCTAATGGGAATGTATTGTGATGCAGTATGTTAGAAAAAGTTATAAGTTTTTTCCCGGGGTGATCAATGCCGTCACGGATAATATTGTTTTCAAAATCATAAGTAGATGCCACAAAACGGAAGGAAGGATCACCTTCTGCCTCGGATATCTTTAACCTCAGAAGATTAGCACTATCATCGGTAGTTGGAGTAAAGTCTTTCCTCGACAGGTCGAGTGAATAGAATACTTTCTGGGTATCCTTCATTGCTGTTTCCGGTGATGAAAGTTGAAGGACATTGCCGGGATATTTAGGCGAAAAACGAAGCGATACGCCTCCGTCAACCACGTATTTTCCTAGTCCGAAGCCTATATTGACAATCCCTTCGCTTGATTTTTCGGGTTTAATCGGATAAAAGTTAATTGACCGTGCAACACCAGAGAGGGTAGGGTAGAAGCGATTTCCATAAGGGTTGCCGCAAACTTCCTGGAGAATAATACCCATTTTTTCTTCGTCAATTATGTTCGAT
>Ga0182017_10000425_pt1 | contig 33140 bp, 31 predicted proteins | sample 712E3DmetaG_FD_120492 | JGI IMG/M metagenome (GOLD analysis project Ga0182017, IMG submission 120492) | Permafrost microbial communities from Stordalen Mire, Sweden - 712E3D metaG | ecosystem: Environmental > Terrestrial > Soil > Wetlands > Permafrost | place: Sweden: Stordalen | collected... | reverse complement strand
GAGGGAAGAGTCGTCAAGTCCAACGCCGCCAAGCGGAAATCCGGGGACCGTCTTCCCAATATCGGCGACGTCATGTACCTGGACTATGCCAGTCATCATAGTATCGATATGTATAAGGAATTGATGACCTCGATTCAAACCGGACAGTCGAAGGATTTTCCGGAAATGCACTATCAGGACAAGGTCCTTTCAGTCACTTTGGCTCCTTTTCCCAAGGGCGCGATTATAACGACACAAGACATTACCGACCGTGTCCAGGCGGAACAGGACCGGATCATCCTGATAAAGGACCTCCGCCGGGCGCTCAATGAAGTGGAAACGCTGCGCGGATTACTGCCCATCTGCGCTTCATGCAAAAAGATCAGGGATGATAAAGGTTATTGGAACACCGTTGAAGAATACTTCAGTCATCGGGGGATGGTGGATTTCAGTCATACCTTGTGTCCGGATTGCATTAAACATCTTTATCCGGAACTTTGGGCAAAAATGCCCCATCATGCGCACCCTGCGCATGCTCACACGTGATCTGTTTTGTCTTCTTCCAAAGGTGAGGCCGTGTTTTCAGGCGGAGCGGCTAGTTTTTCGCTTTCCCGTTTTTCCTCTTCCTCCATGGCCTTTGCCCGTTTCCGGTTTCGGGCGCCGGTCATGATAAATCCGACAATGAAAAGCGCGACTATTGCCACCCAATACGCATAGGTATCGGCAAAAATAAAAACGAATTGATATCTGGATGTAAGGTATTTCATGAGCATCGCGTCAAATTCCTGCGAAGAGACGCCCAGAGCAACATTCACCCCAGTCCAGAAATTATTTGTCCTCCGGGCCGCGTTTAAAATTTCCGGCAGTACGTCGATGCCGTACTGGTCGACTAGAAAAAGCACGGAAAGATGCGCCTGGCTGTAGGCAAGGTCGGCCCGATTTCTGCCGAAAGTGTTTACGGAATCAATTGAAGCGAGGGGCATGAGGCTGGAGGTGAAAATGGCTTTCGACACCCCCACATTTTCCTGCAGAGTCAATTCGCCCGCAAGCGTCATGGCGACCCCTTCATGAAACCACCGTGGAATAGCCAGCCCCGGATACCCGCGGCCCAGCACGATGTGGACGAGTTCATGGACCGTGATCTGGGAAAAACTCTGTTCCAGGAACGGCTTAAAATCTATGGGGACCACGATGAGGTCCCGGCCTATGGCCCCGCCGCCGCCCCATTCGGGCAGGGAGAAAGGGTTTGAATCGCCATGCGTCTTTGTATAGTAAATGATTTTTAAAGGGGTTTTATCGGGAGTCTGGCGTGGGGCCACAGTCCGGTATATTCTGTAATATTCCGACGTAACAGCACGAATTTTAATTTCAGGTGGAACCGGGCCTTGAAGCGTGATTTGGCCGAGGCAGAAAACGGGCAGAATGTAAATGACTATGCACCAAGGTCTATAGATTTTTAAGATTTCCATGTCGGTTTAATGGTTGAGCAATTTTCTTAAATCGTCGATAAACCAGGTTGGCCTTATGGCCATCCGCAAGGGGTCGTTGCAGCTCCACTTGACAAAGGCGCTATCGACGCCTGCGCGCGAGGCACATTCGATGTCGAATTCGGCGTCACCCACGAAAAGCGCCCGGTCTTTTTGCGCGCCGAGCAGGGCCAGGGCGGCCAGCGCGGGTTCTGGCCCCGGCTTGTGGGTCAGCGTCGTTTCGGGCGTGACGAACGCCTCGAAAAAATGAAGTATGCCCGTGGTTTTAAGGTAAAGATCCAGTGTATTGCGCCTGCGGGAAGTTACGACGGCCATGCGCTTTCCGGCCGCCGAAAGCATGGCAAGTCCTTCGGCAACTGTCGGAAACAACTTAAGGTGCTCCAGGTAATGGGCCGTTTGAAACGCCATGTGTTCCGTTGATACCGTTTCGAAAAACTCCTGAGTCATAGGCCCGAAATACTTCGCCATCTGGTCGCGCAATGTCAAGCCAACGTTTTTCTGTATTTCGGGCCTCGATACCTCTTTGTTGGCGAATTTTCTGCATGTATGGACAAAGCACCGATAGATCAGCTCCATGGTGTCGATGAGCGTCCCGTCCGCGTCAAAAAGAAAGAAGTCGTAATTTTTCATGATGCCCCGCCAATACGGATTTCCTGCCACAGTTTGTTATACAGTTCAAGGTTGGGGCCGAGGTCTTCCTTGAATTCGGAGTTTTTCAGGTCCTCAAGCTGATAATTCGATTTCCTGGTTTGAAAGGGCCTGGCAGCGGCATTGATGCATGGATACCGCAGATAGTCGATGATCTTCGCGTACACCTGCGGGTCGTGAAGGTAATTGATAAACTCGTAAGCAAGATCTTTGTTTTTAGAGTTTTTAAGGATGACCAGGTTGTCCATATACATGGGGCTGCCTTCCCGTGGAATGAAAAAGTCCACGTCTGCGTATTTCGTGGAGTCATATTCACGGAAAACGTTCTCCGCATACCCGTGCACGACCCAGAACTCCCCGGCCGCGAAGCCTTTTGCAAAGGCTTCCGCATCGAATTTTAAAATATTATTTTTCCAGCCCATGATCACGGCCTTGGCCTTCCGCAGTTCCTGGGTGTCAACGGAATTGACTGAATACCCGAGGGTCTTGAGCGCGCAGCCGAACACCTCGCGCATATCGTCAAGCATGGTCATGCGGTTTTTAAGGTCCTTGCTGCCGAAAATGTTCCAGCTTTTTTCATAGGCTTTGACGAAGTTTTTATTGACCGCGATGCCGCTGCCGCCCATTATGTAAGGGACGCTGAAGTCGTTTCCTTTGTCAAAAGCAATACGAGCGAGCACGGTTGAGTCGATGTTTTTGAAATTGGGCAGTTTCGATTTGTCCAATTGTTCGATCATGTTTTCGTGCTTCATGATCGAAACGTAATCGCCCGACGGAACCACGATATCGTAACCGCCCGCGCCGGATTTGAGCTTGGTGAACATGTCTTCGTTCGAGGGATAGACGTCATAGACGATTTCGGCGTTGAATTTCTTTTCAAAATCCCGCAGTGTCTGGTCGGGCATGTAATACGTCCAGTTGTAAATGTACAGCTTTTGCTTTCCTGAGGGGCCGCAAGAGGAGATGTAAAGAGTGCATAGGGTAATAATGAGAACCGGTAACAATTTTTTCACGAAGTATTCCTTATTTCTGAAAAATATACTTGTAAATCCCTTTTGTTGAAAAGGCCAATATAATCGAGCCAGCGATAAGAATCACCGATAAGGCGTTGATGACCGGTGAAACGCCGAACCGGATCATGGAATATATGTGCAGGGGAAGGGTCGATGAGCCGGGGCCGGCCACGAAAAAAGTGATGACGAAATCCTCCAGCGACAGGGTCACCGAAACCAGGAAGCCGGCGATGATGCCGGGCATCGACACCGGAACGATCACTCTGAGCAATGCGTCGATTTCCCTCGCGCCGAGGTCGTAGGCCGCTTCGATGATCGAATGGTCGAATTCGTCAAGTCGCGCCGAAACGATGAGCAGCACATAGGGCACGTTAAACGTCACATGCGCGATAAAAATAGTCAGCAGCCCCAGTTGCAGGCCGATCGCCGCGAAGAAAATAAGCAGGGAAACGCCGATGATGATTTCCGGCAGGATCAGCGGAAGAAACGACGTGATCTGGACGTACTTTTTAAACCGGAAATTGTACCAGTAAATGCCGATTGCGCCGAGCGTGCCTAATATGGTGGAAAGGATCGACGATGTCAGCGCGATGATGACGCTGTTTCCGAAGGCCTTCCACAAATCGCGCGAATGTAAAAACAGCTCGTAATACCAGCGAAGCGAGAAGCCTTCCCAATGCATTGTTTTTGAGTTGTTGAACGAATAAGCGATCAATACGATGAGCGGAGCATAGAAAAACACCATTGTGGTGGTAAAAACGAAGAAAGAGAAACGTCCTTTTGTCTTTGGCATAAAACCTGTAATTACTTCTTTTTTTCGTTTTTAATGTTCATGCCTGCACTCCTGTTGAGCCTGAGAAAAAGGAGCACGCCGATCGTGGTAATGAGCGTCAGCACCATGGATATCGATGATGAAAGCGGCCAGTTTCTCGTGATCGTCAGTTCCCGCGCAATGATATTGCCGAGCATGAAAGAATTTCTTCCCCCAACAAGCTGGGGAACGGCATATTGCCCAAAAGCGGGGATGAACGTAAATAAAATTGCCGTAGTGATACCGGTTTTGATGTTGGGCAGAAGTACGCGAAAAATCGACTGCGACTTGGTAGCGCCCAAATCACGCGCCGCCTCAATGAGCGAAAAGTCGAATTTTTCGATTGTCGAGTAAAGCGGTAAAAGCGCAAAAGGCAGATAAGTATACACCAGCACAATGACCACTGCAAAAGGATTATAGAGGAACTGTGTGTATGTATGGGTGATTCCAGTACTGATAAGAAAATTATTTAAAAAACCGTTATTACCGAGGATCGCGATCCAGGCGTAAATACGAATCAGAAAATTTGTCCAGAACGGAATTATCACCAGAAAGAGCAGGAAATTTTTATACGCGCTCCGGGCTATAAAATATGCCGTTGGAAGGGCCAGAAGCAGCGTAATAATTGTTGCCGCGATGGAAAGGACAATCGTAATCAGGGCCACTTTTAGAAATGTGGAATTTGACAGCGCGCGGTAAGCGTCCAAGGAAAAATTCCAAACAACGCCTCCGTACAGGCCTTTTTCGAGAAAGCTGTACAGGAAAATGATGGAAATGGGCACGACGAAGAAAACGCTTATCCACAGCGCCACCGGCATTGCATACGCGGGGCCGTAGTTTTTTCTCACGAAGCGTTTGCCTCCACGATGAACCCGTCGCCGACGTCCCACCAAACGTGTATTTTATCGCCGAAGGCGATGCTGCTTTCCTCGGTGAAGTAATTGACGTGCTGCTTGAATACGCGAAGCACAACGCCGCTGCGCACGGAAACGAAATACTTGCTTAAAAAACCCGTGTAAATTATTTCGTCAACCACGCCGCCGACGCAATTCAGGCCGCTATCGCACTTTTCGGGCCTATCTTTTGTAATGCGCAGTTTTTCCGGGCGAACGGCGAGGGTCACCCGGTCGCCGGTCGTGACGTGTTTGTCCATGAATGCATGTATCCGGCCGCATTCCTTGGTTTCGATGACCGCGCTGCTCTGGTCCACGGAGACGATGGTCCCCGAAAAAAAATTGTTTTCGCCGATGAACGTCGCCACGAAAATGTCCGCCGGGGTCTCATAAATTTCGGACGGGCTGCCGACTTGAAGCACCTCGCCGTCGTTCATGACTGCCAGCCGGTCCGACACGCTAATGGCCTCTTCCTGGTCATGGGTGACATAGAGGAAGGTGATGCCGATTTTGTCGTGGATCGCGTCGAGCTCCAGAAGCATGTGCTGGCGGAGCTTTGCGTCAAGCGCAGAGAGCGGTTCGTCAAGTAATAACACGCTTGGTTCGTTGATGAGCGCCCGTGCGATCGCCACGCGCTGTTTCTGGCCGCCGGAAAGCTGGGCGGGCAGTTTTGTTTTTTGGTCGTCGAGTTTTACCAATTGCAAATAATCCTCAACACGGGCGTTGATGGCGCGCCGGTCCAGTTTTTTTAACCGAAGCGGAAACGCCACGTTTTCGAACACGGACAAATGAGGAAAGAGCGCGTAGCTTTGAAACACGGTGTTCACGTGCCGCTTGTTGGAAGGAAGCGACAAAATGCTGGCGTCGTCGAGGAGGATATCGCCGTCCGAAGGGTCTTCGAACCCGGCAATGATCCGGAGCAGGGTGGTTTTTCCGCAGCCGGAAGGACCGAGAAGGGAAAAAAATTCACCCTTCTTGATTTCGATATTTACATTTTTAAGAACTTGAAAATCGCCGAAGCTTTTACTGACGCCGTCAATGCTGACCTGACTGCCTTTCACACATGGCCTTCCTACGGAACTGGTTTTGATGGGCAGTCCGGCATTCCACTTACACCTGGGAACCTTCAAAGCAATCCCTATGGTGTAAGTGGAACACCGGACCACCCATTTTAATTTCTGTTAGCGGCGCGTTCGTCACCTATCAGAAGCTATACGAGATTCCCCTGAAAAATATATCAGACCTTTTCCCTGTGGGCTTTTCTTGCAAATGCACCCCTGTGAAAGTATTTTTGTTTTAGTACTGGTTCCCTCAGCGAAGCCGAAGGGAACCGATATATCGAATTACTCACTTCGGCTTCGCTCAGTGAGCGGAACCTTCATGATCGGCATAATCGATTACGACGCGGGCAACCTGACATCCGTAAAACGGGCGCTGGATTATTTGAACATACCCGGCATTATTTCTTCGAACGCCGAAGAAATTAGCTCCTGCGAACGGATCATTTTTCCAGGAGTAGGAAACGCCGCATCAGCCATTGTCGCGCTCAGGCGGCGGGGACTCGACAAAGTCCTCAAAGATGCCTTCGACCGAGGCATTCCCATACTGGGGATATGCCTGGGAGCGCAGATTATTCTCTCGCACTCGGAGGAAGGCGATACCGAGTGCCTGGGCATCATCGAGGGCGAATGCCGCAAGTTTATCGTCAATGACCGGGCCCTAAAAGTCCCGCATATGGGTTGGAATGAAATCGACATCGTCCGGCAGCATTATATATTGAAAGACACACTCCCCCAAAGTCAGGTCTATTTTGTGCATTCATTTTTTCCGCAGCCCCGGGAGGAGGCCATGGTGTATGCAACATGCGAATACGACCGTGTTTTCCCCTGCGCCATCGGGCGTAAAAACATCTTTGCCACGCAATTTCACCTGGAAAAAAGCGGTAGCGTAGGACTGGTCATGCTGAAAAACTTTTCGACCTGGGACGGCAAACCATGCTGAGCAAGCGCCTCATATCGTGTCTTGATGTGCGCGACGGTAAGCTTGCAAAAAGCGTGAAATTCGTCAATACCAGAGACATCGGTGATCCCGTCGCTTCCGCCCGTCGCTATTATGAAGACGGCATCGACGAACTGGTGTTTTACGACATTACTGCAAGCAGCGACAACCGGGGCATCATGCTCGACGTCGTGAGTAATGTGGCGGCGCAGGTGTTCATCCCCTTTTCCGTTGGGGGCGGCCTGCGTACCGTGGAGGACTGTTCGCGGGTACTGCTTGCCGGCGCCGAAAAGGTGAATGTGAACACCGCGGCCGTAAGCAACCCAGGGCTCATCGCCGATGCCGCGAAGGCTTTTGGCGCGCAGTGCGTCGTGCTCTCCATGGATGTTCTGGCGGTGGGTACGTCCACGAGCGTCCCATCCGGATACGAGATCGTAACTCATGGCGGGAGGACACGCACCGGACTGGACGCAATCGAATGGGCAAAAAGGGGCGAAGGTCTCGGCGCGGGGGAGCTCGTGGTCAATTCCATCGACGCCGACGGCACCAAGGAAGGCTATGAATTGACTTTGACACGGGCCATTGCCGATGCCGTGGGAATTCCGGTCATCGCATCGGGTGGCGGCGGAAATCCGCAGCACCTCGTGGACGTGCTGACCGTTGGCCATGCCGATGCCGCCCTTGTGGCGTCGATGCTCCACTACGGAGAATATACGGTGGGTCAAATCAAGGAATACCTGCGTGAACACGGTATACGGATACGGCCATGAGCGAAAATACAAAAGTAAAGGTCCTTATCATTGATGACGGGGGCCGCAAAGAAGCGAAATACCTTGCCGAACAGCTTGGAAAGCTCACGCAGCTCGCCGTTGAGTGCGTCCTGTGCACCGATGTGCCCATGGCAACCGGTACTTTGTTGCAGCGCCCCGCGGACGTTGTTTTTATCGACGCCCATTATATAGAATCGGACAACGAAATACTTGCAACAATCAGGGAAATGAGCGGCGACTGCAGCATCGTGGCATTGACAAGAAAAGAAGACGAACACAAGTCCCTTGAATTCCTCCGCGCGGGCGTCGACGACTGCTTCATCAAAGAAAACTTTTCAAGCGCCCAGCTCATGATCGCCATGCATCGGGCGTGCACTTTTTCCATGCTTCGGCGGGAACGGAGCATGGTCGTGGCGTCGAAGCGCGCGGTCCAAATGGGCGTTGAAGAGGAAAAATTACTGCTTAAAGAAGAGCTTTTGGAGTCAAGGAAGCTCGAGGCGATCGGCCAGCTGGCCGGCGGGGTGGCGCATGATTTCAACAACATTCTGGGCGCCATATCGGGGTACGCCGAATTGATACGCAAGCGGTTTGGGGCAGTCGACCCCAAGCTGGAAAAATATTCCACGACCATCCTCTCCGCGTCGCGAAGGGCCGCTGAGCTTACCGCGCAGCTTCTGACATTCGCCCGCAAGGGTTCATATCGGATGGAACACTGTGACGTCCATGAACTCTTAAACCGCACCATACAGCTCCTCCACCATTCACTTGACAGTAGGATAAAGATCAGAAAGGACTTCAAGGCGCGGGATCCCGGAGTTAAGGGCGACCCGACGCGTCTCCAGACCGCGTTTTTAAACATTGCCATGAACGCCTGTGAAGCCATGCCCGACGGCGGGTCGCTTATTTTCCTGACCGACAACGTCGTATTTGACGAGAGCTATAAAGAGCAGTTCCCTTCGATTGTCCGCGGCGCGTATATGCTCACCGAAATCATCGATACGGGGATCGGCATGAGCGAACATGTCAAGACGAAGCTGTTCGAACCTTTTTTTACCACCAAGGACACGGGCAAGGGCAGCGGTCTTAATCTGGCGAGCGTGCATGGTACAATCAAAGCGCATAACGGCTATTGCGCCGTGTCTTCGGAGCCGGGGCAAGGCTCGGTGTTTAAAATCTATATTCCGGTGGACCAGGCGCAAAGTGAGCAGAAAACCGACACAAAAATAGACGCTGCAAGCAAACAAGGCGCTCGCATTCTGGTTATTGATGACGAGGAACTCATGCGCAGCATCTACAGGGAAATGCTCGGCAGCCTCGGCTATTCAGTCGAGGTGTGCGGCAGCTCCCGCGAGGCCATTGGCGTGTACGCCAAAACGTGGAAATCCATTGATCTGGTCATCATCGACATGATCATGGGTGAAACAAGCGGGCTTGAGTGCTTTCGTGAACTTAAGAAAACCAATCCGGGCATCAGGTCGATCCTCGCAAGCGGTTATGACCTGGCTGATAAACGGGAGGAAATATCTTCCGAAGGTTTTGCGGGAGTGATTAAAAAGCCGTTTGAGATCCAGATGCTTTTAAAAGCGGTTTCGGAAGCGTTGCAGAAAACACTCTAACCATCAGACCTTGACCATGCCATGAAACTATGCCTCCTGCGAAGCGGGTCTTCGGGAAATTGCACCCTGGTCCAGCATAATTCCACGAAAATATTGCTCGATGCGGGCGGGCTAAGCCAGGTCGGTTTTCGCACTGCACTGGAAGATGTGAACAGCGCGATTATGCAAATTGATGCCGCGGTCATTAGCCATACCCACAGCGACCACATCAACCAGGCGGCGCTATCTCTATTCCGCAGGCATGGCATACCCCTGTGGGTCCAAAGTGAAAATATGGCCGTTATTCAGGACATGATAAAAAAATACCACTGCAAGGGAGTTCTTGTCCAATGTTTTTCGAACGAGGCCTTCTCAATAAAAGACATAACACTTCTTCCTTTTCCGGTCAATCATGATGCGCGCGAAACGACCAGCGGGTTCAAGATGTGGGGCGTGAGTGAACCAATGCGGTGTGTAAGCTATGCAACCGATCTGGGGTGCTTCCCCGACAGTTTGCTCAATTATTTTGTCGACTCGCCCGGCATTGTATTGGAAGCAAACCACGATAGCGACCTGCTCTGGAACAATCCGGGCAGGCCGTTTTTTCATAAAAAGCGGGTCGCTTCGGATGTCGGTCATTTGTCCAATGCCCAGGCCGCCGCGGCGCTCGTGAAAATCTGCCGCGCGTCCCGGCTCCATCCGCTGCATATCGTGCTTTCCCATTTAAGCAAGGACCACAACTCGCCGGAAATGGCGCTGAAGCACATTGGAGTGGAGCTTGAAAAGTGCGGCTTTACGGGGAGCTTGACGAATGCGTTCAGGGAGAAAAAAACCGGGTTTATCGAGGTCTGAAGTCTTTACTATTGAAACAAATCTTTTAAGATTTCGTCGGATTTGTAGTGCTTATCACTTTCGTCATCAGCGGAGGATTTAAATTCATTGGCCGGACGCTTTAAGACCGGATTATCTTCATCGATGGTGATGACGCTGCCAAGATCCGCGGGCGGGGGTGTGTATTGCTCGACAATGGTCCGTAATTTATCGTTTGTTTCCCGCAGGCGCATGACAAGTATTTTAATCATATTGACCATCCACAAAGGGATGCGGGTCAATTGGTCTTCGAATATTTTTTTTGTGATGACCGTGCATACCGTCGGTTCTATTGCCTGAACGCTTGCCGAGCGCTTATTTTCGTCGATCATCGCCATTTCGCCGAACATCGCCTTGGGCCCCAGGGTGCATAGTTCGAGGTCCCTTTGGGCGCTGCCTGTCCCGGTGGATTTGAAGACCCTGACCCGGCCCGAATCGATGATATACATGCCATCGCATTCGCTGTTTTCGGAAAAAATAATTTCCCCGGTCTTGTATTTCTTGACAATTCTGGAATAATAGCGCATTGAGCGTTCACGCCTCGAAAGGGTGAAAAACATCCCCGATTTTATGTTCCATCAGTATACAATGTTTGTTACAGGATTTCTATGGAAGAAATAGTATCAAAGCAAATACCGGCATTCCTTATCGAAGCGGCGCGTCTTTATCCGCCGGCTCAGGTGATCCGGAACTGCCGGAATCTTCATGGAGCAGCCATTCTTCGGCATCGGCGACTGTCGAGAAAATCGCCATGGGCACTGAACGATTAACCGCTATAGTCTCGGCAAATTTCATCAAATCCCCTTCAGCGTTGACGTCGACATAGGCGACCATGCTCAGCAACCCTCTGGCTTTTCTGCTTGCCTCCGATACGATCTGGAACACATCCTCAAACCCCAAACGCGGCCCTTCAAGACGCTCTTCAATCAGAACCCTGAAACAGCCTCGGACCCTGCACTCTTGAAGGAGATCGTTGATATAGCCTTTCGCATTCGTCCTGTTGTTTTGACCGGTAACTATGAAGTGCAGAAATGTGGGCCTCGGGTTGATCTCAAGTTTGTATGTCATAAACTTCTCTTCTCAGCTTATCATGCACATTAAGGGTCAGTGATTTTGACCGCCGGCTCAATCAGATTGCAGTTTTTCCGTGGGGAGCCTGGATAAAAACGCCCTTGTCCTTGCGCTCGATTTTATAGAGGCCGATGGCCCTGGCAAGCCCGCTGAGCTTTGCATATCCGTAATTGCGCGGATCGAAATCATTCGCGGTTTTGCCGATATGGCTTCCTACCTCGCCTAACTGCGCCCATCCTTCCTCGTCAGACGCCGCTTCGATCGCATTGTTAAATAAATTAAGCAAATTCTTGTCGTTTCGCAATTCCTTTTGAGGTTTTGGTTTTTGGGCCGGATGCGCGGGATCGCTTTCTTTTTTAATGAAAACTTCCGTATAAATAAAACGGTCGCATGCCGAGACAAAGGCCCGCGGCGTTTTTCGCTCGCCAAAGCCATAGACGCTGCGGCCGGATTCCCGTATTCGCGATGCAAGCCGTGTGAAATCGCTGTCGCTGGATACCAGACAAAAGCCGGAAAAAGGACCGGCATACAGGAGGTCCATGGCATCGATGATCATCGCGCTGTCGGTGGCGTTTTTACCCGTAGTGTACCGGAATTGCTGTATCGGTTGGATCGAATATTCCAGGAGCACCGATTTCCACGAGCCGAGATTCGGCAACGTCCAATCGCCGTAAATACGCTTTACGCTTGAAACGCCTATTTTCGCGACTTCTTCAAGTAAACCTTCGATGATCGACGGATTAGCATTGTCAGCGTCAATAAGGACTGCAAGCGGCGTGTTGCTTTCGGTTGCCATGAATAGTTTTACCTCTCGAAAAGGTTGAAAAAATCGGATACACACTTTAATTTAATAAATGCGCATTGGTCAAATAACAATAAACAATTCTGTTAATTATTCACGTCGATATAATCGACAAAGGACCGATTTCGAATGTAGATTATATTCGATAAGAGAATTTAAACGGAGATGCTTCATTGCTGCACATTTTCATTGACGCCGACGCCTGCCCGGTAAAGCAGGAAACGTATCGCGTCGCACAGCGCTATGGTCTGTCGGTAACGCTCGTGGCCAATTCGAGGATGCGGATCCCGGAACATTCCTGGCTGAAACTTGTGGTTGTACAAGACCAATTTAACGCCGCGGACGACTGGATCGTTTTGAATGTTAGTGAAAACGATATCGTGATTTCAGGGGACATTTTGCTTGCCGACCAATGCCTTAAAAAAGGCGCCTTGGTGCTCGGCGCAAAGGGTAGTGAATTTACAGAAGCAAATATTGGGAACGCCATCGCAACCAGGGAGCTTTTGTCGGAGTTGCGCGAAGCCGGGACAATATCGGGCGGACCGGCGCCATTTCAGAATAAAGACCGCTCGCGGTTTCTCCAGAGCCTTGACCAGATGGTGCAGAGAATAAAGCGAAGAACGTCGGGAACTTGAGAAGGGTTTATGCCGCGTATTTAAGCATTTCCAAATCTACGCCTCTGGTCACGGCATCATTGGCTTTTTTTAGTAAATTAGTGTTGGTTTCGGAAGAAACGTACTCTTCCCCGCAATTTTCACAGATCTCCGCTGGAACATCCTTAAAAACCAAGGTTGAAGTGTTTTTTTCCAAAACAATCGTAACGAGGCCCTGCTCAGTTTCACCGTTTTTACAAATAGCGCATTTCATGTTACTTCCTCCTTGTAAAATTTGCGATCCATTTTTGCGGATTAGGCTCATAGGTCGTAATAATATAAAATCTATGCAACTTTTTATCGACAGCTATCACGATGTGCAATTGGCGTTGACTTTCAGTAATTCCACTTAGGAGCACACTTGGAAATGGAAAATCGTTTTCGTAATTCTCAATTATATATCCATGCAAAAGAACATACATTATTTCATTTTCTTGAATGTTTCGCAGAAACATTTTTTGAGTTGCATGTAGGCGATATTGAATATCCCAGTTTTCAAATGATCTGCCGAGCCAATCGCTGAACCTTTGAAGATTTCCCATGCCCATAAAATATATTTCCCCAAAACTTTCTACAGGTCACTTCTGTTCAGGATGTTTTTTTAGATATCATTTTAATCCTGCCCATCCTGATCCTAATTCCTCCACCACGTCCAGTCTTTTGCACTCCAATTCAGCCCGCGTTTGAAAGAAAAAGAATAGCCGGATGAAGTTGGCTTAATCATGGATTTACTGTTGTAATAGTCGGATGTGAAAAAATCGAAATCAAAATGATTAAATACGCTTACCCCGGTTCCCCAGGTAATTTCATCGGAACCATTAAAAGTGATTGTATTTGGGTGTGCATATCCAAAACGAAAGAAAAGCGTTTTGAACAAACCTGTTTCGACACCGGAATTGAAAAAGAATTTATCGTAATCCTTAGGTAATATTTTACCCAAGGAAATTTCCGATGAAATATCCAAAATTCTGATTTTTCCCGCGTTAAAAAAATCCGAATAGCCAATACCAGTAACGACAGTGAGCGGAAGCGGATATTTTGAGGTAATCGAATCATTGTAATGAAATGAATAATCCGGACCAATATTTCTGAACACTATTCCGAACCGAAACTGTTTAATGATTCTTAACAAATATCCAGCGTCAAAAGCAATTGTAGAAGATTGTATATCATTATAATTTTCCTGAAAGTATTTAATTCCGATGCCCGCCGAGTTATCAAAAATATCATTTGATTGAAAGCAATATCCCATTCCCATTGCAAAAGTATTGTCACTTCTTTTTTCCACTATTGGTGAATTTGGGTCAATGGCTCCGGTAAAGTCACTCGTATACTCTAAGACTTCGTCAGAAAAATGGTTAACATATCCGGCAAATCCAAACTTTGGTATTCTATCGTCCTGGTAGGCAAAACCGTAATATGAGCCGGGCATCTCAGTTAGCGGGACTTGATGATAGGTAAAAGCGCCTCCATTCCATCGATAATTGCTAAACCCTAACCCCGCAGGATTATAAAACAATGCAGACTCATCATCTGCTAATATGTATCCTGTATTTCCCATTGCCAAAGAACGGCAACCAATTGGATTGTAAAGTTGCGGTTGACCTATGGAAATTCCTGAGAAAAGTAAAAGCCATGCAAATATTTGAATATTATTATTCGTTTTCATAGTGATATTATAATTATTCTCCCTACTCCACTCCAATAAAAAAGGCCAACGCTTTCGCGTCGGCCTTTCTTAATCCTTTAAACAATATTGTTACTCATACCGCATTTGCCCTTACCCGCACTTCGAATACCCGCAGGTCTTGCACACCGCGCAGCCCTCCTGATGCTCCATGATCGTGCCGCACTCGGGGCATTGAGGGCACAGGCCGAGGTCGAGGTTTGATTTGGAGTTGTTGGCGGTCGGGTCGTCGCCGCCGCCGGACGCGTCGCGCATCCCGAGCTGCAGCACGTGGCCGATGGCGTCGGCGCAGGAAAGTATCATTTCACCCTCGTGCCAGGTAGGGATCGGGCAGCGGATGCCGCGGAGCTGCTCCGAAATCGACTTCGGGTCGACGCCGGCGCGCAGGGCCAGGGAAATGAGGCGCGACACGGCCTCGGAATTCGACGCGGGGCAGCCGCCGGACTTTCCCATTTGCGTAAAGATTTCGCACAGGCCGACGTCGTCGGCGTTGATGTTGACGTAGAGCGTGCCGCAGCCGGTCTTCGTTTTATAGGTGCAGCCGTGGGTGACCGCCGGACGCGGCCGGGGATGGATGCTGCCCGGCGCCGCCACGGTCCCGGATTTTTTGCCGCCGCCGGACCCCGACGTCATCACCTGGTTCTTGCGGCTCCCGTCGCGATACACGGTAACGCCTTTGCAGCCAAGTTCGTAGGCGTAGAGGAACACGTCTTCCACGTCTTTGACAGTTGCGTCGTTCTTGAAGTTGACCGTTTTCGACACAGCGTTGTCGGTGTATTTCTGGAAGGCGGCTTGCAGCGACACGTGCCAGCGCGGTTCGATATCGTGCGCCGTGACGAACACATCGCGGATGCGCTTGGGAATGCCGTAAATCTTATTGAGGCTGCCTGAGTTGGCCACCATCTTCATGAGTTCATCGGAATAAAAGCCTTCTTCGAGCGCGACCCGCTTGAAATCGGGATGGATTTCCAGAAGGTGCTGGTCCAGTACGTTTTTCTCGTAGACGATCGCGTAGAGCGGCTCGATGCCCGAGGAACATTCCGCGATCATGCTGATTGTGCCCGTCGGCGCGATGGTCGTGACGGTGGCGTTTCTCACCTTGAGTTTTCCTTCGCGGTCGTAAATGGACCCCTTGAAATTGGGGAACACGCCCCGTTCCTGGGCCAAAAAGGCGCTAACTTTCCGGGACTCTTCCTGCACGAATTTCATGACCTCTTCGGCCACGATTGCCGCCGCGTGCGAATTATACGCGATGCCGAGCTGGATGAGCATATCGGCGAACCCCATGACGCCAAGCCCCACTTTCCTGTTGTTCCGGGTCATTTTGGCGATTTCCGGCAGCGGGTAATTGTTCACTTCGATGACATTGTCGAGGAACCTGATCGCCGTGCGGATGGTATTGCCGAGCTTAAGGTAATTTATTTCAGGTTTGCCGTTCTGGGCAGTGACCATGTGGGCAAGGTTTATCGATCCGAGGTTGCAGGACTCATAGGGTAAAAGGGGCTGCTCGCCGCATGGGTTGGTCGATTCGATGGGGCCGATATGCGGGGTGGGGTTTTCCGCGTTGATCCTGTCGAGGAATATGACGCCCGGCTCGCCGTTTTTCCACGACAATTCCACGATCCGCTTGAAAACATCCGATGCTTTCAACTTTCCCGCGACATCACCCGAATGCGGATTTATCAGTTCGTATTCGCCGTCTTTTTTGAGCGCCTCCATGAATTGGCTGGTGATGGCCACCGAAATATTGAAATTCGAGAGTACGCCGTCCTGTTCCTTGATGGAAATGAAATCCATGATCTCCGGGTGCGTGCAGCTTAAAATGCCCATGTTCGCGCCGCGCCGCGTCCCGCCCTGTTTGACGGTCTCGGTGGCGACGTCGAACACGCGCATGAACGACAAAGGTCCGCTCGAAACGCCTTTCGTGGATTTGACCATGTCGTTTTTTGGCCGGATATGGGAGAATGAAAAGCCCGTTCCGCCGCCGCTTTTATGGATGAGGGCGGTATACTTGACGGATTCAAATATTTCCTCCATGGAATCGCCTACCGGAAGCACGAAGCACGCCGAGAGCTGGCCGAGTTCCCTGCCCGCGTTCATGAGCGTAGGGGAATTGGGCAGGAAGTCGAGGTCGGTCATGACGTTGTAGAATTTCTCGGTCCAGATGTCGGGGTTGGCATCGGCGATAAAGCGTTTTTCAGCGTTTGCGATTGTTTCGGCCACGCGAAAAAACATGTCTTCGGGCTGCTCGACGACGTTTCCGTTGTCGTCTTTTTTCAGGTACCGTTTTTCCAGCACGATCCGGGCATTGTCGGAAAGCTTGGGTCTTTTTTTAGTCAACCTCTCATTCAAAGGTCCGCGCATTTCGTCAGCTTGGACGGCAGGCGTGGTCATAATGACGGCGGATTTTACTGTTTTTCCTGGTGAACCGACTGAAACATCAGAAGACATTTTTCCTTCTCCTTTTATCAGGCGCTTGTGCTTTTATATATTTACAATGTTTGTTTGTCTTTATTTGGTCTATTCTTAGTATTACGTTTTAAAGAGCCCGACCTGCTTATGGCCGGACCTTTTCTAAAATAGGCATGAAAACTGAGTTAGTCAAGGGTAAAAAATACTTGATCACACAATATATGGTATAGTCTTTGCTCATGGCCAATATCCGTTGTAGCTCATATAGCCCAAATGGTACGGAATAAGCCGATAAAAATCAAGGGGATATTTAATTTTTAAAAAAAATAGGCGTTTTAGGTGATTTGAAAATCTTTAAGAGTACAATAAAGTATTTTTAATTGTACTTAACCCAAAGGAGCCATCCCATGGCCGATAGAATTGAAAAAGAACGATTAAGCCAGTTGAAAGAGCGCATTCATAACCTGCGGAGGTATCTTTGACATCGACAAAAAAAAAGAAGACCTCCTCGCATTGGAACAATCCACAACCGAAGGGAACTTCTGGGGCGACAACGAAAAAGCCCAGGAAATCCTGAAAAAAATAAAACTTTTAAAAGATATAATTGATAAATGGGAAAGCACCGCCCGGGAATGCGACGATACCTTCGAGCTTTTTTCTTATGCCTCGGAGGAAAATGACGCGGCCGCGCTGGCCGAACTGAAGACTGCCGCCGATACCTGCGAAAAGGACATAGTACGACTCGAGTTCATGCACAAGCTATCGGGCGAGGACGACGCCTGTAATGCGGTCCTTATGATCCATAGCGGCGCCGGCGGGACGGAAAGCTGCGACTGGTGCGACATGCTTTTCAGGATGTACTGTCGCTGGATGGAGCGCAAGGGTTTCGGTTACTCGGTGCTCGACAGTCAGCCCGGCGAAGGCGCGGGCCTGAAAAGCGTGACCGTGGAGGTGACCGGCGACTATGCTTACGGTCATTTGCGCGCGGAATCGGGCGTGCACCGGCTGGTGCGGATCTCGCCCTTCGATTCCAACGCCCGGCGCCACACGTCTTTTGCGTCGGTGTCGTCCTACCCGATTTTCGACGATGTGGATGATTTTGAGCTTGACGAAAATGACATCAGGATCGACACGTACCGCGCAAGCGGCGCGGGCGGCCAGCACGTCAACAAGACCGATTCTGCCGTGCGCATGACCCACATTCCAACTAATATCGTGGTCGCCTGCCAGAACGAACGTTCCCAGCTTAAGAACCGGGCCGTGGCCATGAAGGTGCTCAAATCGCGGGTAAAGCAGTTCTATAAAGAGGAAGAGGAAAAAAAACGGCAGGACAAGCTTGCGGTGAAGAAGAAAATCGAGTGGGGCAGCCAGATCCGCTCGTATGTTTTGCACCCCTACAACATGGTAAAAGACCACCGGACCGATGCCGAGACGTCAAACGCGCTGGGCGTGCTCGACGGGGACATCGATATGTTCATAGAGAGCTATTTGCTGAACCAATGAAGGGGGGCTTATGCCGGTTGATCGGACTGCTATAGTCAGTTATCTTAATGAATTGCTTAACATAGCGGGAATAGAAGACCGGTCGTGCAACGGCCTCCAGGTGCAGGGGACCGAAAAAATTTCGTGTATCGGCCTGGCCGTTGATGCGTGCCTCAGCGCGTATGAGAAGGCCGTGGAGCATCACTGCCAGATGGTTCTCGCACACCACGGACTTATCTGGGGAGGGCTTACCGGCATTACCGGCGCCGTGTATCGGCAGGTCAAATATTTGGTCGATAACGGACTAAATTTGTATGGCGCCCATCTGCCGCTCGACGCGCACCCTGAATACGGCAACAATATCGTCCTGGCCCGGATGCTTAACCTGATCGACGTCAAGCCCTTCGGCCTCTATAGAAATACCGCCATAGGCTTCGAAGGAGCGCTGCCGCGCCCCTTGAGCAGCGAGGCGATCGGAAAGACCATTCAGGCGGCCATCGGCGGGAAGTTTTCAATACTGCCTTTCGGTAAACCTGAAAACAAGCGCGTCGCGGTCGTATCGGGCGGCGGCACCGACGCCATGGACGAGGCTATTGACAAAAGAATAGACTGTTTTTTAACGGGCGAAGGTGTCCACGCAAACCATCACAAGGCCTTAGAGTCGCGCCTGAACGTGGTGTATTGCGGACACTATGAAACGGAGACCGTGGGCGTGAAGGCGCTTGGGAGGCATTTGGAAAAGCAATTTGAGGTAAAAACGGTTTTTCTGGATGTGCCGACTCTGGTGTGAGGACTATTTATGATTATGTCAACGTATCGACCACAGTGAAAATATGGTGCAGTTTCGCAAGGGTAAGCATTGTTACAAAATTGACATCGGGCCGGAAGAGAAGGAGCCGCTTGTTCGAAGAGGCCGCTTTTCGCTGCGCGTTGATCAGGAAACGGAGTCCGTATGAATCGCAGAGCCGCACGTTTTCAAGGTCAAACACAATTGTGCTCATTTTTTCATCCTTGAAAAAAACGGCGCAGACGGCGGTCAGGGAATCGACATTGCCGAAAAAAATCTTTTCCCCGAATTTATGTACGGCAGTTGCATTGTCGGTATCCATGTGCTGATTCACCAGTTTCTACACATTTTACAAGACAAGCTTGTAAAATGAGACTTCGTAGTGGGTTACATGCAACCTCACCCCATCACCCCTGCCCCTCTTCCCCTCTCCCAATGGGAGAGGGGAAGAGGGGTGGCCGTGGTCCCTGAGCGAAGCCGAAGGGAAGGCCGCCTGCCTGCGCTGACGCTTCGGCAGACGCAGGGGGAGTTAGGGTGAGGTCAACATGGAAAAAATAAAAGTTTTTCTGACAACTTTTTGTCAGAATAAAGACCCTTAGGGACTAACCCACAAGGTGGATAAGAAACTGTAGGTTTGAATTATCTACGCGGTTTGCGTAGATAATTCAAACACAGTTTCTAATACACGTCAACGTAAGCTTCCCCGATCAGACCGGAAGGACGGTTGTTCATCCTCAGGATATTATCGAGCGTATTGACGATCCGTACGGTCAATTCATTGCGTTTGGAGTTGCATGCGTCGGTAATGTCCAGTTCCATCGGGTGCCAGTTGAGAATGGTCGGCGAATTGCCGTTGATCGAAACATCGATCGTATCGGAAACCTGCGAAAACCTGAGCACTAATCGCGTATACTCGCCCGGAAGCTCGAAAACCTGTTTGTAAATACCGGTCCCGGAGAGATACGGGTATCCATACCTGGTCCACGAATCATGCCCGACAGTCGGCGACGTCGTGGACAATATCCAGCCCGCCGATCCTTTCACGATGGAAAACGATCCTGCGATCAGCGGAGGATATACAATGGTCAGCGGATCGAAAACCATGCCGAGCGTCCTCAGCGATATCCTGTTAATGCCCTTGCGTATATTTTCCTTGATATTATACGTATAGGTACTGTTGCCGAAAAGGTTCTGGATCACCGGGGCATCCGGCATAGGGGCTACCGCATCAGGAACGCCGATTGTCTGGCCCGCATCAACCAATACTCCGGTGTCGTTGACATGTGTTCCGTTGATCGTGACTTCAAGCGGTTTTTCCTGGGAAGCGCAGCGCTGATATGTTGTGTTGCCCGTGAGGGCGCCCAGCACAAGGAGGCACGTTTGAGGAAGATCCCGTACTTCGAAATAGGCCTCATAAAAAAGCGAATAGCTGCCGAATTCACGGCTCAGACCGATACGGGTGTTCCAGTTTGCGAGTGGAAGCATGTTCAGGGACGCCGGGGTGAATTGCCACTGGTCCTTCAGCACAATACGGTAGCTTCTCGGCAGGCTGCCTATTGTGTTGACGAGGTGTTTCTTTCCTTTGCCAAGGGGCGTGGTCTGGAGTTTCTGGGACGAAGAAACGATGAAATACGTTTGCTTGGGCAGAAATGTCAGATTGATCCGGCATTTTTTGTCCTGTTTCTGGACCTCCAGCAATTCGTGGACCTCGGCCTTGGCGCAATCGACGAGGGACACGTTTTTCTGTTCTGGAATTTCCACGGTCACCGTGTAGTCCTGGGTCGGGGAAATATTGTGCATGCAGAACATGTCCATGCCGTCCGTCGCATTATGCGAGGAGAATATGTCCGTACACTTCTTTCCGATCATGGACAGCGCAACGACCGGCCTGATTTCGGCGCACGCGGCCTCAAGGTCCCTGAGTAAAGCAATCGTGGCCTTTCCGGTTTTCGCCTGGAGGAGCTTTTTAATGCGCGATGCGAACGTCGCGGTTATGCCGTCTTCGATGGAACCGTGGGGCGCATCGTCGATAAAGATTATAGTCCCTTTTTTGTTTTTCAATTTTTCCAGAAAAGCCAGAACGGTTGATGGAACAAGCCGCGCATAAGGCACGATGATTGCCTTATAGTTTCCTTTTCTGATTTTTCCGTTAGGGGCGAATTCGCCGTTTGCAAGTATTGTGCACGACTCAAGCATCTCCTCGTTGACAATATCGTATCCAAGGTTGATCCGTTCCAATTCGCGCAGGGTCCCATATATAAAGGCCGTGATCTTTTGGGTGGAATCATTTGACCCGCTGATATAATCGGCCATTGCCGAAGTTGACGGCATAAGGACCGCGATTTGGCGGAGGAAATGGTGTTGTTTGGTGATTTCCGTGGCGCGCGCGACATAATGACACAGCGATTTCATGAAGACCCAGTTGGGTGAGTACCACGAAGGATTGTGCGGCGTTTTGATGTAGCTGCGGCGGTCGATATTAAAAAAACAGCCGTCGAGGCAAATTTTTGAAGGGCCCGAAAGCAGGCCAAGGTCGACTTCGCTCTTTAGTTGCTGAAGCGTCGCGGCGTTTCCCTGCCGGTTTCTGCCGATGACCAGGACGGTTTCGCGGTGATAATGAAGCGAATTCATGTCGGCGATTGTGCGGAGAAGAGGATAATTTTCTTCACTGCCCTCCTGGTTCTGGATACCAATGGCGCCGAAGGAACCATGCTCAGGAACGCAGACGGGAAATTTAAGGCCTGGTGAGACCCTGCTGATGCTTCTCTCCGGACACAGGACCCATTGCGAAACATTGTTCTTTTTGCACCAATTTTCCAAGGGCGTCGCGAAGCGTTCATACATCATCTGGCTTAAAAAAGAATAAATTTGCGGACGGTATTTGGCCTGGATGTCTTCGACATTGAAAAAGAGGGCGGGAACCATATCGATGAGTTTTTTTCGATACTTTGCCAGATATTTTGAAGCTACCTCATCGTCCCATGGAATGGCGGACTCTCCAGGCAACACATAGGTAGGCATTTCATGAATAAATCCCTTAAAGGTGGAAGGGACAAATTTTAAGAATTTTTTCTTGAAGGTCTCGGCCACGGAGTTGATATAAAATTGGGCCGAGTCGGGATTATAAATATTAGGGACAAAACCACAAACAGGATCGGAGACATATTCCTTGATAAATATCATGAGTTGCCAATCGCCCGACGGAGATTTCCAGACAAAATTGTTTTTTTCGGGCGTCACGGAATATTTCCTGGTTTGTGAAAGAATGATTTTTCCGTTCACCACCTTGGATATCATGATGATCGTGTCTTCGGGACTGCTTATTTTCTTCTCAAAAATTTTCTTGCCTGAAATGAGTTCGGCATATTCCAATCGAAGGCGTTGTGCCCGCAATCGTTTGTCCTGGTTGGTGATCGCTTCGAACAGGTTGTTCCACGGCATTCCAAAATCCTCGGCAATCCGGACGCCAATATTGCCCTGTTGAGCTAGTTTTAAGGCAATTTTAAAGAGATCAAAAAATTCGTTCGACAAATAAGAAGGGACCATGTCACGGCTGGGTTTAATGGCAACACCGCCAAAACCTTTTTCAATAAACGAATTCAATTGGCTGACAAGTTTTTCCCCGGTTATGCAGGAATTCCAGATCCAGATGGCCCAAGGCCTTGTGTCTATTCCCGGTTTTTCCAAGAGGTTCTTAATGTTTTTCAAAATCCTTCTCCTTTATCCTTAAGTCACTAAGCTATAAGGTTCTTATTATTAGTTAACCGTCTAAAATACATTTCAGGATTTCATTAAGTCAAGAATATTTTATTTTTCAGAAGTTACAGAAAAGTTTATATCTCTTTTAATGATAAATGCTTGCGTAATAAAAAAATATATTTTTTAAAGGTTGTTTAAGCGATTAATAATTCAGATTGAAGGATTATCTCCAGCATAGCCATGATTTCACGGAGAGTTCGAGCCGGTGAGCATCTTCGTCATGCAAAGTTCCGATAAATTTAATGACAATACTTTTTGATATGGTAAAAATTCCTCGCTTTAGGGCCGAAGGTACGTTGAGGCCTGCGGCCTTCCAGTGCCTGAGGACAAATTCGCCTTCCTGCAATTGCGTTGTTTTGCTTGTCAACGGTACGATAATCACATCCTGCGAGGCATGGGGCGAACTTATAACCACGGCAGGTCTGATTTTTAATGAAGACAAATCGGAAAAAGGATAACGGACAAGGACGATTTCATTTGCCGAGTAGTTTTTCATATACCTCGTCATCTTTGTTGGCCCAAATTTTATCTATGGCCGTTTGCGATGCATTTTGCCAGAAATTCGCGTCGTCGTCCCGTATAACCGTAACTAATACACGCGCTCCTTCAGGGATCTTTGCCTTATCAAGCAGTTTTATTTTGCCGTTTCTCATTTCCGCGGACAGCGTTTGATACATGAGGTCTTCTCCATTTCGTTGTACTTGTTCGTTTATAAAATAATCAAACCCTCGTTTTCAAGCTATAACTTTAATTACCCCAGATATGCCCGTTTAAGGTCCGCATTTTCCGCAATAGTTGCGCTGGGCCCTTGAGCGACGATCCGGCCATTTTCGAGCACGTAGGCGCGGTTGGAAATTTTAAGCGCCATGGTTGCGTTCTGTTCCACAAGAAGGACCGTTTTCCCTTTTTTATGGATGTCCGCAATAATCGAAAAAACATTTTTTACAAAAATGGGTGACAGCCCCATTGATGGTTCATCGAAGATGAACAGGTCGCCGTCCGCAATGAGCGCCCTTCCGATCGCAAGCATCTGCTGTTCGCCGCCGGAAAGCGTCGATGCGAGTTGGCGTTTACGCTCAGCGAGAACGGGGAACGTGTCGAACACGGTCGACAAGAGCTTTGAAACGGGTCCGGACCTGTTTGCGTAGGAGGAAAGCCGAAGGTTTTCAAGCACCGAAAGGTTCCCGAAAACACCTCTGCCCTCCGGAACGTGGGTAATGCCCCGGCAGGTGACTGCATGGGAAGGGATGGTCGAAATGTTTTCATTTTTAAACATCAAGACTCCGGAAATAATCGGAATGAGCCTGGAAACGGCGCGAAGCGCCGTTGACTTTCCCGCGCCGTTTGCGCCGATGAGCGTGACGATTTCGCCTTCGTCAACGTGCAGGGAGACGTCGTGCAGCACCTTAATGGGGCCATAGCCCGCGCACAGGTTTTCAATTGCCAGCAGGGTCATGATCTTCTCCGAAATAGGCCTTGACTACCGTTTCATTTTTTGACAAGTCGCCCGGTTTGCCCTGGAATATCGTTTCCCCGAAATTGAGCACCTTGACTTGTTCACAAAGATTCATGACGAGCCGCATCCGGTGCTCGATCAGGACGATCGCGACGCCGAAGGTGTCGCGGACCCAGAGTATCGTCGCGGCCAGCTTGTCGATTTCCGCGGGGTTCATGCCTGCCCCGGGTTCGTCCAGAAGCAGCACCCTTGGCCTGCTTACAAGCGCCCGGGCGAGTTCGATGGTGCGCTGCAGGCCGTAGGGCAAACCCATCGCGAGCTCGTGGATGCGGCTTACAAGCCCGAAAGTTTTCAACACCTCGATGGCCGACTGCCGCAGGCGCTCTTCCTGTTCGGTAAACCTGGTTGTGCGGGCAAGCGCACTCCACAGTGAATAGTTTTGGCGGCAATACCCCGCGGTGCGGACATTGTCAAGCACGGTCATCGATTTGAAAAGCCGTATATTCTGGAACGTACGCGAAACGCCCCGCGCGATGATCGCGTGCGAAGGCAGGCTGGTGAGGTCGTTGCCGTTCAGATCTATCGAGCCTTCGTCTGGTTTGTAAACACCGGTTATAAGGTTGAACACGGTCGTTTTCCCGGCGCCATTGGGCCCGATAAGTCCCCAGATTTGGCCGGGTTCTAAGGTGAGGTCAAAGTGCGAAACCGCCTTGAGCCCGCCGAACGAATGGGACAGACCGGTTATTTGAAACAGGGGGTTATTGGGTGTGTTGTTTGTCATATGCATGTTAAATAAAATTTAATTACTGTTTTATCCTCTCCCCTTCTCCTGGCGGAGAAGGAAAAGGGGGATGAGGTCTGAACCATTTTATTTCTTTTCCGCCCATGATCCCGAGCGGACGGTAAATCATGAGTATGATCAGCGCGACAGGCGCCACGACAAAACGCCATATGCCCAGGAACCGCAGCAATTCCAGCAGTATCGTCCAGATGGCCGCCCCCAGTATGGGGCCGGCAAGCGTTCCGCTGCCGCCCAGATAAAGCATGAGAAGAAAATCAGTTGACTTGATGATAGAGAACGTCCTGGGGTTGATAAACTGGATCAGGTGGGCGAACAACCCGCCGCCGACGCCCGCGAAAAAAGCGGAAACCACGAACGCGAGGACCTTGACGTATTTCGTATTGACCGATACAAGGTTGGCCGCGACTTCGTCGTCTCGCACCGCGATGATCCCCCTGCCGAAATTACTGTTTACGAGGTTGCGCACCACCACGACCGTTGCCGTTGCGCATACGAAGACCCACGAAAGGTTGGTGTATTTTTGTATGCCCGAATATCCCTGCGGACCGCCGAACCAGGGCAGGTTTTCAAAAACGCTTTTGGTAATCATGATCAGCGCGAGGGTGATGATCGCCAGATAATCATCGCGCGCCTTGAACGCGGGGACCGCGATTAAAAAGCCGACCAGGGCCGCGGCCGCTCCCCCCGCGAGCAGGCACAGGGGGAAAAAAACGGCCGACCACGGGCCATGAGGAAGAATTGAAACGGAAAAAAAAGAAGCCACGTAAGCTCCCACGGCCATGAACGCCGCATGCCCCACGGAGAATTCGCCCATGTAGCCGTTGACCAGGTTCAGGCTCGCGGTCATGATGATGTTGATGCCGATGTACATGATGATCTGGGCGACATACGGGTCGAGCGCGTGCAGAAAATCGCAGCAGAGCGTGCTTGCCATTCCCGCGGCAAAAAGCAAAGGTCCGATATATTTCCGGTCCATGGGTCACACCTTTTTCTGCACCGGTAAACCGAAAAAACCCTGCGGCTTGAAAAGAAGGATGATGAGCAGCAGGCCGAAAACAATCATGTCTTTAAAGGTTGAAGGCAGAAACGCGGCCGACAGGATTTCCACGGCGCCTAAAAGAAATCCGCCGATCACGGCCCCTTTGATGCTGCCGATTCCTCCGATCACCGCGGAAACAAAGGCCTTCCAGCCTACCATTATGCCCATGTACGGATCGATGACCGGATAGGCAAGGCCCACGAAAATCCCCGCGATTGATGCCAATCCGGCGCCCAGGGCAAAGGTGACGGAAACGATCCGGTCCACGTTTATGCCGAGGAGCGGAGCATACGTTTTGTCCCACGACAAAGCGCGCATGGCCATGCCAGTCCTGGTTTTAGCAACGAAAAGGTCGACGGCCATCATGAGGACAATAGACACTGTAATAATCATGATCTGAAGGTTTGTGGTTGTAAAGGAGCCGAATGAATACACGGTCGTTATAATCAGCGCGGGAAATTTTTTGGGTTCAGGTCCCACGGTGGCCAGCATGATGGTTTCGAGGAAAAGCCCGACGGCAAGGGCCGTAATGACCGCTGAGACGCGCGGGGCATTTCGCAGCGGCCGGTAGGCCAAACGCTCGATGACAACCCCCAGTGCCCCGATGGCGATAAAGGTGAGCGGAAGAATGATGAGTAACGGGCAGTGCAGGGAAACGGCCAGGAAAAGCGCCGCATACGAGCCGACCATGAACACATCGCCGTGGGCGAAATTGATGAGGCGCAGCACGCCGTAGACCATGGTATAGCCCAGGGCGATCAGCGCATAGATGCTCCCGAGCTGCAGCGAGTTAAGGGCCTGCTGAATGAACATTATAGGGCGTTCGTTTACAAAGGATTAATCGAGTCGAAATAGGTAAAGGCGTTGTTTTTTATCCGGATCACCACGGCGCTCTTGATCGGCGAGCCCGATCCGGGCGTAAATTCCATGGTCCCCGTCACGCCGGGAAATTTACTCAAGGATGACAGTTGCGCACGGACCTTTTCCGGGTCCCTGCTTTGGGTCTTTTGAATGCTCTCGAAGAGCAGTCCGAAAGAGTCGTACGTAAGCGCGGCAACGTCGTCGGGTTTTGAGCCGTAACGCGCCTGATAATCCGCGATGAATTTTTTGGCCCCGGCGGTGGCCATGTCGGCCGCGTAGTGGGTGGTAAAATAGAGGCCGTCCATCAAGTCTTTTCCGAGTTTGAGGATTTCCTCGGAACCCCAGGAATCACTTCCGACAATGGGCCCCGTAAATCCGGTCCGGCGCGCCTGCTGGATCTGCAAAGGCACTTCGTTATAGTAATTGGGCAGAAAAAGCGCGTCCGCGCCCGATGCCTTGATCTTTGAAAGCTGGGCCGTAAAGTCCTTGTCGCCCGTGGAATAGGACTCGAAGGCCGCTATAGCGCCGCCGGCCTTGACAAATGAATTCTTGAACACCATAGCGATGCCCTTGTTGTATTCGGAGGCGACGTCGAAAAGCACGGCGGCCCTGCGCAGTCCGAGCTTTTTATAGACGAAGGCGGCGACTACGTTACCTTGAAAATCGTCGGTAAAACAGGCGCGGAAAATGTACTTTTTGTTCTCGGTCAATTTAGGGTTCGTGGCCCAGGGGGAAATCATAAGGAGCCTGTTGCTCTCGGCCACGACCGCGGCGGGCACGGCGTTTCTGCTGGCATTGGGCCCGATCATGGCAAGGACGCCGCCGCTCACGAATTTCTGTGATACCGCGGCCGCCGATTCGGCCTTGTCTTCGTTATCTTCGACCAGAAGTTTTACTTGCACGGTTTTATCAGCGAGGGCGATTCCGCCATGAGCGTTTATCTCGGCTACCGCCATGGTTGCGGCATTGACGCACGATTTGCCCACCACCGGAACTGATCCCGTCAGTTCGGCATTGAGGCCGATTTTAATGGAGTCCGATTTGTCGCAGGAAAAAAGAAAGACAATGTTTGCAATGGCCAATAATGAAGAAATTGCAAAAAGGAAATTTCTTTTCATAATTCCTACCCCCGGTTCCACTTTTTTCTTTCAAGCAAATTGATGGGCAGTCTGGCATTTTATCTGCACCTGGGAACCCTCAAAGCAATCCCTATGGTGCGGACAAAACGCCAGACCGCCCATTTCTAGTACAAATATTTGTGAATTAAATAAAATAGGTAAGATGTTAGATGGTGTGCAAGGAGAGCAAACTACTTTCGAAGCTCTTCTTTTATCTGAGAGACGAAGGCGCTCAGTCTCTTCTCTATCTCAGTTGACAAGCCTTCACCCGGATCGATGCTGTAAGGTTCAATGCCGAAAATCACGATTTCTTCCGGAGCCTCTCCGAGCCGGCGGGAAAGCGCCACGACGCCGAGGACATCGCTTTCATGAAGCGATAGTCCGGCCAAAAGTTTTTGCGTGGTCACCTGCTCGGGCGTAAAGCGGCCCATGGTCCCGGCAGGCTTTTCCATAAAAGCGCAATCAATGATCACGGCCTTTTTGCGATGGGCGATCACGTGTAAAAGGCCCATTCCGCCTGAACCCAAATCTACAAAATCGATTGACGGGAACTCATCATCGCATTTGCACAGCTCCCGCAAAATGCGGACGCCGATACCTTCATCCGTTTTTAAAATATTGCCGATTCCCACGACGACGATGTTTTTCATGGCAGCACTATGGCTCGCTTTTTACTTGTGCAACAAGCACGCCTTCAAGCATAAAGCCGAACTCCTGAAGGTATGAAGCAAAATCCAATTCAGCGACTTTTCCATGCAGCTTGCTGGCGCATCGGAAATGGGTTGTGTCTTTCTCGACGATCATGAAGCCGACATGGTTGGCATCGAGGTTGGGATTTACCCGTAAAATAAAGACGAAAATATAGACACCGGGCAGTAGAGAACGCTTTTCAAGAACTGCCCCAATTTCCTCAGGCGTCCAGGAAAGGAGTTTTAGAAGGGTGTCGGGATAGTCGACGTGCAGGTCTTTATTAGAGAAGAAGTCCTTTTTGCTGATGGTCCTTTGGACCGTTCGTCCTTTGGGAGGAGGCGCAATAATAAAAAGGCCGGAATTATTGGAAAGCCAATCAAGCACGAAAAAGTGGTTGCGGTGCAGGTAGTCGATGCGTCCTCCGGCATAGCGGAGCTTAATGAGATTGGGCAAAAATTGGCTGCTGTCTTTACTTAATGCAAGCGCAAGGACGTGTTCGATATACGTTACGCAGTCGAACGACCCGATGTTATACAGCGGTTTGGGGTCGCATGTGTCAAAAATGCCCTCACCGGTCGGCCCGGTACGGTCGTATCGTTTCCCTAAAAAGCATTTCGAACAAAATGAGACCCTTTGGTCAAGGACCTTCAGGTTTTTTAATGAATCAAAGAGCAAGGTAATTGTCTTTTTGTCTTTGGGCGTCACTTGTTCCCACAGAACAGAATCCGCGGGCAATGGAGCTATGGGCTTTAAAAACGTTTTCAGAAAATATGCCTCAACAAGTTCCTGGAAATCGATATTAGATTTTTTCCTGAATCCATGCCCTTCGTCCGCGGTAATAGACAACCAGACTATGCCGTTGTTTTTTTTAACAGCCTCGGCAATTTGCCGCGATTCTTCCGCGGGTACGCGCGGGTCGTTGGCCCCTTGAATAATGAGCAGCGGTTTTGTAATCCGCTTCGCCTGCGTGACCGGGGAAATCCTTAGGAGAAACTCGCGTATTGCGGGATCGCGCTCGTCACCGTATTCGACCCTGCGCAGATCGCGGCGATACGATGCGGTATGTTCCATAAAAGTCAGGAAATTGCTGATTCCATAGATGTCAACACCAGCCCTGAGCCGATCGCTAAAATGGATCATTGAGGCCAGGGCCATGTATCCGCCGTACGACCCGCCCATGACCGCGACTCGCGAGGCGTCGAGTCCCGGTTGCTGTTCGATCCAGTCGAGAAGTGCGCCGATGTCTCGCACCGCGTCCTCGCGTTTCATGCCATTGTCAAGGTTTAAATAGGTCTTGCCGTATCCCGCCGATCCGCGTACATTAGGGGCAAGCACCGCCATGCCCAGCTCATTGGCATAAAATTGGACTAACGGAGAAAATGCAGGCCAATACTGGCTTTCGGGCCCGCCATGCACCATGATAAGAACAGGGTAAGGGGATTTTTTCATGGAGGGCTTGAAGAAAAAGCAGGGCACAAGGCGCGCTTTCCCCCGGATGCTATCAAACGTTGGATAATGAACAATCTCAGGGGTTGACATAAGGTTTGTGTCGAGTCCGCCAAATTCAGCGTATGTCCATTGTTTCAACGAAAAATCGTCGAGGGCTATGGCATAAACGCATTCTGGTTGTCGCGGCGTTTTAATTGACATTGAAAGGATTTTCCCTGATGGATGAAACCGGAGCCGGTTGATGATTCCCTGCGGCAAATTGGGAAGCGGCTTGAATATAAGAGTTTTGGTATTCATAAGATAAATGCGTGTGAATCCGTCTTCATTGACTGAAAAGGCCAGACATGCGCGGTTTTTCGACAAAGCCACTTCACCGACGTCCCAGTGTATCGCCGAAGTCAGTATTGTTTCTTTTTTCGTGGTGAATTCGAGGTATCGCAGGGAACGGAAATCGGGGCCAAAGGCGGGGCCTTTGGCCCCGCCTTTGGCCCCGCCTTTGGCCCCGCCTTTGGCCCCGCCTTTGGCCCCGCCTTTATCTGATGTAAAGAAAACGCCTTTATCGTCGGGGCCGAACGCTCCGATTTCTTCGGAGGCCGTTTCGGTGAATTGATGGAGCGGCACAAGAGAGTCGGTTTTAATATTCAGGATAAAAAGATACGATTCGGTGCGCGAGACATAGTGGGAGACCAGCAATTTCTTATCGTCGGAAGACCAGTCGCAGATTGACCAGTCGCCTCCTTTCGTCAACACACACGCGCTTTTTGCCGGATTCGCGATATCGGAAATATACAGGTCATAATCCTTGCCGTTTCGTCGTGTACTTTGGAAGGCGAACCGGTCACCGCGATTGGACCAAACAACTCCCAGGTTTTGAAAAGAGTTATCGGTGATTGGCGTGACTTTCAAAGAAGCCATATTCAGAGAATTAATCTGGAAGTTTTCATTGCCGAGGCTGTCTTGTTCGAACAGGACGCATTTTCGGGAAGAATCCGGGCAAACAACGGCATTGAATGTTGGTTCGGACAGGTACGTAAGCTGGCGTGGATCTGCGCCCGGTTTTTCCACGAAAAAAATCTGGTTTGTCTGGTCCGCGCGTTTAAGCACAACCACGCCTTCGCCGCCCGGCCCCCAATCTTCCAGCTCGGTCCCTCGCGTGTATTGATAGCGGGACATTGCCAGGCGAAAAGAGTCGGGGATAATGGGAATGCCGAAGGATGAAGGGTTGGATGTTGCTTTAGGTTTTTGATTTTGATCAGTATGTTTGCAACCGGACATGGGCAAAAATAGAAAGGAAACAAAAAAAAGAGTCATTGCGGGGCCGACTTTTTGTTTAAATGCCATTTTATTGCCTAAAATTATTAGAAATCGATTGTGCTGTAACGTTATAAAATCAAAACAGTTGCAGCTCTTTGTTTACCTGTGGAAAACAGTTATTTACGTCTCCTATTGACCTGCTTGATTTCTATAGATAAATTATATAGTGATAATCAATAATAGGAAATTACATTTTGTTGAAAGGACATTTTAATATGATTCGATCTACAATCGGCATCATTGTTTTTTGCGTGTTTTTAGGAAGCAATGCGGCAAGCAGCAATCCATCATTTATTGATACTATTTCGATTCCAGGAGCAAAGTGCATAATATCTATTCCAATGGATTCAAATTCTCTTTATTCCTCCTTTAAACACCCTTGCAGTAACTACTATTTCTTTAAGTTAGGAAACCGCTGTCCCTGCTGTAGATATTCAAATTTATTGATACATTTTTCTTCTACTGTTAAATGTACTTTATTTGTCAAATCAGTACAATTTCGGGATCCTTTTAAGCAGCTCCCCTCCGATACTCTTCCAATTTCATGCGATTCATTAATATATTATTTTGGGTTTGGAATTGCTTTTTCTTATAATAATCCTTTAATTGTATCAGTTAATGATAGCATTCAATGGGGTTATGCATGCCCCGTTGGCAAGAGACTTACCAAAGCTAATCAAATTTCTTACAATGGTGGAGATTTATTGCATTTCATATTGAAATCAACAAATGATTCAAGTGAAGTTTATTTTTCACGAACTATTGTGCATTTTACACAAATTAAAAATCAGCTTTACAAAACAACAAACAATACAAAATTTGTCAGTAAAGCATATACAATAAATGGGGCTTTAATTCAATCAAATCGTAGACTACCTTCATTGTATATTTTAAAGGATAATGCCGCCGCCAATTCGATGGTTCGTTTAAATAAATTTTAACCTTTTATTATCGACTAAGGGCAGGCGTTCATCTTAAAACGAAAAAAGGCTTCCGAAAAATCTGGAAGCCTTCTTATATAGTAATACGGCCAAAGGGAATTGAACCCCTAACCTTCTGATTCGTAGTCAGATGCTCTATCCAATTGAGCTATGGCCGCAAGTCTTTAATTTGCTTAATTTTAATGAATATTGTATTTTACTTAAAATAGCTACTGTGCTAATACTGTGTTATTATTGTGCTTTTATTTTTTCATTCGCTATTTTAGGTTCAATTTTCATTAATAAAATAAAATAGCATTTTCTATTCTGAAAGACAAGCGAAAACCAAGGAAACATTATGGGCCGACCAAGGAAAATTCTTTACAAAAGAGATGGCGTTTTCTATGCCCGAATCCAGGGAAAACGCTGGGGTACGGACACGTCCGATGAAAAAATCGCCTACCATCGTGCGCTTCTGATGGATGCCGAGCTAAAACCATGGGAAGAAATACGTGACAAATACCGAAACCAGGTAGTTATTACCGTAAACCCCAAAGGTTATGCTCACGCGGAGATGATCTCCCAGGAAGTGCGTGATGATGAGCCTGTCACGGTTATCACCGGGCGCATTCCCGTTTTGTGGCCATTTTTTTTGAAAAAGATGTTGACGGGGCATTTTTTTTGTAGTATATTACCGATAGCAATAATATAGCTATCGGAAAGGAGATCGTATGTCCGATGACCTTTTACGCATTCGGCGGATCAAAGACGCCT
>Ga0182017_10000424_pt1 | contig 33147 bp, 33 predicted proteins | sample 712E3DmetaG_FD_120492 | JGI IMG/M metagenome (GOLD analysis project Ga0182017, IMG submission 120492) | Permafrost microbial communities from Stordalen Mire, Sweden - 712E3D metaG | ecosystem: Environmental > Terrestrial > Soil > Wetlands > Permafrost | place: Sweden: Stordalen | collected... | reverse complement strand
TCTGACAGCAGAGGCAAATAACAACTGCGCAACCTGTTCGACACCGATCGCGCCGTCTTGTGTGAGTGTGGTTCCCGCATGCGTGAATAGGAAGTGCGTTGCGGCCAACCCTTCTTGAGGGATGCTCGCTCTTCTTCTCGCAGGCACTCGCCTCTTCCGACTCGATGATCGAGGGATTCTTGCGTTCTCTGAAGCATCAGTGGTTGTGAATCAACTCGCTCGATTCAATTGCGCCTCTTAGGACGGCTTTGGCGCACTCGCAAGATTCCCGCCAAGGCAAGCAACGTCACCCACGCACTGGATTTGCTGGTGGTGCCGATAGTTCGGCAACCGCAGCCGCCGCCTCCAGCCGTCGAAATTCCCGTGCCGGAATCGGGAGTCAATAGGCCAGCGTCGGGAGTCGATGGGCCAGCGTCACCGGTACCTGCGTCTGGTTCAAGGAGTGGCGACCAAGGGTTTGGAGGCTGGCGCGGAACCGAACTCGTGATATCGGCAATCTTGCCGCATTGGCTGGGTTCTGCGGCACGCTGGGCCCCGGCCACGAATGGTAGAACGCCCGACTCGAACGCGCCAATGTCCGGGGCGGCTCCCTGGAAACCGTCTGTGATGCCTGCAATGACCGCCCCCTGATCCACGGCGCAGGCGGGCACATCAGTCCCTGTGATTGGACAATTGCCGTTGTGATCTTGAACCAGGCCACCATTGCCCATGGTCAAGACATTGAAGCCCCTCATCTGTCCCCGCATGTCAAAAGAGATGCCGGTGTACTGGGAGACGTCCTTGTTGGGAATGCTCTCATTCATGGAGCCATAGGAATTGTTGCCCAGCACTATCGTACCTGAAACGGACGCGTACTTGGTTGAACTCGACGAGGGTCCTCCGGCAGCGAAGGTCATGGTTACAGAGGTGCCCGCCCCGCCGCTGTTTGCGCTGCCTCCCGCCAAAGGCTGGCCGCCCAATCCATTGGCACCTCCAGCCTCGAAGTCATCCAATAGCAGCGGGTTGGCCCCTTCGAAACGAATATTGTCGATGTCGAACTCGAAGTCGCCATTCGTCGAGGGCGTGAAGCTGACGGACGAAATTGAAGTCAAATCGAGGGGCGCTTGCCTGAACCACCCCGGTTGATAAAGCGACGAAAAGGCAATGTTGAAATGCTGCCATTCGGGCGTGGGACGCACCTCCGCTTCGAAGGAGCCCCAGTCGGTCACAATTGTTGGCAAAATGCCGAGGAGAACGAGCAGCGTACCATCGGTGAGGTTGTTTTCGACTTTCGCCAAATTCTGCGCGGCAGAGCTTCCGGTTGGCGTGCTCGTGTCCACCGAAAACGGCGTGCCGACGCCCTCAAACGTATTGTTGAAATAGCGATTCTCCTGCTTGATACTCATGCCGAAAAATGTCAGGTCGTGCACGTAGTTGTGGTGAACAACAAAGTGCGGCGTGTTGGCGTCGAGGTAGACGCCAGTGCACCAAAAGGCTTCGCAACCGCCGACGTCATTGTAAGCGATTTCGGTGCCAGCGCCATCCGTACCCCAGGCGTAGATGCCCCCGGTGTCGTTGGTGAGTAGCGCCCAATCGCTAACCTTGTTGTAAAGTACGCGGCCGTTCTGTGAGCCTAGCTGAAAGATCCCAGCGCGCCCACTGCGTGCGACGGTATTGTAGATAAATTGATTACCCTGATAGGTAACCGTCCAATCGTCCATGTCGAGGCCGGCATTGTTGGTAGCCTGGTACGCGACGTCGTTCACGACGTTGTTCTCGATCAGGTTGCGATTGCCGGCCACTATCAAGCCAGCGGAGCCACTCTTCTCGATGATCGAATTCTTCCAAGTGTTGTCGTCTCCAACAATCTGATTGACGGCACCTTGGGTAGCATAGGCATTGAAGCTGCGAAGGTGCGAAGAGTACTCAATTGACAGCGAATCCACCGTGTTGTGATTGCCGATGAGGCGCACTGCCGAAGCGAACGCATGTAGGCCGACGATCTCGATGTAGGACTGTTGGACATCGAATGCGTAATAGCGCTTCTTGTACTCCAGGTTGTGCGTTGCCGGGTCATCCGTCGAATAGTAGTAAAGGTTGCCAGCGAGCCATACCCACTCGTCCTGGGTGTCCAGTGTCAGTTTCGAGCCATAAAGATAGTATTGATTCGACTGCACGGGCGGAATGGCCATTGCCGCCCATTGCAGGGTCGTATCCAGTGTGATTGTGTGGGTGGTTGCGTCGAAGGCCAGGACCGGGCGCGAATCGCTCTGCCAGCGCTGCCCGGGAATCATGTAAACCAAGGCTCCCGTCCAATCGACGGCTGGAATATTGGGATCGACCAAGGTGGTCACACTGACGCCGTTCACAGTCTGCACGCCCGTGCCCGGCCCGGCGATTCCCTTGGGCGCGTCGAACAGCACGCCTGGTGTTCGATTGGGCCATTGACCCTCCCATACCATCGTGCCGTTTGAGAACAGCTGCTCGATGCTGTCGGCCACGGCGGCAGCCCAGACGTTTCCCTGGTCGGGCGCGAAACTGGCCGTAAGCGGTTCCGTGCCAAGAACCGTCGCGCATTCCCCATCGGCGACTTCAAACCGAATTGGTTGCCCGGGTGTGCCAGAATTCACGGGGCTCACCGTTTCACGATACCGGCCTGCGTGCACGCGACAGACATCTCCGGCCTGGGCTGCCTTGGCACAGGCAGAAATCGTCAACCAGGGATGGGCTTGCGTGCCGTCGTTGCCATCCGCACCGCTCGCCTGGGAAATGTGATACACGGTTGCGCCCGCCGGCAAGCCCCAAAGGGCGACAGTAAGGTAACCCGCCGATGCAACAATACGCGATACCCCCAAACAGCGTGGTTTCATGGGCGGTTGAGTATAGGCCGTATCATCCAGCAGTTCCAACCAGAATCATGCGCTCATTGCCCACGATCTGCAGAATCAAGATCACCCGGGCAGCGTCACCATGCGAACCGACAGCGAAGGTCGCTTCGTGTTCCGGCATCTGGCCCCCGGCACCTGGACCGTGCAGGTCTTTGGCAAGGCGGCCAGGGAGGTAACCACGGGCGACACCCAGGTGCGCCTGGTCGTTCCTTGATCGAAGTGAGCCGCCGCTCTTTTTTCGGACTCACCCGTGGCTGGCGCGTTCGGGGAACAGCTGCGCCAGACCGTTGGCACTGGCTGCGCCCACGCCGCGCTCGGTGACTAGGCCGGTGACCAGGCGCGCGGGCGTGACGTCGAAACCGGGATTGGCCACCGGGCTGTCTTGCGGCGTGACCAGCACCGAGCTGGGCTTCCCGTCGGGCCCCAGTCCGCGCACCAGGCGTACCTCGTCGGCGCCGCGTTCTTCGATGGGAATTTCGGCCACGCCATCGCGGATGGTCCAATCGATGCTGGGGCTGGGCAAGCAAACATAGAACGGCACCTGGCAATCACGCGCGGCCAGCGCCTTGAGGTAGGTGCCGATCTTGTTGCACACGTCGCCAGTGGCCGTGGTTCGATCGGTACCCACGAAGCAAACGTCGACGGCACCGTGTTGCATGAAGTGGCCGCCGGCATTGTCCACTATCACATGGTGGGGAACACCGTGCTGGCCTAATTCCCAGGCGGTCAGCGACGCGCCCTGGTTGCGCGGCCGGGTTTCTTCCACCCACACATGCACCGGGATCCCGGCATCGTGGGCCTTGTACACCGGCGCCAAGGCGGTACCCCAGTCGACGGTGGCCAGCCAGCCGGCATTGCAGTGGGTGAGCACGTTCACGGGACCCGATCCCTTGCGCTTGGCGACGGCTTCGATGATGCGCTTGCCGTGCTCGCCAATGGCCGAACACAGGGCCACGTCTTCCTCGCAGATCTGCGCCGCGCGACGAAAGGCGGCCGCGGCGCGTTCCGCGGGTGGCAACCGGATCGTCGCCGTGCGGATTTCGTCGACAGCCCAGCGCAGGTTGACCGCGGTGGGACGCGTGGCCAGCAGCTGTGCGTGGGCACGCGCCAGGCCGGTATCGCTGGCGTCCTGTCGCAAAGCCAGGGCCATGCCATAGGCCGCTGTGGCGCCGATGAGGGGCGCGCCCCGCACCACCATGTCGGCAATGGCTCGCACCGCGTCCTCCAGCGTGTGCAGGTGCACCAGGCGGAACTCGTGCGGCAGCAGGGTCTGGTCAATGACCTCGACCGAAACACCGTCGGCGTGCAGACGGATCGTGCGATAGGGGATGCCAGCGACGTTCATGTCTAGTCCAGATATTTCGCAGTCAACGGCCCGAGCCGATCGCGCACCTCGCGCGGGATCTTGCGCCGGTCGCTCCAGATGGCCAGCTTCAAGGCTCTCTGGCAGGTGCACGCGCTGGCTGGCAGCGCTGCGATGGCAGGTAGCCCGGCCTTGATCAAGGCCAAGGCATTCTGTGTCGCGGACTGGACGTTGCCGATGATTTCTTCCAGCAGGCGAATCTGATCCACGTCGGTGGGGTGCGCGCGCCAACAGTCGTAGTCGGTCGATAGTGCCACCGAGGCGTAGCAGATTTCGGCCTCGCGAGCTAGCTTGGCTTCGGGCATGAGGGTCATGCCAATCAAGTCGCCGCCCCACTGTCGGTGCATTTCGCTCTCGGCGCGCGAGGAGAACTGCGGGCCCTCCATGCACACGTAGGTGCCGCGCAGGTGGACCTTGATCGGTATGGCCGTGGCTGCACTGGTGAGCGCCGCGCGCAAGGCCGGGCAGAAAGGCGCGGCCATCTCCACGTGCACGGCCAGGCCTTCGAAGAAGGTGCTGGGCCGATGGATGGTGCGGTCGATGAACTGATCGGGCAGCACCAGATCGCGCGGGGCAATCTCTTCGCGCAAGCTGCCCACCGCGCCGCTGGCGATGATGCGGCTGACCCCCAGTTCCTTGAGCGCAAAGATGTTCGCGCGATAGGGCACCGTGGACGGATTGAGCACATGGCCCTCGCCGTGACGGCAGAGCAGGGCCACCGGAACGCCGCCCACTTCGGTCGTGAGAATGGGCGCTGAGGGGCGGCCAAAAGGTGTGTCGATGTTGTGTGTCTCGCCCTTGCCAACCGTGCCCAGCGCGTCGCCAAGTCCAGTGCCTCCGATGATGCCGATCATGAAAACCTCCGTGGTGCCTTTCGTCGAGAACCACAGGTTGCATCGCCCGGCGTTCTGGCGCAAGCGGGATGCTCGCGGGATCCGAAACTCAGTACCCGAAACTCAGCTCTGGCGGGCCGCGCGCGGCCGTAGCGGCGACCTGCGGTCGCCCTAGAACTTGTACGTGATCTCGCCGTTCAGCTTGAGGACCACATCCACGGCCCAATCCTCTTCTGGAAGCTGGCCGGCCATTTGCAGCTCAATCACGGTCTTGGCGGCGGACCACAGGGGCGTGATGTCAATGGGTTTCGGCATGCTGACGTCGATGACAGAACTGGACGGCGCCCCATCGCACCGGTCATAGCTGACGAGCTCGGTGCTTGATTCCGAGTCCTCGGAGTCGGTCATGATCAGATGCGCGGCCTTGATGAAGTCCAGGTTGTCGACGCCGCCGCTGGCCGTGACTTCGACTTGCCGGACATAGACGCTGGAATTCATGCTCTTGGCCCAGGCTGTGTTGGACGACGAAAACGTGAAGGAGCTCGACACCGAGACATCGCCCGCCAGCTTGGCCTTGGGTATGCCGGGTATTTTTAGCCCGCGCTGTGTGATCTCGACATCGGGGATATTGGCCTCGACGGAGAAAGTGCAGGCGCCGGCCAGCGTGGCCAAAGCCGGGATGATGGGGAGAGTTCGAAGTGTCATCGTGGGTGCCTCACCAGATGTAGACGATGAGCCCCAGCTTGACCGACGATCCTATCGCCTTGACCGTCGGATCCTTGGGCACCACGACTTCGGTTGTGCCTGAGCCGGCAGCTCCTTGAGAGGTGGCGTTGCGGATGGCGGCCTCGACGTTGTGGATCTGACCGCGCAGGAAGGTGACGCCCCCATGCAGGAAGAAGACGACCCTGCGAGAACCGAAGTCCAGACCCAGGTGCGCGTTCAGATAGTCGTAGCCAACCCGTTCCAGCAACGGGCTGCCGTCGAAACTGCCACCGATGACTTTCTTGGCCAGAGGGTTTGCGTTGCCGTCCTGGTAGTGGCCGTATTCGACGCTGGCCGAGGGGCCGGCGGCAAAGGGCAGAAAGGTGATGCCCGTACGCCAGCCCTTGCTGATGCCGTTGCTCCCGCCGCCCCCTGAAAGACGCAGCCACGTCCACGGTCGAGCCACCAGCGAGCCGATGAGGCCATCTGGCACGCCCACGTCAGCCATCAGGCCAAAGTAGGGCAAACGCTGGGGTGAGGGAGGCGCTGCGGGGACGGTGACGATCGGCGCGTTCTCCCCCTTCTCGTAGTCTTCCCAGGCCCAGGTCGGCAGTGCGGCGCCGAGCAGCAGCGCAGGGACGACAACCAGGAGAAGACGCGACCTCATGATCTAGTATATCGTCATCTATCACGTAATCTACAATACTATTTTAAAGATAAAAAAGATATTCGGCGATCCCCTACGCTTGACGCGCAACTGGCCGCAACTATCCGGAAATTCAGCCGCCGCAACGCGACCGAATGGTCCTCACGGTCAGTCGGCCGGCACTCAGCCGGCTTGGCAACGCTCGCGCCGGCGGCGGCGCGCGTCGCGGACGAAGAATGCCACGGTGCCCGCGATGCCGAGGACCGTGAGGATCGCGCCAACCACGAACGTGCGCGGCCGATCGATGGCGTGGATGTGGAATCGCCCGGCCACGGGCAGCTCGATGGCGAGCTGGTTGCTGAGGTTCACGGTCTTGCCGACGTTGGTCTTCCAGTCGTCGTCGTAAACGGTGTTAAGCAGCACGCGCACGCCGGGGCGCTTGGCCACCCCGTCGAGGGTGAAGGTGTTCTGCGTGCGGCTCGCTCCTTCGATGGTCGCACCGTCGTCAATCGCGCGCGCTTGCGGCAGGTCGCCATCCCAGAGGTGTGAGCCCTGGCCAAAGCCCCACTCGTCATAGCAGGACAGCTCGCCGCGGTTCTGCGCGGGCTGATCGATGAAGCCTGCCAGGCCGGGGCCGCCGTAGTAGAAATGCGCAGCAGGCTCCGGCTTGGTGATGGGCGCCGACGTGAAGAACTGCGGGATGGTGTCGATGCCCACCCCGATGATATCGCCGACGCCGAGGAGCGCGATTGCGAAGACCAGCGTTCGCAGCGCGCGCGACCACGGAAGCGAGGGGACGAAGCGCTGCGCTGCCATGCGCAGGCGGTCGACTGCGATGCCAGCGTAGACGGCCAGGAACATCGAGACCATGGCGCGGAAGCGCGAAGGGACGCGCATCTCCTTGAAGGGCGGGACGTGAGAGGTCAACAACGACCAAGGCGACCACTTGGCAAAATGCCCGCACATCAGCACGAACGCGAGCGCAAGGAGCCCCGCCATCCACGCGGTCTCCGCACCGCCCACGACAAATCCGAGCAGCCCGAACGTGAGCACGATCGGCCCCAGATAGGTCCCCCATTCGGTCCAGACATACTGTTGCCCGATCACCTCGCGCCCGTGCTGTCGCGCCAGGAACATCGCCTTGAGCGTGGGCCAGGTGATCGCGTCGTAGTCGTGCAGAGCCGGGCGGCTGTGCTGGTGTAGCTGATCGAGAACCGGCAAGAGGCGGCTGGCCGCGATGGTGAACGCCACCACGCCCACGATCGCGCCTGCGCGCAAGATTCCCGGCAGCCGGCGCGGCGGCCACACGCGCGTGAGCGTCTCTGCGGCCAGCAACAAAACCAGGTGCGGCAGCGGATACACTGCCCCTTCGTAGAACATCCAGGCAGCCAGCACACCGAGCCCGACCGCGTAGCGCACATCGTTCTCGGCCCGGCGCCACAACAGGAGCGCGAGCGGGAAGAACACCCACGGAACGAAGGCGAAGTGCCCACCCGAGTAGTGCTGTTGATGGAAGCCCGAGTACGCCCACGCCGCGGCTGCAACGAACGTGGCGGCGCGCGAGAGCTTCACCTCGTGCCGCGCAAACAGCCACATCGAAGCGAAAGCGAAAGCAACGTGCGCGATCACCCAGAAGTAGATGGCAACCGTGGAGTTGACGAAGAGGACGATCCACAAGAGCGGCGCGCCCACGAAGCCCTGCGGATTGTTCCACAGGGGACAGCCGCCGCACTCGTATGCATTCCAGAAGGGGAACTCGTGGTAGCGCACGACGCTCGCCCGGCCCGCCTCGAGGAACTTCTGGAACATCATGCCGTCGCCGTTGGACGGGTGCGGGTATTGGGCGATCATGGACGACCACGCGTAGACGGTGAGCCCAAGCGAAAGGGCGGCCAGCGCCAGCGCGCGCAGCCACCCGGGGCGAAGCGGTGCCTCGGCGCTCACCGACACACACTCCACGGCGAGAACGCGGCGACGAGTGCCGTGGTCACGCCGTCCCGGATCGACTGGCGTAGCTCATCCGGGCGACCACGGTCGCCGAAACGATGTCCTGATGACAACCTACCCAGCACGCGCGGCAGTCTACCGCATCACGACTCTCGCCTAGTGGGAGAAGTAGTTCGTCTCCCACAGGTCCGTCGACAAGGGGATGAGGCTATTGGTCTTGGGGTCGTAGCCTTGAATGGGCTGGCAGTGCAGATGGTTCCACTGGCAGGCGCCCGCGACCGCGGCAAAGACTTCGGGATAGCGGCAGCGGAAGTCGCTCGGGCTCGGACAACGGAGCTGGATTGATTCCCGCGTGGCCCTTGCGGTCAATTCCTGCAGGTAAGCGACGGGCTTGTCCCCGAGCGGGGGAAAGCCATCCCCGCGGATGCGGGCGGCGTTCTCCGGCAGTACGTACAGGTGGTGCAAGGGCAGAAGCAGCAACCCGACCGCGAGTGCGCGAACCAGCCACGTCCGAATTCGGCCAGGCCCGAACTCGCGCCAGGCCAGGGCGTAGAGGACGTAGAAAGCTCCTAGCGCCGGTGTTTGTCGACGAAGACCAGGAAGATTGGTGGCCATCGCACTTACCGCCAAGGTGGTGAGAATGGTAAGCCAGGCAAGCCCCAGCAGCAGCCGAAGCTTGCGTTGGCGGACGGCTAGCGCGGACGCAAGGATTGCCAATCCCGCCGAAATGGCCGCCAGTCGACCGGAGAACTCTACCTGGGGAAGGTCCGTAAAGTAGTAGCTCTCCCCCTTCTGCAATAACTCCCGGAAGGTCCGACTCAGGTTCGCGAGGATGAACGTGAGGTTCGTGTTAAGGCCTCCACTGCCACCGCGAAAAGCTCCCCGGTAGAGAATCGAAGGGTCACGCAGAAAGGCTGCGAAGCCGGCGAACGGGAGCACGAAGGCGAGACCGCCGATGAGCAAACTGACGGCATAGATCGCCCAATGTCTGTGGGCGCAGAATTGGCGGACTCCGACGAGGTAGACGATTCCCAAGGCTGGCAGCAACAGGCCGAAGGCGGGGTAGGCCAACGAAGCGACCATGGCCAACGACCAGAAGGCGGCCTGCAAGACCAGGCCCCTGGCCAGCCGCGCGCAAGGGAAAGAAACCAACAGCACGATGCCGAAGGGAAGCAGTTGCAGTTCCAAGCCGAACTGGGCCTGCATGGCATTGAAGTAGAGCAGGGTGGGCGAGAGGGCAAGGGCACACAGCGGGATGACCGCGCGTCTCATCCCCAAGAGACGTTTGAGCAGCCATGCCGTGCTGGTCATGGACAGGACGTGTAGAGCCAGGCGAGCCCATCGCGTGAGGTGCAGGTGAAACCCGAAGATCTTGTACAGCCCGAGCAGGAAGGCATACCAGGAAACGTTGGTCGAGCCGCGGTCGTACAGCGTCCGATGGGCCAACCAATAGGGATTCCGCACCGACTCTGACATTTCCTCGTAGGCGATGCGGTCGACCAGTCGCCACATCACCATCGCCTGCCCCAGCGCCAGCACAAACGGCAGCGACCAAAACAACACGATCCAGACGGTTCGCGTCTTGGATTGGTGCGGGTTCGGCGGCTGCGTTTCGGGAAGCAAGTCTTGCGGGTTCAACCTCGGGCATCCTAAGCCATGGACACGCCGTCCGCCATCCGTGCCAGAGTAATCGCTGCGTGCTGGCCTCGCGAATGGCAGTTCAGATGGGTCGCGGCCGAAAGAATGCGTCTACGATGCAAAGATTCAAGCCTGTAGCTACTTGGCCTGTGTGAAGGAGAGGGTGTACCTGGTGCACAACACAGCTCGCGGTCGCTGAGCTATTGGTCCGTGGGATCGCGCGGATTCAGTTCCTTCATCTTGCTCCTGAGCGCGCGTCGTTCCTCGCGATGGGAGTGGTGTTCTTGGTGGTGATGGTGCCAGTGCACATCCTCGCCGGGCAGGCGTGTCTCGATCTGCACGCCGCCGAACACCACGCGTCCTCGCACTCTCAACAGCGGCGCCGACGGGTCGGGACTCGCGGGCGCGCGGTTGAGGCTTTCGAAGCCGCCCAGGATCGCCACTCCGTGGCACTCCACTGCCAAGGTTGGGGGCACGATGATCTGCACGCCGCCAAACACGGCTTTGACTTCCACTTCAACGACACCGTCGGGGAACAGGGCATCGCGCAGATCCACCTGCACGCCGCCGAAGACCGCCTTGATCTTGAGTCGCCGGGGCAGGGGTTGCGGTCCAGAGAACTGGCTGCCGCCGAAGATGGCGGTGATTTCCCGATGCTCGTGGCTGTCACTCGCGTGGGCCACTGCCGCCGCATGAACCTCCACCTCTGCCTCCGCCAGATCGTCCACCAGTTGATTGATGGCCGCGACGGTGTCCCGCTCATGCGCCAAGGTCAGACGGCGTTCGAATTCTTCTATGTTCAGGCGATCGTGCGCGAAGGCGTCGGACAAACGGGCGACGATTTTTTCGCGTTCCGCGATGAGGGTTCGAGGAGCAAGCACTTTGGCAGGGCGATCAGCCATGGACGCCATCATAGCGCTCATCGTGGGTGGCCGCGATGAGTGGATGCGACAGAGCCCGGGCCAGCCTACTCGTCGAGCCGCACGCTATCTTCCTGAAACCGCTCTCCCGGCAAGAGCGGTGGTACACTTCGCTCATCCTTGAATACGAAGTCCTTGAACCAGACGCTCGGCCGCGTCGCTCCGCGCTCGGTAGTTTATGATCACGTGCACGCCTGAGCGGGCGAGACGCGTGGCAATCCCGGCGCCGATGCCACGCGAACTTCCGGTCACCAGCGCTACTTTCCCTGACTGCGAATGACTCTGGATCGACATGACAGCGGAAGATACCACCCCACTACGTCAGGGACCTGATCAGAGAACGCCCGCCACAGCCACCGCCCCCTGGCGCAAGATCTCCATTCGCTCCCCGCGCACGCGGGCGAGCGTGCTGGGCTGGCCGCCGGGGGTGGTGCCGCCGTCGAGGATCAGGCAGCTCGGCGGGGCGAAGTAGGCGGCAGCGTCACTGGCCGTGCGGGGCGGGGGTGAGCCAGCGGGATTGGCGCTGGTGGCAGTGATGGGACGGCCAGCGGCCACGACCAACGCTTGCGCTAGTGGATGCGGCGACACGCGCACTGCCACGCAGCCATCGGCCACGATCGATGCGGGCAAGCCGGGGCGCGCCGGCAAGACCAAGGTCAGTGGTCCGGGCCAGTGCTGCGCCATCAGACGTTCGGCCAGCGGCGAGATTTCGCCACACAGTGCAGACAGCATTTCGTGGCCGGAAATCAGGAGAGAAAATGTCTTTTCTGCCGCGCGTCCTTTTAGCGCGCGCAACTTGGACAAAGCGCTCTCGTCGAGCGCGTCGACTGCCAGGCCATAGAAGGTCTCAGTCGGATAGGCGACGACTTCGCCGCGAGCAATAGCCGCGGCTGCTGCGGCGAGGTCTACCACTTCTCGCGCACTTCGGCGTCTGCCTCCAGTACCTTTTGCAAGCGTGCTTCGCGCTCGGCGGCCACCGCCTTGGCCAGCGCGGGATCGCCAAGAGCAATGATCTGCGCGGCCAACAAGCCCGCGTTCTCGGCGCCACCAATAGCCACAGTCGCAACTGGAATTCCCGGGGGCATCATGGCGGTGGACAGAAGCGCGTCCATGCCCTGCAGGCTGCCGGACACAATGGGTACGCCGATCACCGGGTGAGTGGTGTGAGCAGCCACGGCGCCGGCCAGGTGGGCGGCGCCGCCTGCGCCGCAAATGAAGACCTTGGTGCCAGCCTTGGCCGTCTCCCGCACATAGGCCGCGGTTTGTTCGGGCGTGCGGTGGGCCGACAGGACGCGCACGTCCACGCTGAGGCCCAGCTTGCGGCAGACCTGCGCGGCCGGCTTCATGATCTCGAGGTCGGATTTCGACCCCATCAAGACAGCCACGTCGTTGCCCAGTTTTCCGCTCATGTTCGTCCTCGCAGGCCAATGTCTTTTCGATAGTGCATGCCATCCCACCGAATACGGTCAATACCACCGTAGGCGCGTGCTCGCGCTGAATTGAGGTCAGGGCCCCGCGCGGTCACGCCCAGTACGCGGCCGCCACTGGTGAGCAAGCGCTCTCCCTCGCGCTTGCTGCCGGCGTGAAACACCACCAGATCGGTACCTTCGCCCGCCAGCTGTCCGTCTTGCGCGAGGCCGTCGATGGCATCGCCACTGCGCACTTTGCCCGGATAACCCGCGGCTGCCAGCACCACGCATACCGAGATGCCGGGAGACCAGGTGGGCGAGCCGGGTGGCAGCTCGCCCTTGGCCGCGGCCAAGAGCCAAGGCAGAAGGTCATCTTCCATGCGCGGCAGCACCGCTTGCGTCTCGGGATCGCCGAAGCGACAGTTCCACTCGATGACCATGGGCCCGCGATCCGGCGTCAGCATCAACCCGCCGTAGAGCAGTCCACGGAAGGGCCGGCCCATGGCCGCCATGGCGGCCACTGTGGGCGCGAAGATGGTTTGGGCAATGCGTCGGGTGAGAGACGCGTCGACCAGTGGCGACGGTGAATAGGCGCCCATGCCCCCGGTGTTGGGACCGCGATCGCCGTCGAACACCGCCTTGTGGTCCTCGGCCGTGGCCAGTAGCACGAAGCGCTCGCCGTCGCACAGGGCCATCATGGAACACTCGCGGCCAGTGAGTCGTTCTTCGATCACCACGCGCGCACCCGCGTCGCCGAAGCTGCGTCCCACCAGCATGGAACGGGCGGCGGCCTTGGCTTCCTGGTGCGAATTCGCGACCACCACGCCCTTGCCCGCGCACAGCCCATCAGCCTTGACCACGACATCGCCCGGCTGGCGGTCGATGAAGGCCTCGGCCGCCGCGAAGTCGCTGAAGCTGTCGTAGGCCGCGCTGGGCACGCCCGCGCGCTTCATCAGATCCTTGGCGAACTTCTTCGATCCTTCGATCTCGGCCGCGGCCTGCGACGGGCCGAAGAACGGCATGCCTTTCTTGGCAAAGGCATCGCCCAGTCCCTTGGCCAGGGCAGACTCAGGACCGCACACCACAAAATTGATGCGCTCGCGCTCCGCCAGTGCCACGAGGTCGTTCACCGCCTCGGCCCCCACCGCTGCCACGCTGACCTTGCCGGCACCCGGTCCTTGGCCGCGCCCGAGGGCTTCGATGCCAGGGTTGCCTGGTGCGGCCACCAGGTGATGGCACAGCGGACTTTGCAGCAGCTTCCACGCCAGGGCGTGCTCACGTCCGCCTGAGCCGACGAGAAGAATCCTATTTGCCATTCGGAGACTTGTCTGAGGGATCAACCAGGGACAGTGCGGGCTTGCCCGCGGTGCGCGACTCCGGCTGGGCCGCCCCGCCAGGCCGCGCACCCTGCATGAAGTGCGGCTCGCGAATCACGGCGAAGCGTCCGCCCAACATGAACGCCGGGGTTCTGACCAAGGGTGGCGAAACCGCCGGAGGCACCCAGGAGCGCACCACCGGCTCGCTGCCACTAGACGACTGCTTGGGCGGGGAGCCCTTTGACGGTCGACTGTAGATGGCCATCTGTCACCTCCTTCCTGACCTGGCCAAATATACGATGCTGCAAGCGATGTTGCTAGTGCCGGAAATGGCGCTCGCCGGTAAAGACGAGGGCAATGTTGTGTTCGTCGGCCGCGGCGATGACTTCAGCGTCGCGCACCGATCCGCCGGGCTCGATGATGGCGGTGACGCCGGCCTTGGCCGCTTCGTCCACGCCGTCGCGGAAGGGGAAGAAGGCGTCCGAGGCGAGCGCCGAGCCGGTGAGCGGCGAGCGCGCCTTTGACACGGCCAGCTTGACCGAGTCCACGCGCGACATCTGGCCCGCGCCCACGCCCAGGGTGCGGCCGCCAGCCACGAACACGATGGCGTTGGACTTTACGTGCTTGGCCACGCGCCAACCGAAGTCGAGGTCGGCCAGCTCCTGCGCCGTGGGCTTGCGCGCGGATACCACCTTGCCAGCCGAGGCTGCCGAGGTGGTGGTGTCGCTCGATTGCACCAGCATGCCACCCGAGATGGCGCGCATGTCTAGCTGCCCGGCCGCACCGGGCGCCAGCTTGGCGCGCAGCAGGCGCAGGTTCTTCTTGCTGGCAAAGACCTGCAAGGCTTCCGGCGTGTAGTCGGGCGCCACCACGCATTCCAGGAAACCCTCGCCCATCATGCGCGCCAGATCCGCGTCAGCGGTGCGATTGAAGGCCACGATGCCGCCAAAGGCAGACACCGGATCGGTCTCCTTGGCCAGGCGGAAGGCTTCATTGATGCCCTTGTCGGACACGGCGATGCCGCAAGGATTGGTGTGCTTGATGATGCACGCCGCGGGGGTTTCGAACTCCGCGCACAGTTTCATGGCGGCGTCGAGGTCGAGCAGGTTGTTGTAGGAAAGTTCCTTGCCTTGCAAGACCTCGGCCTTGGCCAGCGACATTCCGGAAGGCGCGTCCCAGGAATAGAAGGCGGCCTTCTGGTGCGGGTTCTCGCCGTAGCGGAGCACGCGCTCCAGGTGCAGCGAGGGGTGCATGGTGGCCGGAAAATCCGAGGTGATGCTGCCGTTGTCCGCGAGTCGGCCCAGGTGGCTGGCGATGGCGCCGTCGTAGGCAGCGGTGTGGGCAAAGGCTTTGCGGCAAAGCTCGAAGCGCAGCTCACCCGAAACCTGACCCTTGCTTTCGATCTCGCCCAGTACGCGGTCATAGTCCTTGGGATCGACCACCACGGCCACGCGCTCGTGGTTCTTGGCCGCCGAGCGCACCATGGCCGGGCCGCCGATGTCGATGTTCTCGATGACCTCGTCGAAGGCGGCCCCGCGCGCCACGGTTTCGCGGAACGGGTACAGATTCACCACCACAAGATCGATGCGATCGATCTTGTGCTCCTTCATCTGCTTTTCGTGCTCGGGCGTGGGCCGGCCTAGGATGCCGCCGTGCACGCGCGGGTGCAGGGTCTTGACCCGGCCGTCGAGCATCTCGGGAAAGCCGGTGAAGTCGCTCACATCGCGCACGGTGAGCCCGGCCTCGCGCAGCGAGCGCGACGTGCCTCCGGTGGACAGAATTTCGACACCCAGCTTGGCCAACCGGCGGCCGAGATCCACCACGCCGGTCTTGTCCGAAACCGAGATAAGAGCGCGCGTTACGTTGCTCATAGGTCGGTTCTTAGCACAACCACAGGCGCACTTGGGAAGCACGATGAAAACGCAACCAGGTCGGCAGGTTGGCGGATCCGCGCTGGGCGACCCCGGCCATGCGCAAGAGTTTTCCTTGTCGTCACTTGTTCGCCACCTCCACCGGTCAAGCTGGAGACAAGGAGGTTCCATGCATGTCATGACCGACGACAACCCTCGCCAAAAACCGAGCGAGCCCGCTTCCGGCGACCAGCACGTGAAAAGGGCGCCACCACCCAAAGCGAAAGAAAATCCGTGGGACCATGAGCCCACCTGGCCAGGCGGGGACGACGACGACGAGGTCGCGGCAGATGGGATGTGCGATGACGACAACGATGGCCTGACCGTCCCGCGCTTGCCTGCGCCGCTCGGCTTGCGAGAATCGGCACTGTGGGAGGAGGCCATCGCCCGTATCCGAGCCGCAAAATCGCGGGGCGAGTCCTGGTAGCCGGCATCGGCCTGAACCGCGGATCGAAGCGAGCTATTCCCCTACGGGGGCTTCCCAGTGAGCCAGTCTTGGGCGTCGCTCGCGTTACATTTCTGTGACGATTGTGTGACAAGGAAGTTCCCGATATGGGGACGCCCAAGGGGCGTGGCACGATGGCTCTGGGGGCCCCCACATTCCGACTCTGCGTCCTCTCCTCTCACCTCAGTGTTCTCGGCAGCAGGTTGCTATCCGTACGAACTCGCTATATGGGTCGCATCCGCAATGGTAGAAACAACCCGGCAATGGCGCGCATACTCGTAATAGAGGACGAAGCGGACATCCGGCAGGTTCTCGAATACAACCTGCGGCAGGCTGGCCACGAGGTGACGGGCGTAGAGCGCGGGAATGCAGGACTGGCGCTTGCGCGTGAGCGGCCGCCCGAACTGGTCATGCTGGACCTCATGTTGCCGGATATGTCTGGTCTGGACGTGTGCCGGGCGATGAAGGCCGACGCCCGATTGCGCCACATCGCCGTGATCATGCTGACCGCAAAGGGCAGTGAGATCGATCGCATAGTCGGGCTGGAACTGGGCGCCGACGACTACGTGACCAAGCCCTTTAGCGTACGCGAGGTCTTGCTGCGCGTGCAGGCGGTGCTGCGCCGGGCGTCCAGCAGCGGCGAGGCCGACACCGGGGAGCCCGTGATCTTCGGTCGTTTGCGCATCGACTACACCGCGCATCGCACTTGGGTGGACGACCAGGAGGTCTCGCTCACGGCGCTGGAAATGCGACTGCTGTGGACCCTGTATCAGCGCCGCGGTCGCGTGCAGTCGCGCGGCACCCTGCTCGACGATGTCTGGGACGCCGATCCTGAAAACAACACGCGCACGGTGGACACCCACGTGAAACGGCTGCGCGAGAAATTGGGCGCCGCGGGCGACTATGTCGAGACCGTGCGCGGGGTGGGTTACCGGTTTGCGGCCGAGCCAGGGGCAGGGTCGTGAGGCTCGGCATTCGCGCCAAACTCTTCACGGCATCGTTGGCGCTCATAGTGGTTTCGCTGGCCGCAGGCGAGCTGTATTTGCGGCCGGCCATTGAGAACGATCTCATGGCGCGTATTCGCGCTGACCTTTCGGCTCGCCTGGCTTTGGTGGCTGAGCAAGCGCAGACGCTGGCCGCGACGGGCGACACCACCAACCGGGAATGGGACGCCTTGGCCGATCGCCTGGGTCCACTGGCGCGCGCGCGCGTGACGTTCATCGACGGGCAGGGCACGGTGAAAGGCGACTCGGAGCTGTCGGGCGAGGCGCTCGAACGCGTGGAGAACCACGGCAGCCGGCCAGAGGTCAGGGCGGCATTGCAAGGGCGGAGCACCGACGAGGTGCGCTTTTCGGCCACACTGGGACGACGACTGCTTTACACGGCCACACCGGTCGCGGGAGCGGGGAACATGGTGGCGCGCTTGAGCCTGCCTTTGGCGGAGGTCGACCAGGCGGTGGCGCGGCTTCGTGCCATTCTCATCGTCGGCGGGTTGGTGGCGCTGCTGGCGGCAGTTCTTATTTCCAGCGCTGCGGTCGTGCTGCTGTCGCGCGCGCTCCGCCACGTGACGGCGATTGCCCGCCGCATGTCTGCCGGCGAGCTCGATCTGCGCAGTCGCCTCGACACGCGCGACGAGGTTGGCGAGCTGGGCCGGACGCTGGATCATTTGGCCGAGAACCTGTCCCGCTCGCTGCGCGAGCTTCGTGACGATCGCGATCTGCTGGGCCGGATCCTCGAGGCCATGCGCGAGGGCGTGTTGGTGCTGGACAGCGAGCGGCGCATCTTGCTCTTCAACGGATCCCTGCGCGAGATGTTGCTGCTCGACACCTTCGCTGTGGGGCGCCCGGCCATCGAGGTGGTTCGCAATGCCGAGCTGCAGACCCTGGTGGATGCGGCGATTGCCGGTCAGGAGCCAGTCACCGGCGAGATCGAGGTGGCCGGTCTGAGGCCGCGGAGTTTGCTGGTCCACGCCACGCGTCTTTCGGGCGAGCCCCGCTGCGTGTTGGTGGTTCTCTTCGACGTGACCGAAGTACGGCGACTGGAGACCGTGCGCAAGGACTTCGTGGCCAATGTCTCGCACGAGCTGCGCACGCCCATCGCGGCGGTCATGTCCGCGGCTGAGACCCTGAGGACAGCGGCCCGCACAGACCCTGCGGCAAGCGAGTCGTTTGTTGAGATCATCGAGCGCAATGCCCGCCGGCTGGGCGATCTGGTGCAAGATCTACTGGACCTGTCCCGAATCGAATCCAAGGAATTTCGCCTGGCGGCCGACCGCTTCGATCTTTCCGGCGTGGTGGCCAGAACCCTGGAGTTCCATGAGGAACGAGCCACGCACAAGCGCATGCGCCTGAGCGCAGCGCTGCCGCCGCAATTGCCGGCGGTGCGCGGCGACGTCACCGCGCTGGAGCGCGTGCTGTCCAACCTGATTGACAACGCGGTCAAGTATTGTCCCGAGGGCGCAGCCGTTGTCGTGACGGCCGAAGACATGGGTGGCAAGCTTCGTGTGACGGTCAGCGACGACGGTCCGGGCATCGAAGCCCCGCACTTGCCGCGACTGTTTGAGCGCTTCTATCGCTGTGATCCGGGGCGCTCGCGCGCCATGGGTGGGACCGGGCTGGGCCTCTCGATCGTCAAGCACCTGGTGGAAGCCATGGGCGGCTCTGTTCAAGTCGAGAGCACGTCGGGGCAGGGCACGCGCTTCAGTTTCACTGTTCCCACTGCGGCTTAGGTCCGCCTCTCGAAAGTTCGTAGTTGGTTGAGCGGCCGGTGTGATCGCGGCGGGGCCGGAGGCCGGGGTGCTAACCACAATTCCCTCGGGACTTGACGGCCAACGGTGCGATCCGGAGTCTCACCACAGAGGCCACAGAGGCCACAGAGGCCGGAAAGAAAGGGTTTCGGATCTGGCTCCGAACCCTTCTTTCCTTCCGATCCGTCTCTGTGCTCTCTGTGCTCTCTGTGGTGAAATCCGGGGCACCCCTGCCGAAAGCCGTGGTCGGCACCCATGGGCCGGAGGCCGAGGGCCGGTGGCCGGATCCGACGGCCGGTCCCCCCTTCGGGGACTTCGGGACCCGCCACCCACCCTGCCCACCCGCGCGCTTCGCGCGCCCTCGCCGGATTCGGAGCCGGATCCGGCCGCCGGCTTCGGCGCCGGAACCGGCAACCCGATCTAGTCACGAACTTTCGAGAGGCGGACCACGTTGCCGGCGTGTTTCCAACCGGTGAAATGTCGGCAACTCTCACCGTCCCGATCGTCTCGATTTGCTTCTTCAGCGATCGACATTCAAGATGGCCCTCATGAATCTTCGCGGACGTGCCTTCTGATGCGCGAGGTGAGCGTCGGCGAACGCCTCGACCAGTACCAGTTGACTGACGTGCTGGCGCGCAGTGGAATGGCGTCCATCTTCAAGGCCACTGACAGCGTGACTGGAGCGACGGTGGTGCTGAAGATCCCGCACCCACAATTCGAGAGTGACGTGGTGTTTTACGAGCGCTTCCGGCGCGAGGAAGAACTGGGGCTGCGCCTGGAACACCCCAACATCGTGCGCGTGCTGCGGCCCAAGGAGAAGAGCCGCATGTACATCGTCATGGAATTCATCGAGGGGAAGTCGCTGCGCGCTCTCATGCAAGAGAAGCGGCCTATGGCCAGCGAGACCGCTCTGGGCCTGGTGATCCAGGTGTGCGAGGCGCTGGTCTACATGCACGAGCACAAGGTCGTCCATCGCGACATGAAGCCGGAAAACGTTCTGGTCACGGCCGACGGCTGTGCGAAGGTTCTGGACCTAGGCATTGCCTTTGACGCTTCGGCGCGGCGAATGACCTGGGCTGGCCTGTCCAACACCATCGGCACCCCCGACTACATGGCGCCGGAGCAAATCGGCGGCCGGCGCGGTGATGCCCGCACCGACGTGTACGCGCTCGGCACCATCCTGTACGAGATGCTGACCGGAGAATTACCCTATTCCAGCGCCAATCCGCACGCGCTCCTGCGCGCCAAGGCTAACGAAGACCCCACACCGCCCAGCTACTACGTGCCCGGCTTTGATCGCTCGCTGGAGGCCATCTTGCTCAAGGCCCTGGAACGCTCGCCGCGTGATCGCTACGCCGGGGCGGCGGAATTCCTGGCGGATCTGCGCAATCCCGCGGCGGTGCCGCCCTACGATCCGGAGAAGGGCCGCGCCCGCCGCCGTTTTTCCGTCCCTCGACGCGTGCTCATGCCAATGATTGTGGTGTTGGTGCTGGCCGGGCTCACCACGCTGATCTGGTGCAGTCACCCGCACCGAACCGGATCGGGCCGCGCGACTCATAGTGAAAGGAGCATGTAGCATGTCGGCATTCTCCCTCGAACACGCGCTCAACCTGGCCTGGGTGCTGCTGGGCGCTTTCCTGGTCATGTTCATGCAGGTCGGCTTCGCCATGATGGAGACGGGATTCACGCGCGCCAAGAACGCGGTGAACACCATGGCCATGAACATGATCATTTATCCCGTGGGGGTGCTGGGTTTCTGGCTGTGCGGTTTTGGTTTCATGCTGGGGGGCGTGCACGGCTGGCCCACGCTGGGCGCGGCGCTGGCGCCTGCACACGAGCTCAGCCTGCACATCGGCGGCCAGGGCTACGGAATCATCGGCGCCGGCAAATTCGCGCTGGTTTCGGTCGCCAACGATCCGGTCAACCTGGCCATGTTCTTGTTTGCGGCGATGTTCATGGACACGGCCGCCACCATTCCCACTGGCGCCATGGCCGAGCGCTGGAAATTCTTGCCCTTTCTTATCTATGGCCTGTTCATGTCCATGTTTCTCTATCCGCTCTACGGCAACTGGGTTTGGGGCGGCGGCTGGCTGGCGCAAATGGGCGTGAACCTTGGACTTGGGCATGGTCATGTGGATTTTGCCGGCTCCTCAGTGGTGCACATGACCGGGGGAATCACGGCGTTGGCCGGTGCGATGGTGCTGGGCCCGCGCGTGGGCAAGTACCGGCGCGACGAAACCATTGCAGCGATTCCCGGCCACAATTTGCCCATGGCCGTGGTGGGCACGCTCATCCTGGCTTTCGGCTGGTTCGGTTTCAACACCGCCTCGACCTTGAATGCCAGCGATGGTCGTATCGCCATTGTGGCCAGCAACACGCTGCTCTCGTCGTCGGCCGGCGCCATCGCCGCCCTGGTCACAAGCTGGTATTTGTCGCACAGGCCCGACATCGGCATGGCCTGCAACGGCATGCTGGGCGGCCTGGTGGCCATCACCGCGCCCTGCGCCTTTGTCGGCCCCGCTGCCGCCGTGCTTATCGGCGCGCTGGCGGGACCGCTGGTTGTCCTGGTGGTGACCCTGCTCGAGCGCCGCCTGCGCATCGACGATCCCGTGGGCGCTATCGCGGTTCACGGCGCCTGTGGTGTCTGGGGCGCCTTGGCACTGGGACTACTGGCCGACGGGAGTTACGGCGAGGGCTGGAACGGTGTGGCTGGCCCGGTCCACGGTCTGCTGTTCGGTGACGCCAGCCAATTCCTGGCGCAATTGATTGGCGTCGCCACCAATGCGATTGTGGTCTTTGCGCTGGCCTACGGATTCTTCCGCTTACTCGATCGGGTCATGGGCAATCGCGTGCCATCCGAGGTGGAGTGGACGGGGCTCGACTCACTGGAAATGGGTTCACAGGCCTACCCACACGCCTGAGCGAGTGCCGCTCAACCTAGCCGCCAACCTGCGAGAGGCGGTGCTAGGGTTTGCGCCCCGCGAGCGGTCCCAAATCGGGCGCGACGCCCGAGTCCCTCAACGCCTGCATGACGTCGAGGAGACAGAACACTCCAAAGCCGCGAAGCTCGAGCAAGCTGCCGTAGGTCCAACCTTCGCGGTGAGCGGCGCTTGGGTCCTGTTGCCGAAGGGCATTGCTGGTGCGCGTGTGCAGGCGATGTGCGAATCGGGCGGCCAGCTCGCCCGGAGAGGGTATCGATTGAGCGAGAAACTCGGGCGGCAAGAACTCTCGGTAGGCCGCGACAGGACGAAACCCCGTCAAGGCGAAGAACGCCTCTGCAAATCGGGCGGTGTCTTGCGCGCGCTTTTCTCGGCGCTGGTCGGCTTTCGAAACAATCATCCCAAGCTCGGGCTAGACGCGTGGGGAGCCCGCCGGCTTCGCCGGCGGCGCACCATCGCGGGAGGGTTTGGCGAGGCCGAGCGAAGCGAGCGTGGGGTGGTGGCAGGTGGGGGGCCGAAGGGCAAAGCGAACCCTCTCAGGGTTCCCATCTCATTAGAGAGCATCGTGGCCGCGTTCCCCGGTGCGGATACGGATGACGTCGACCACCTCACTGACGAAGATCTTTCCATCCCCGATCTCGCCTGTGCGTGCAGTCGCCTGGATTGCCTCGACGATGGGCTGCACCATGTCGTCGTCGCTGACCATCTGGATGCGGACCTTGGGGTTGAAGTCCACGGCACGGCGCGAACCTGGGTGGGAATCCTTCTCGCCGCTGCCACGGCCGAAGCCCCTCACCTCCGACACGGTTAGACCCTGGGCGCCCACCTGGCGCAGCCGGTCCTTCAAAGTGTCCAGCTTGAACGGCTTGACGATGGCCTCGATGTTCTTCATTACAGCAAGCCTGCTCCGGACTATGTTGCCGGTGTGTTTCCGGTGGGCGAAATTTCGGTAACCGACCCGGCGCGGGCGGGAAGCTCTGGGAGGGAACACTTCCCGCCTGCGCCGGCCGAACACTGACTAGAAATAGGCCAGGAAGGCCACCAGGCCGGTGAACTGGTTCTTGCGGGCGACGTCGCCTTTGGTGAACAGATACTGGTTGGCGAAATCCCCGCGTAGTTCCAGCCGGGTCTCGAAGTGCTTGGCCACGGTGAGACCGCCCATCAAAGTTCCTTCGTAGAGGACGGCATCGTCCGCGTAGGCTGTGCCAGTGAAGCCGCCCTTCTTGCTCGACACCAACTCAAACCTGGCGGCGGCGTTGAACAGGTCGGTGAAGGCGTACTTGCCCATGGCCGCTGCGCCGATCCAGTAGGGAGTGCCGTCCTTCAGGTAGTCAACGTTGAGGCCAACGGATGCCTGGGCAATATCCTTGGTAACTACGCCATCGATGAGGATTCTGGTGTTGCCGCCCGAGCCAGCGGTTGTTTCTTTGCCGATGTAGGTAGTCAGCGACGCATTCAGGCCGGAATCGGGCGGGGCAAAGGTGGCGTTGGCACCAAAGGTCTTGCCGATGTTGTTGTCGGGGTCATTGTTCCAGCCGTTGACCAGGCTGGCCTGCAGCTTGAGCGACGGGTTCACCGTGGCATTCACGCGCAGACCGGTGTGCAAGAGCGGTACGCCGTAGAACAACATCGAGCGGCTATAGAGCCAGTTCTTGTTGGACTCGATGACTTCGGCGCTGGCCGTGGTCACGAAGCGGCCAGCGTCCACGGTCAGCCACTTCGTCGCTTTGACCGTGGCAAAAGCCTGTTGCACAAGGAAGTCATTGCCGTACTGACTGGCCGACAGGGCGGCCGGACCCGTAGGTGGCGCGCCCGCTGCGGCAGCCGCGCTGGTTCCAGCGCTGGCGGCATTGCTGGCGGCATTGATGATGGCAGCCGTGTGGCCGGCGCCCAGGTCCATGCGAAAGGCGACATACTCCGTGTCAGCTCCTACGCCCAGCTTGGCGTAGTTGAGCGAGAAGCTATTGGCCGCCACGTCGAACTGACGGGGAGCCCCTGGGCCCTGCAGTGAGGGCTTCCCGGTGAAGTTGTACATGTAGTAGGCGTCCACCAGGGCTTCCCAAGTGAAGGTGACGGGTGGAACCGCCGCCGGAGCTGCCGGCGCTGCCGGCGCCGCCGCAGCCGCTGCCTCAGCAGGTGTGACCGGCGCAGGCGCGGGCTGGGCGGGCGCTGCGGCCGGCGCATCGGCTGGCGTCGCTGCCTGCCCGAATGCCACCAGTGGACTCAACCCAATTGCGACTGTAACGACAGAGGCGAGTGAATAGCGCATCTCTTTCTCCTTTTTTGCGAACACCTAACGAAACGAATAGAAGCAGACGACAATTGAGGCTGCAATAGGTCCGGGCTTGTATTTGCCGCGCTTTAGCCGGCGCGAAACCGTGGGGAAACATGCTGTTCTTTCTTGAGTTTCCTCGGCCGGAATTGCGCCGTAAATTGGTCCTCGCGACCTCGGTTTGCACTCGGCGGTGCTGCCTGGCCATGCCTGGCCGGGCAGTGTGTGCGCAGGCAAATCATGTGGGTGGTTTGAAAAGCGAGACGGTCGTAGAAAGCCAGTGCCAATCGGTTGCGGCGATCGGTCAGCAGTTGCAGGCGCGCCAGACCGTTGGTCCGCGCCCAGTGCGAGAGGCTTGCCATCAGCGATGTCCCGATGCCGTCTCCGCGCAGGTCGTCGCGTACCACCACGTCCTCGATCCAGCCCGAGCGTGCGCCTTCTACAGTGGACACGACAATCTGAACCGTGGCCATTCCGACGACTTCTCCTAGCCTTTCGGCCACCACGACGTAGGCGCGGCCACGTCGGGCGGCGCCCAGAAGCAGGCGCAGGCCGCGCGCGTGCCGAGCCGGCCTGACTTCGAAGTCGGTCTCGATGGAGAAGAGCTGACAGAGAAGTTCGACCAGGCCTGGCAGATCGGTGATTCGGGCGGGCCGGACTGTGACGCTCACTGTTTCCGGTGCAAGAGAAGGTTGGGTGTGGTTGAACATGAGGGGGCTCACAGATGAAGTGTGGTCTTGACGCTCGCAGGGGTCCTCAAGCCGGTGATCGCACCGCGCGCCAAAAGCAAGACCTCGTCAACGGTCAATGCGCGCTTCTCACGACGGGCCAGCTCACGTATGCGGTCGAGCAGTTGTGCGGCCACGGGACGCTCCAGGTGTACTCCGTGCCGGCTTAGAACCGCCATGACCGCCCAGGTGCCCGAATGCTTGCCCACTACGAACTCGGGTGTGGCCTGGCCCACGTCGGCGGGATGAATGAGCTCGAAGCTGTCGGGGTCCTTCTCCAGGGCCGCACAGTGAATGCCAGATTCGTGCAGAAAGCTGGCCGCGCCGGTGACCGGTTTTGCCGCGGGAATTGGCCGGCGAGATGCCTCTGCAACCATGCGACCCAGCAAAGTCAGGCGGTGCGGGTCCACGCCCGGGTCGAGTCCCAGCGTCAGGCGCGCTGCCATCACCACTTCGTCGAGGCTGGCGTTGCCCGCGCGCTCGCCCAGTCCGTTGACGGTGACGTCAACCGAGCGGGCGCCGCCGGCCAGGGCCGCCACGGTGTTGGCCGTAGCCATGCCCAGATCGTCGTGGGCATGAAACCCAATGACGGGTCCGCGCGCGCGTGCCACCACATGCGCCACCAAACGCTTGGCCTGCAAGGGATTGAGCAGGCCCACGGTGTCAGCCAGGCGAATGCGATTCACACCGGCCGCACAAGCGGCATCCACGAAGGCGTCGAGAAAGTGGCGGCTGGCGCGGCTGGCATCCTGGGCAGCAACCGAAACGAAGGCGAAGTGCGCGCGCGCTCGTTCGGTAAGTTGATGAAGGAGTTCCAGCATCTGCGCCGCTCCGCCACCGAGGCTGCGCCATTGCACCGGCGAGGCGGGAAAACTGATGTGCACCCCATCCACACGGCACTGCTCGGCTGCTTCCAGATCGCGCAAGTCGGCGCGGCACCACACCGAAAGACGGGCGCGCAGGCCGAGTGCGGCTACCGCGTTGATGTCGTCGACCTCAGGCCGACCCATGGCCGGAGTGCCGACTTCGATTTCTGGCAACCCGGCGTCAGAAAGGGCGCTGGCGATGCGCAGCTTTTCTTCGCGCGAAAACACCACGCCCGCTGCCTGCTCACCGTCGCGCAACGTGGTGTCAATCAGCCATAGATCGGCGCGGCGGCCATCGCGGGACGTACTATCGGCGGGCGGAAGGGATTTCACTTTCGCTACCCCTTCTTGTCCCTCATCCGCAACCTTGCCCTGTGCCTGCACAGCCATTGCCACAGCCTTCAAAGCGTCGGACCATGCTGGCCGGCAGGGGTGCGTCGCGAAACAGCGGCTCCAGGGCGTCCTCGATCAACCCTTCGGCCTCGACCACACGCAGGCCGCTTGATTCCAGGGTTCGGCGAGGTATGGGACCCACGCCAGCAACCAGCACGGCTTTGCAGTCGTCCAGGCCGGCAGCCAGATCGCGCCAGCGCTCGACTCCTCCGCCCGCAGGAGGCGCAGGTCGATTTTCGACAAAGCGAAAGCCGCGCCCTTCAGGCGCGAACACAGCGAAGCTCTCCGCTTCGCCCAAATGGCCATTGATAAGCAAACCCTCGCGCGTGGCGACGGCGATGTGGACACGGGCGGCAGGCGCGGCCAGAGGAGTCAGTGCGGCTGCCGCACGCAAGGCGGAGAGCGAGGCCTCGGCGGTGCCTTCGTTGAGCAGTCCGCAAGCGTCAGCACGACAGCGCGAACAGTGCTCCATGAGCGGCAAGTGGGCAGCCGCTCCTGCGCGAGCGCGGGCCACCATTGCGGAATCCGGTGCCGGCAAACGGGCAAACGGCGTACGTGGGGCGGGAATGAGCGGCACGCAGTTGAACAGATGCGCCCCTCGGAATTTTACCTCGGCGGCGATGTCCGGGATCTGATCGTCGTTGAAGCCAGGAATGAGAATTGAGTTCACCTTGATGATGATTCCGGTGCCGCGCAGAGCTTCCAGAGCAGCCAGCTGTCTCTGCAACAGCAACGCCGCTCCAGCTTCGCCGCGCAGGACGCGCTCCCCGTCGCGGACCCAGGCGTAGATGCGCGCGCCGGTGGCGGGATCCAGGGTGTTGATGGTGATGGTCAGGTGGCTCAGGTGTAGTCGTTGTAGCTCGGCCACGTGTTCAACCAGGGCAAGACCGTTGCTGGCCAGGCACAGCAGCAGGTCAGGGTGGCGCGCGCGCACCAGGCGCAGCGTCTCCAGAGTGGCGTCCGGGTTGGCCATGGGATCGCCGGGACCCGCGATGCCGACCACGGCCACATCCTGGCGCCTTTGCATCAGCCCATCGAGGTAGGCCGCCGCTTGCCAGGGCGAAAGCACGACGCTGGTCACGCCGGGGCGACTTTCATTGGTGCAGTCGAAGCGCCGGTCGCAGAAGTTGCATGAAACGTTGCATCCGGGAGCGACCGGCAGGTGTACACGCGCCCAACGCGCCCGGGCCTTGGGGTCGAAGCAAGGATGGCTAGCAATCGCGGGACCTGCGGCGTGCCCGGGATTCTTGCGTATGACGGCGAGGGTGCTCATGGGAAAGCGGCGGCGAGATGGACTTGCTGACGGTTGGTTGCAAACCGTCGGCCAAAGACGATTTGGCCGCGCAGACTGCGAAGTCGGCCCCACCCGGTGGCCATGATGGACGCCGTCCGACATTTGCGTAGGATTGGTCCTAGCTGGACTACCCGCGCGTAGGTCGCCTTGCGGCTCGCTCACAGAACCGTACGCACCCGGTACTCGCCGCCGATGACTAGGAACTCTTCTTCCCCCTTGAGGATGCTTTCGGGCAGCAGCTGGCTGAAGAAGAAGATCTTCACCAGCGGCACGCGCACCTTCCAAACGGTGGAGCCAAATTCAAAGGCCCGCTCCTCATCCGGAATGAATGAGCACAGGTTGTTCAGGCGCACGATGCGTTCGCGCCGATCGATGATGCTGACTGTGTGATAGTCGTCGGGATCGCAGGTGCCGCGATAGAGGTCAAACCACAGCTCGCCGGGATGCTGCCGCGCCAGCTCGTACTGGCAGTACGCGTACAACACGTCGAGCTGCGAATTGATGGCGTTGGTGCGCTCGCTGCCCTTCATCCGGTCGGTGGCGAAGGCCATCTGGTCTTCTGGGTTGTCCTCGCGCAATTTGCCGCGATGGAAAGTCGGCGGAATGCCGATGCGGCTTTCCACCCACGCCTTCAGCACGGCCGCCTCGATGGAATTGGAATCAACCCCCCAGCCGCGCAGGTAGCGCAGGTAACTGTTGCGCAGGCTCTTGCGCGCGTTGTTGGTGTGGGCACCGTCCCACTGGTGCAGCAGGAACTTCACCGACATGTATTCGTTGAACACCCGCGCCCGCTCTGTCGCATCATCGATGGTGTCGAGCTTTTCAAATAGGAAGCGGTTGGAGTGGCGTACACCTTGGATCTCGAATGGGCGCGGAGCCTCGTTGAATTCCGCGCTACCCAGTAGCCAGGCCGGCAGATCGCAAAGATTCCAGGTTCGCCGCATTTACATCATCACCGGTTGACTCAGTCCAAGGGGCGAGCGTGCGACCAGATGCCCTGAGAGCTCCTGAATCTCCTTGACCAGAGTCGGGGCGAGCTTGCGCACCCAGTGCTCGGGAAGCTGTGCGGGGCCGTAAAAGGCACCCGCGATGGCGCCCGCGATGGCGCCCGTCGTGTCGGCGTCACCGCCTTGGTTGACGGTAGCCACCAAACACTCTTCGAAGCTGTGCGTTGACAAGAAGTGGTGCAGAACCGTCTGCATGGTGTCCACCACATACGCGGTGGCCAGCCCGCGGTAGGGCGAGAAGCGAAAGCTGGGAAAGCGCACGATGGTATCTTCTATTTCGCCCCGCAGACGTTCGAGGGACTGGCCGGTGCAACCCATGTGAATCAGCCGGCCAATCAGCACACAGGCGGCATCGGACAAAGGATGATTGTGGGTGATACGGCCCTGTTCCACGGCCCGGCATTCAAGCAAACAGCCGTCCGCCAGGGTAGCCAGGGCCACCGGCGCCACCCGCATGGCGGCGCCGTTGCCGGCATCGCCTTCATTGAAGGGACCAGCCACGGTTCCGTGGTTGATGTAGCGGGCGATGCCGCGACGGCAGGTGTTGCCCACGTCGATGGGCCAGCCCTTGAACCAGGCGGCAAAGCGTTCGGCGATGTCGGTGGGAGACCAGTCCACGCTGGCCAAGGATCGCGCGATACACAGGGACATCTGCGTGTCGTCGGTGACTTCGCCTGGTTTCAGCTTGAGCCAGCCGCCACCGACGATCTTGCGAAGTACGCCATACTGGGCGCGGATCTCGGACGGTGTGCAGAATTCGACTGTGGCACCGAGAGCGTCGCCCAGCGCCGAGCCCAGCAGAGTTGCATAGGCGCGCCCGCGCACGTCAGCCAGAGCGGCGGGGGAAGTGGATGCTCCGGTGGACAGCACCGGCGCGCCTCACAGATAGGAAAAGCCCACCGGCGACGCATCTTGCTGGCGTTGCAGAAGCGCGTTCACCAGTTCATCGAAGAGCCGCGTTGTCCCCCGATAGCCCACATGCAGAATGCGGCCAGCGCCCAGGCGATCGTGGATGGGAAATCCGATGCGAAGCAGAGGAATGCCGAGCGAGTGCGCCAGCCGGTAGCCCTTGCTGCTGCCCATGAGCAGATCCGGCTTGTGGCGTTCGCAAGCGGCTCCGATGGACTCGAAGTCGGTGTCGTCGAGCACTTCGTCGACCGAGCCGGCGGGCAATCTGGCCAGGGCTTCTGGCAACGCGCGGTTGCGCGCTCCGGTCGCACAGAACACGGGCCGCGCGCCGATTTCCAGCAGAAAGCCCGCCAGCGCAGCCACGAATTCCGGATCGCCGTACAGGCCCACGCGCGCGCCGAAGACGTATTTGTGTCCGTCGGCATAGGCGTCGAGCAGGCGGCCGCGTTCGCCCAGTAACCACGCCGGCCGGCCCGCTCCCGTCATGTCGGCCAGTGCTTCAACCATGGCGTCGGTGGCGCGAACTCCGATGGGCAAACCTAGAACGCGAGCAGGTGCACCGCGATCCGCCAGCAGTTTGCTTGCGCGCGGGGCGCGGCCGGTAAGTGTGAGATCGATGCTGCCCAGCGCGCGGGGCATGGAAGCGATGTCGACCACGCGGGTGCCACCATCAGGCAGCGCCCGGTACTGATCGAGTATGACCCCATCCAGGCGGTCCGCATAATCAGGCAGCAGCGTCGCAGCCACAGCAAAACCGTCGACAATCTCGCGCAGATGGCGCAGATCCGCTGGCGACACCAGCGGCGGCAGCAGGTTCACCGCGCGCAGGGGTGTGCCCTGGTCGCAAGCCAGCGCTTTGACCAGCGCGTACACCATGGAATGGAACCCCTCGACGTGGCCGTCCTTGTAGCTGGGCGTGGCGGCGTGAACCAGGGGCAAGGCGCTGCCGGTGCGGGACCGATAGCGGGTCAGCAGCAGCGGCACATCGTCGCCGATGGTTTCGGCCAAACAAGTGGTGGCCACGGTCACCAGTTCTGGGCGGTATTGGTGGAGTACGTTGTCGAGAGCCCGCCCCAGGTTGTCCTCGCCACCGAAGACCGTCTGCGCCTCGCCAAAGCTGCTGGACGCCACGTCCATGGGTTCGCGAAAATGGCTGATGAGGTAGCGACGAATGTAGGTCGCGCAGCCCTGCGCCCCGTGCAGCAGGGGAATCGCGCCGCGCACGCCCGCTGTGGCCAGGGCCGCGCCCAGTGGCGCGCACAGGGTGCAAGGGTTGACCGTGGCATCGGGCTTGGCCGAGCTGTGCACGTTCGGTGCAGTCGTCTTGACGGCGGCGCAGCTCACCGCTTGTCTCCCTTCGCTGTTGCGGCGGTTCGCATCCGGCGCGGCATAAGGTTCCAGATTGGGCTGGTGGCCGTGGCACGCACCTCGCGAGCAAAGGCCAGTGCACCGTCGAATCCCGCCAGCGCGATCTTGCGCTCGTGGTTGTGGTCGCAAAAGCCAATGCCCAGTTTGTAGGCGATGGGGCGCTCTTTCACGCCGCCGATAAAGACATCCACATCTTGCTCGACGAGAAACGAAGCCAGCTCGAGCGGATTGGTGTCGTCCACGATGACCGTGTGTTCGTCGCACACAGCTTGCAGTTCTTCGTACTCTTCCTTGCTGCCGGTCTGGGTTCCCGCCAGCACCACCGACACGCCCAGTTGGCGAAGCGCCCGCACCAGCGAAAACGCCTTGAAAGCCCCGCCCACGTACAGCCCCGCGCGCTTGCCAGCCAGATCCTGCTTGCAGGCGCGCAGATCGGGCAGCACACGCGAGATCTCGCAGCTGACCAGGGCGCGAGCCCGTCCCATGATCTCCGGGCTCTGCATGTGCTCGGCCGTGCGATAGAGCGCGTCCGCCGTGTCCTCGATGCCGAAGAAAGACACGCGAATGAAGGGGATGCCGTAGCGTTCCTGCATGGCTTTCGCTAGCGGGGTCATGGAGCCCGCACATTGCACGACGTTCAGGCGGGCGCCGTGGGCGCGGCGGATCTCGTCCACGCGGCCGTCGCCGGTCAGCACGGAAACCACCTCGACGCCCATTTCTTCGAAGTACTTGCGAATGACCCAGCTTTCGCCGGCCACGTTGAAATCGCCGAGCAGATTGATTGACTGCGGTGTCACTGTCGTGGTGTCGCCCGTGCCTATCAGGGTCAGCAGGGCGCCACAAGCAGCGTTGTAGCCGTCGCGTTTGGTGCCGCGGAAGCCCTCGGCCAGTACGGGGATCACGGGGATCCCGACGTCAGCCTCCACCCGCTTGCACACCGCCGGTACGTCGTCGCCGATCACGCCCACAATGCAGGTTCCGTAGACGAAAGCGGCGCGCGGCGCGTGCTGGGCGATGAGCCGACGCAGGGACGCTTCCAGGCGTTGCTCGCCGCCGAACACCACCTCGCGCTCGCGCATGTCGGTGGAACAGCTAATGCGATGAAGTTCCGGCCCCGAGGACAGGGCGCCCCGGATGTCCCAGGTGTAGGCCGCGCAGCCCACCGGGCCGTGCACCAGATGAAGCGCGTCCGCGATGGGATAGAGCACGACCCGCGATCCGCAGAAGGTGCAGGCGCGCTGACTGACCGAGCCGGCTGCGCTGGCCTTGTTGCAATCGAGCGCGACCACCCCGCCGCGATTGTTGCGCACGACCTGGGCACGGCGTTCCTTCAGCAGATCGAAACTCATGGTTTCACGCTCCAGAATGGTGACGACGAATTTGCACCAGGCTTGGATCGAAGCCCGGCAACCGCGGCTCGGCCAAACCAGTCGGATTGGCGAATTGCGCCTGCGCCTCGGTCAAGGCTTGTCGGTACATGCGTTCGCGCTCGGCTTCGTCCATCGCCAGGCTCTGCGTTTCCATGCGCCGCACCTCGATGCCGAAGCGACGAAGCACGTGCAGGCGGTGGACCGCCATCACCCGTGAATCGAAGTCCACCCCAAAGCGTGCGAAGAGGTCCTCCGCGCACTCGACCTCGGCCAGTTCATCCGCCAAGCGCATGACCGTCACATCAGCAGCGGCTCAAAGCTGAAGGCCTTCTTTGAGCAGGTGCGGCCGCAGGCTTCGCAACCAATGCAGTTGTCGGGGTTCTTCACGCTGGCGAACATCTTGGCGGATTCCTCTTCGTCCACTTCTTTGGGCGCCAGCACCTCGTGGGCGCAGATCTTCATGCAGCGGCCGCAGCCGATGCACTTGTTGTCGTCGACACCTTTGACGAAGCGGGGTGTCCATTCTTGTCGTCCACGAGTGATTCCAGTGAGGTAGGCCATGAAACGCTCCTTTCTGTCATTCAGGTTGGTCAGGCGAAAAAGCCGGTGAAGGCGGCGCCAGGCCCATGGCCTTGCGCAGCCAGGGTGGGGGATGCCCGCGAAAGACCGCCTGCAGGCGTTGCACGATTTCAGCGACAGGCGCAGATGCCTTCATGGGATGAATGTGGCGGGCCACCAGCTTGGCAGCGGCAGGTCCACCAATCTGCTCCGTACACACGATGGCGCAATCTGAGAGAAGGTTGGCGCGCGCGATGATTCGATCCTCCTGACCGTCGCGGTCGGGAACAGAGCGCGGACCCAGACAGCGTGCCTTGTCCGGACTGACTTCCCAGACAAAGAAGGCTTCGCTGCTGCCGAAGTGGCAATCGACGCAGATTCCATCGCTGCTGGTGAAGGCAACTTTCATGGCGGACTCCTTTTCAGCGCATCATTTCGAAGAAGCGGTCCTCACAAGTCTCGTCCTTGATGTCGATGAACTTGTTGCAGATCTCGGTCGTCATGTTGATGACGCCCTGGTAGCCGATGATGGGCCGGCGGTGCAGGTTGACCCGGTCGAAGATGGGGAAGCCGAAGCGGAAGAGCGGGATCTTGGCGTCGCGCGCGGCGAACTTGCCGTGCGTGTCGCCGATGATGGCGTCCACCGGTTCGGTCATCAGCAACGAGCGCAGGTGCCAGAGGTCGCGGTTCATGTAGAT
>Ga0182017_10000423_pt1 | contig 33164 bp, 33 predicted proteins | sample 712E3DmetaG_FD_120492 | JGI IMG/M metagenome (GOLD analysis project Ga0182017, IMG submission 120492) | Permafrost microbial communities from Stordalen Mire, Sweden - 712E3D metaG | ecosystem: Environmental > Terrestrial > Soil > Wetlands > Permafrost | place: Sweden: Stordalen | collected... | reverse complement strand
GGCCACGCCACGCCACGCCACGCGCCGCCACGGGCCACGCCACGCGCCGCCACGGGCCACGCCACGCGCCGCCACGCGCCGCCAACGGTCCACGCCACGCGCCGCCACGCGCCGCCACGCGCCGCCACGCGCCGCCACGCGCCGCCACGCGCCGCGCCAGGAGACGCCGGCCGCCTCAAGGCACGGCTCCGCTAAACTGACCGAGTTCGAACGCGCTCACCAGGAGAGGCCACGAGGAGCCGCGCGTCGGGCGCCACGCAGCGAGTGAGAGGTCCATCGTGCCGGCATCAGAGCCTTCAGAGCGCACCCGCATCGACCGCTACGAGCCCACGGCCATCGAGCCGCGATGGCAGGCGCGATGGGCGGAGCTCGGCCTGTACGACACCGACCTCGCCGATACGACCAAGCCCAAGTACTACCTGCTGACGATGTACCCGTACACGTCGGGCAACATCCACATCGGGCACTGGTACGCGAAGACACCGACCGACGCGATGGCCCGCTTCCACCGCATGCAAGGCGAGAACGTCTTCTTCCCGATCGGCTTCGACTCCTTCGGGCTGCCCGCCGAGAACGCGGCGATCAAGAACAAGATCAACCCCCGCGAGTGGACGCTGAAGAACGTCGACAACATGCGACGCCAGCTTCGCACGATGGGCGCCACCTTCGATTGGAAGAGCGAGGTCGTCACCTGCGACCCGGCTTACTACCGCTGGAACCAGTGGCTATTCCTGCGGTTCCTCGAGGCCGGGCTGGCCTACCGCGCCAAGTCGCCGGTCGACTGGTGTCCCAACGATGGGACGCTGGCTCGCGAGCAGGTCGAGGGCGCGGACCGCCACTGCTGGCGCTGCGGGGCGCGCGTCGAGAAACGCGACCTGGAGCAGTGGTATCTGCGGACGACCAGGTATGCCGACGAGCTGCTCGACTTCACCGGCCTCGAATGGCCCGAGCCGATCCGTATCATGCAGACCAACTGGATCGGCCGGTCGGAAGGCGCCGAAGTCGTCTTCACGACCGCGCCCGACGGGGTTCAGCCCGGCGGCGATGAGCTCCGAGTCTTCACGACGAGACCCGACACGCTGTACGGCGCGACCTTCATGGTCTTGTCGCCCGAGCACGAGCTGGTGCCCAAGCTGACGCATCCGCCCCGGAAGGCCGAGGTCGAGGCATATGTCACGGCCGCCGGGCGAGAGACCGAGATCGAGCGGATGTCGACCGAGCGCCCGAAGACAGGCGTCTTCACCGGCTCGTACGCGATGAATCCGGTCAACGCCGAACGGATCCCAATCTGGATCGCCGACTACGTCCTGGCCGGCTACGGCACCGGCGCGATCATGGCCGTGCCCGCCCACGACGAGCGCGACTTCGAGTTCGCCCAGAAGTTCGAGCTGCCGATCCGCCGTGTCATCGCCGGGCCGGAGGTCACCGAGGCGGACGTTGCGACACCGCTGACCCAGGCCTACATCGCCCACGGCGACGCCGATCGCATGGTCAACTCCGGGCCGCACTCAGGTCTGCCGGCGAAGGAGGGCTTCGCCTCGATCGTGGCCATGCTCGAGAAGGAAGGCCGGGGCAAGGCAGCGGTCAACTACCGGCTGCGCGACTGGCTGATCAGCCGCCAGCGCTACTGGGGCACGCCGATCCCGGTGGTCTACTGCGACACCGACGGCATCGTGCCGGTCTCCGACGACCAGCTGCCGGTTCGACTGCCGGACGTCGTCGACTACGCCGGCAGCGGCAACAACCCGCTGCAGTCGGACGCCTCGTTCGTGAACACGACCTGCCCGAAGTGCGGTGGGCCGGCGCGGCGCGAGACCGACACGATGGACACCTTCATCGATTCGAGCTGGTACTGGTTCCGGTATCTGACGCCGGCCGACACGACCGCGCCTGTCGATTCCGCGATCGAGGCCCGCTGGTGCCCGGTCGATCAGTACACCGGCGGCGCCGAGCACGCCGTCATGCACCTGCTCTATGCCCGCTTCTTCACCAAGGCGATGGCGGACGTGGGCCTGGTCCACGAGCGCGAGCCCTTCAAGCGGCTCTTCAACCAGGGCCAGATCCTCGGCGCCGACGGGGAGCGGATGAGCAAGTCCCGCGGCAACGTCCAGGATCCGGACGAGCTGGTATCTCGCTACGGCGCCGACACGGTCCGGCTCTTCCTGATGTTCATGGGGCCGTGGGACCAGGGCGGACCATGGAGCCCCACCGGCATCGGCGGCATCAGCCGTTTCCTGCATCGCGTCTGGACTTCGGCCCTGGATCCGCACGGCGTGGACGCAGGCGATGCCGAGTCCGGTCTACTGCCCGCCCGGCAGGATGCCGCCGCGGCGGAGCGGGCGCTGCGCACGGCCGCCCAGCGAACCCTCCAGACCGTCACCGAGAAGTACGCCGAGATGCGCTTCAACACGATGGTCGCTCATCTCATGGAGCTGTCGAACGTGCTCCAGCGCTACCGCGGCACCGAGATCGCCGGCGGTCCGGCATGGAACGAAGCCATCCGGCTGCTGCTGCTGATGCTCGCGCCGGCGGCGCCGCACATCGCCGAAGAGCTGTGGGCCCGGCTGGCCGAGGCCCGCGGCGAGGAGTGGCAGTCGATCCACACCCGGCGCTGGCCCTCGGTCGACGAAGCGGCCGCGGCCGAAAAGGAACGCGAGATCCCGGTCCAGGTCAACGGCAAGCTCCGCGACAAGGTCATGGTCCCGGTGGGCATCGCCGAAGCGGAGCTGGAGCGCCTCGTCCTGTCGCGGCCCAAGATCGTGGCCGCCCTCGAGGGCAAGCCGCCCCTCAAGGTGATCCACGCCGGCGGGCGGCTGGTAAACATCGTCGTGCGGTAGGGGCTGGCATTCTCCACGAGCGAGACTGTCTATAGTTGGGAGTCGTAGGGAATGAGCCTTCGATGGCTGATTCGATGCGCGGGGGCGTCGGGCCGGCGGCAAGTGTCGTGGGCTTTGTGGGGAGGGCGGAAGTGAGAAGCCGGGAGCTTCCCACAAGACGTCTACTCGTCTCAACGCTGCTGCTGAGCGTGTGCCTTGCTGCTTGCACGACCGCTGCCGCGGCAGGCTCTCATGAAGTCGGGCGGGTAAGCACCATCGTTGGCTCGGCTGCGAGCTCGATGTCTATTCCCCTTCGCGCCGCGAGACCTTTCCCGACAACCAGGTCAGTACTTGCCGACCCCGTGACCCCGCGGACGTTCGAAACCGTCAATTCTCTCGGCTTCAGCCCCGACGACGTCGTCTACGATCCTGGCTCCAATCACCTGTTCATCTCCGCTGCCGGTGCTGGACTTCCGTTCGACAACGGGATCTTCGAAACGACCGTCGACGGAGGGCTGGTCAGGCACATCCGGCTCGAAGATCTATCGCCCGGGTCGCCGTTCACAGGCGCATTGGGCTTCAGCATCACGCTCGCGACCAATGGGCCCAAGGCCGGCCACTTCTTCATGGTTGAGACGTTGGGACAGACGGGTGTGGTCCATGAGTTTGATGCTGATTGGAAGTGGGTCGACGCCTTCCCAGTCAAGTCGTCATACGAAGACGCACATCCTGGTGACGGCATCGCCTACAACCCAACCAGCATGGATCTCCTTGTCGCTGAAGAAGTGCATGGGGACCTGATCGAAGTCACAACAGGCGGAGTCCCGGTACGGTCGCTGCCGGATGTTCAGGTGCAAGGGATCACCTTCAGTCAATCGACGGGCACGTACTTCGGAGTCAATACCAACGATGAGCTCAGGGAGATCTCGACGGACGGCAAGGTCCTGCAGGTAATCGACCTGACACCGTACGGAATCACGCGGCCGGTGGGCGTGGCAACCGACGGGACGCATCTATTCGTCGCGGATGAGGGTGACAGCGCCAACACCGGTGGTCATATCTACGTCATCAACATTCCGCCAACGGCGGCGCCTGCGCCAACGGCGGCACCGACGACATCGTCGTTCGCCGGTTCGGTGCCTACGCCCGCCCAGATCACGCTCGATCCGGTCATCGTTGCCGAGAGCGCGGCCATCGCCGCCGGAGTTCTCATCTTCGTACCGTTCCCGGGCATCCTGTTCAATCGAACAATCGAGGAGAACTACGCCGAGATCTCCGAATGGGTTCGTCGCGCCAGACGACGTCTGGGCCGTCGCGGGCGGCTTGGGGCATTGCTGGGCTCCTTGCCGCCGTGGGCTCGTCGCAACCCGCGACCCTCACCGACGTCTACGCCTTCGGAACCGCCGCCTAGCGCGACAGATCCAGAGCCCGATCCGGGGACGCAAGGCAGTTTTTGGAGGTCGCCGCGCGGCATTGCCCTATTCCTGGCCGTGAGTACGCTCCTGTACGGCTTTCTGGACCCCACCTTTGGGCTCAACCTGAGGTCTCTGGCCACGCTCGCCGGTGTCGCCATCGGTCTCGCGGTGACGTTGCTCGCGTTCTGCCTCCCGAGAGCGCTCTCATACCGTTCGAAAGCCATTCCGTTCTCCATCTCGGCGCTGCCAGCCGCTCTTCCGGTCGGGATCGCCTGCGTTCTGCTGACCCGGCTGACCAACTTCCAACCCGGGTACCTGTACGGGCTCATCGTCGCGGTCGTCGTCGCGCGCGAGGTGAGCGTCGCGGTGGAAGGCAAGGCGATGGCAATGGCGGCGACCAGCACTTTTGTCGTGGCGGTCGTGGCCTGGTTCGGCCTTCTCTGGGCGGACGGGCTCGGAACTGCCGGAGAAGAGCCCGGGCTGCCCATCATCGCCCTGCAGACGGCGTTCGTGATGGCCGTGGTGGCGGGCGTGGAACTGACCGCCTTTGGGATGCTGCCCCTGCGTTTTCTTCCCGGCGAGAGGGTCTACCGCTGGAATCGCCGCGTCTGGGCTGCACTCATCGGTCTTGGGTTGTTCGGATTCGCGCACGTGCTCATGAATCCCAGAGACGGATATATGGCCGACTCCAGCAGGACTCCCTTGATCACCATCGTCGGCCTCCTGATCTTCTTTGGGCTGAGCTCGGTCCTCTTCTGGGCCTACTTCCGGTTGCGGACCCGGCCTGTGGCGCCCGCAGCCGGTTAGCGCGATCGGTCGGGCGTCGCGAAGCGGGCAAGCGGTTCTGTCTCCCCGTCGTCCGTCTGCGGGTCGAACCTGCCAGGCTGGCGGGCGTTGATGGAGCCCTTCCCTCGCGGCCGTACAATCGGCGCAGTTCAGAAGTCGGGCACGCGCAGGAGGAGGCCGTCATGGAGCCAGGCAAGGTCACCCAACCGACCGCGTCGGGCGGGGCGCCCGCAGACGGCGCGGCGCCAGCCGCCCCGGCGGCGGCAGCAGGCACGAAGGCCGCGGCCCACTCGAAGGTCGAAGACTACGATGCCGCGATCGCGAGGGTCGTGGAGTCGGCCCAGCGGTTGGGCGTCGAGCTCGACGAGCGCGAGGCGCGGGAATGGGTCGAGGCCATGGCCAACGAGGAGGCCGGCGGCGACCTCCTGATCGACGTCAACACCGGCGTCTACGGCCACCGCGTGTCGATGCTCGACTTCGCGCCGGGCGACCTGGCCCGATTCCGCGAGATGGGCAAGATCGTCGGCTTCGACGACCGCCCGCCCAACGTCCTGACGGCGCTGTCGATCTCCGGTTCCGCCGCCCAGAGCAAGATCAACACCTTCCCGGCCGACTGCGACTTCTTCGAGCGGATCAACATCAAGGCCGACACGCGCGAGGAGGCCTGCGCGATCCTGGGCGACATGATTCGCGAGAAGGCTCTCGCGACCGCCAGCGGGCCGGGCCACAAGTTGTGGGAGGTCAAGTTCGGCCAGCATCCGGTCGAGGCCAAGAAGGGCGGCAAGCCGGTCGGCGTGAAGTCGCCGATGTCATGGACGCCGGACGAGGTCCGAGCCGGCCAGATGGAGGTCGAGCTGCTCGACGGCAGCAAAGCCGTCTACACCTGGGCCGACGCGACCCGCGACCCCGGCTGGTGCAAGATCGACTGGGTCATCTCGGACTCGTCGCGCGGCAAGCTGGCCAACGCGAGCAACGTCCTCGACACGACGTGGGAGGCGCCGGACGGCAAGATCGTCCCGCTCGACGGCTTCCTGGACCCCTACTTCCAGGAGGTCTACCTCGACACCGAGTCGATCCCGATCTTCTCCAAGCTCGTGAAGGAGCTCTCGGCCGACACGGTCGATGACTACGTCGAGGCGCTCGAACACGAAGTCTGGAAGTACAGCGTCGAGCATCCCAGCTTCGGCAAGGTCGCGCGGCGCCTCTACAACGTCTTCCGGATGAACGGCCACTACGCCGAGGCGGCCTTCATCCGAGAGCTATTCGACGAGCCGATCACGGCGCTTTACCAGGTGGCGGCGCTGATCCAGACGCTCAACGATGCCGCCGGCTCGGGCGACGACTTCGACGCAGAGACGATGACCGAACAGGTCGACAAGCTGATCATGTCGGCCATCCAGGCGCTCGACGGGCCCGAGGAGGCCGAGATGGTCGGCCACCTGCTCAAGCTGCGCAACTCGATCCAGGCCCACGGCGCCGAGGCGGACCGCGCCGAGGACATGGACGACGTCCAGACCGCGGCCATGAAGGCGGTCAACGACTACTTCGAGCGGGCGTTGCGCTCGGTTCCCGAGATCGACGCCTACCTCAAGGAGATCGTCGCTCGCGCGCCATAGGGGCGGATGAGCAGCGACGACGGACACCGGCGCCGAAGCGAGGCGACTCCGACGCGGCGCCAACAAAGTTGGCGAAGCTAGGCGTCGCCGAGCGCAGGGGGTGGTGGCCGGCGACGCGTCGGGCGCAGGCGACAGATGAGCGGCAGATAAGCGCGCGATAAGCCGCGGATGAGCGGCCTCCGATAGCGTTCGCGACGAACCGCCGCGGAAGCTCAATCGGAGAAGAGGGATGGGTACGAGCGCGCCCTGGCGGACGCTTGAGGTGCCGGACGAAGGCGGGGACGCGGCGGTGCCGGGCCGGTCGAGACCCTCCGCGCCTCTGCTTATGCTCGCCGCCGCCGCGGTCCTGGTTCTGGGATCGCTCGCCGTAGCCGCCTTCGTCGAGTTGCGTTCCGGCGGGCAGGTCGACCTCATCTCGACGAACTCTGGCGCCGGCGGATCCGGGGCGCCGGCGTCGCCGTCGCTGCTCGTGGTCCAGGTTTCCGGCGCAGTGCTCCGGCCGGGTGTCTACTCGCTGCCGACCGGCTCGCGTGTCGAGGACGCCATCCGGGCGGCCGGCGGATACTCGACGGAAGTCGATCCGCGAGCGGCGGAGACAAAGCTCAACCTGGCGGCCAAGCTGCAGGACGCCCAGCTGGTCGTGGTTCCACGACGGGGCGACGCGGCGCCCGGGCCCTCGGGGGCCGCCACGACGACGACCCCGGGCGGCCCGCTCAACCTGAACACCGCCACGGCGGATCAGCTCGACATACTGCCGGGAATTGGGCCGGCAACCGCGGCCAAGATCATCGCGTCGCGCGAGGAGCTGCCGTTCGCGGCCGTAGACGATCTCGTCACGCGCAAGCTCGTCACCGCCTCCACCCTGGCCAAGTTCCGCGACAAGGTCACGGTCTAGAGAGCCGATGCTTCCGCGACCCGGCTGGCTTGCCATTGGAGTGATCGTCGCGGCCGCTTCCGCGTCGTACGCGCCGTTGAGCGGCGACTCGGCGGCGGCGACGGCCGTGGCAGCGGCCGCGGCCGCAACCCTGGGAGTGGCGTCGTGCCTGGCTCGAACCGCCGGCCGCCGGACGCTGAGTGCCTCGCTCATGGTGGCTTCGGTGGGGGCGTCGCTCGTGGCGGCGCGGCTGGCGATCGGCCTCGTCTTCGGCAGCGGCGCAGCACCGCCCGAATCCACCTCGCTGCCACCCGGCACCGGTCCGTGGCCGGCCACGGTCGAAAGCGCCCACACGTCATCCGGCCAACAGCTCGCCACGATCGCGCTGACGGGGCGACCGCTGCGGTGCTCGGCGCAGATGCCGGCCTACCCGAGACTGATCGGAGGAGACACGATCTCCTGGTCGGGCCGAATCCGCCCGCTGACCGAGAGCGGCTACGACCTGTTCCTCGCCGCCCAGGGGATCGACGCGAGCTGCGAGGCCACCGCACTGACGATCGTCGCCCACGACGAATCGCCGGCCGGCCGGCTCGAGTCGCTGCGGCAGTCCTCCGGCGACACGCTTCAACGGGTCCTGCCCGAGCCGGAAGGCGGGCTGGCGGCCGCGATCCTGATCGGCCTGCGCGACAGGGTGGATCGTGGTCTGGCGGCCGATTTCACGACGGCCGGGGTCAGCCACATCGTGGCCATCTCAGGTTGGAACATCGCCATCGTCGCCGCGGCGGTGGCCGCCCTCCTGCGCGGGCACTTCAGCCGGCGGCGGCGGGCGACAGTCACGATCGTGGCGATCGTGGCCTACACGCTCTTTGCCGGCGCGTCGGCATCGGTGGTCCGCGCCGCGGTCATGGCCGGGGTGGCGATGGCAGCCGTGGAAAGCGGGCGCGGGTCGAGGGTCATCGTGGGTCTTGCCTGGGCGGTGGCGATCATGGTGGTCGTGGCTCCGGCCACGGTCGCCGACGTGGGCTTCCAGCTCTCGGCCGCCGCCACGGCCGGGCTGGTCGCGTGGGCGACGCCGCTCACGGACTGGCTGGCGGTACGCTTCCCGCGGCTCCCGTCGGTTCTGTGCGCGAGCCTGGGCGTGTCGCTGGCGGCGCAGGCGGCGACGCTCCCCATCGCTTTGTTGACTTTCGGGCGGCTGGCCCTGATCGCGCCGGCGGCCAACCTGTTCGCCGTCCCGCTCGTCCCGCCGGCGATGGCATCGGGCGCCGTTGCCTTCGGGGCGGGCTGGCTCGCGACTCTGGGGGCGCCGAGCTGGGTCGGCGGCATCGTGGCCATGCCGGCAGCTCTGCTGCTGGCGGCACTCGTTGCGGTCGTGCGACTTGCCGCCGCCGTCCCGGGCGCCAACGAAACCCTACCCTTCCCGGCCAACGTGGCCGCGGCAGCCGCGGCGACGGGACTGCTTCTGCTCATGAACAGAGGGCTCTCGAAGAGCGGTGGGCCGAAGGGCCGCGAGCGCGCCGCGCCGGCGGCGGGCGGCAGGTCGACGACTCCGCGACTCCGACCGCGGTACCGCTGGGCTCTCGCGGGCGCCGCATTGCTCGTAGTCCTCGCCGGTTCCGTGGTCGCGGCGAGACCCGACGGCAGCGTCCACGTGATCGTCATGGACGTCGGCCAGGGTGACTCGATTCTGCTGGAAGGTGACCGCGGCGGGCGGATCCTCGTCGACGGCGGTCCGGACCCGAATGTTCTGATGGCGGACCTGGACGGGTACATACCGACGTGGGACCGGAGGCTCGACGCGATCGTCCTGACCCACCCGCACGACGACCATGTCGCCGGTCTGGTCGCCGTCGTCGAGCGATATCAAGTCGGGCGGGCCTTCGAGTCCGGCTGGTCCGTCGACACGCCGGCCTATCGAGCCTGGAGGGCTGCCCTCGCCGCGCGGGGCCTCACGCCCGAACGCCTTGCCACGGGCGAGACGCTGAGACTCGACGACGCCACGCTGCGGGTCTTGTGGCCCGACGACGGCACCGTCCGCCCGAACGACCTGGATCCAAACGCCACTTCGAACCGCCAGACCAACGACGCGTCGATCGTCCTGCTCGGCGAATACGAGGGCCGTCGATTCCTGCTCACCGGCGACGTCGAGGATGACGTCGACCCGATCCTGCTCAGCCGCGGACTGCCGACGCTCGACATGCTCAAGGTGGCTCACCACGGCAGCGCGACCGCTTCGTCGGACGTGCTTCTCGCGACCGTGGCGCCGGGCGTCGCCGTCGTTTCGGTCGGCGCCAACAACCCTTATGGCCATCCAAACGCGGCCACCATGGCCCGGCTGCGGGCCCATTCGCCGCACGTCTACCGAACCGACCAGAACGGCACCGTGGAAACGACGTTCGATCGCGGGGCCGTGACGGTGACCTCGTCGCGGGCAAACCGGGCCTCGGGCACGGTCTCGTTGCGGGCGGCGGGAGCCCCGCCACTCGGGCTCCTGTACGATGCCGTCGATGTCCGTCCCGAGCCGTCGAGAGAGCGCGGCCTTACTTCTTTCGCTCGAACCCCCGACCTGGCACCTGCGCCACTCACGGGCCGTCGCCGAGACGGCAGCCTGGCTGGCCCATCGGGCGGTTACGGTTGGTCGATCGGTCGATCGCCGCCTCGTCGAGGCGGCCGCGCTGCTGCATGACGTCGACAAGCTCGACCGGGTGAAGCCGCTCGTGAAGGGTCTCGCTCACGGCGAAGGCTCGGCCGCGTGGCTGGCGGGTCAGGGCTACCCGGAGCTTGGTCCGGCAATCGTCGGGCATCCGGTGACACGCCTGGCCCACGGAGCCTGGTTCGATCGCTGGTTCGCCGATGCTTCGGTCGAGGCGCTGGTCGTCGCCTACGCGGACAAGCGGGCCGGACAGCGCCTCGAGTCCATGGCGGAACGGTTCGCGTCGTGGGAACGCCGCTACCCACCGACCGAACGAGCCGCCCACCCACGCGGAACCTGGACGGCGGAGACTATGGTGGCCGTCCGGCTTCGCGCGGAGGCGCTCGAGCAGCGGATCTGCGAGCTGGCCGGCGTGACCCCGAGCCAGGTTCGACGTCTGACATGGACCGGCCGGGCCCTCGCCGCGGCTAGGGAAGGGCGTCGCTGATGCCCGCGACCGCGCCCCTCGGCTACTACTGGGGCGACGATTCGTATGGCGTCAACCACGCCCCCGATGCGCTGGCCGCTCGGCTGGCGGGCGATGGGCAGCCGCTGGATCGCGTGCGGCTGAGTGGCGCCACCACGTCCTCCGCGGAAATCGCCGAGAAGGTGGCGACGGCCACGCTCTTCGGCGGCGGCACGCTCGTGGTCGTGACCGAGCCGGCACCGCTCGTCGCCACCAAACCCCTGGCGGCGAGCCTGACCGAGGCCCTCGCCGCAGTGGCCCCGGGGAATGGCCTCGCCTTCCTGGATGCCGTCGACGGCACGGCCCGCCGCCCTGCCTCCCTCGAGACCCTGCGCAAGGCCGTGGCCGAAGCCGGCGGCGACGTGCGCCAGTTCGTGGCTCCCACTCGCGATCAGATGGCCCGCTGGATCGGCGACCGGGCCCGCGAACGTGACATCCGCATCGCCCCCGCCGCCGCCGCCCTGCTCGCGGAGCGCGTGGGGGCCAACGTCCGTGAACGCGACGTCGACCGACGCCGCCAGGGTGAGCTTGCGGTGGCCGAGCTGGAGAAGCTGGCCCTGTACCGCCTCGACGGCCAGATCGGCCCCGACGACGTCAAGGCACTCGTCGCCGATGCCGTCCCGGGATCCACATGGGCATTCCTCGATGCCGTGGGCATGCGGCACGCGGCGGAGGCGGCGGAGCTGGCGGACCGCCTCGAGGACGTGCCCGCTCCGCTTCTCATCACCCACCTCCACCGGCGCATCAGAGGGCTGATCGAAGTCGCCGATCTGCTGGCCGCCGGGACTCCGGCCCGCGAGCTGGTTCGCATCCTCAAGCTGAACCCCTACGTGGCCGAGAAGCTGGCCCAGCAAGCCCGGACATGGGCGCTGCCCGAGCTCGACGCGGCGCTGGCCGGACTCCTGGAACTCGACGCCACGCTCAAAGGCCACGCCGGCGGTGGAGATCTCCGCCGCCGCACCGCGGTCAGCCTCTGGATCGCCGAACGCGTCCGGCGGCCGAGCGAGCGCTAGGCTCCGGGGATCAGATCAGGCTCGCCCGACCAGCCGGCGACCGTCGACCCAGCCGCGCCAGCCGTTAACGGCCCGGACGAAGGCCCAATCGCCCGCGACGGCGTCGATCACGACACCGAGTCCGGCGCTCAGAGCGGCCTGAGGCGGGCGCGTCGGATCCGGGTAATCCCAGGCCTGGAGACCGCCGGCAGGCACGAAGTGCGTGGGCGACCATGCTATCGAGGCGAGCGGCGGAGTCGCGGGCGGTTGAGCGGCGGGCAGTTGAGCCTCGGGTAGCTGGGCCGCGGGCCACTGGGCGGCGGGCTGGGGTGAGGGCCCGGGCCCGGATGCAGGCGTCGATGCCGCCGGCTGCGTCGGTTGTGCGACGGCGGCGGCTGGTTGGGGGTCGGGCGCGACGGGAGCCGGCTCGGGTTCGGCGGCCGCGACCGGCTCGGGTTCGGCGGCCGCGACCGGCTCGGGTTCGGCGGCCGCGGCAGCAGCAGGTTTGGGTCGGGCGGCTGCGGCAGGTTTGGGTCGGGCGGCTGCGGCAGGTTTGGACTCGGGTTCGGCGGCAGGTTTGGGCTCGGGTTCGGCGGCGCCCTTGGGCTCCGGTTGGGCAGCTGCGGCAGGCTCGGGTTCGGCGGCAGGTTTGGGCTCGGGTTCGGCGGCGCCCTTGGGCTCCGGTTGGGCAGCTGCGGCAGGCTCGGGTTCGGCGACGGAATCCGTGCCTTCGTCGAGGTCGCCGCCACCGAGTTCGAGGATCGAACCGAGTCGCCCACGGACCGTATCGACGGTGGAAAGCGTCCTCGCGTCGCGTGGACCGATCACGTGCTCGACTCTCCCCATCAGATCCATGTCGCCTGATAGCCAGCTCCAGGCAACCGACGTCAGGTCCGGATCGTTGTGGAGCGCTTCGATGTAGGCGCGGGTCCGGCCCAATCGAGTGGGCGCCTCCTGCGCCACGCGGATCCAGGCCGCATGGCGTTCCTCGGCGCAGGAGCCGGCGAGTCGAATGGCCAACGACATGTAGTCCGGGTCCGGCTTGGGGAGTTCGCGGCGGATGAAGGCTCGTGCGAGCGGCTCCCAACCGGCCGCGCCCACGCCGACGTACCACGGAATATCGGCTGACTTCGCTGCCCGGGCATTCTCATCCACTGGCGCCATCGGCGATCCCCAAACTCGACCCGTAATGCTGTCGCTGGGCGACGAACCGCCGCCGCCTTTCCGCTTCTAATTGTCGCGCCCCAGAAGGCCCGCCGCGCGCCACCGACGCGGTCCTAGCCGGGACCGCCGGCCGGGTCACCGTCGGGCAACTCGGACGCCACGATCGGCACGTCGGACCTGGCCCGCAGATGGAAAGCCACGCCGTAGACCTCCCCCATCGGATCCTGGCGCGGCGCAGCCGTCATTCGCCAATCCTCGCCCAAGAGCTGGATCCACCGGGCGAGCGGCTTGCCCTTGACGAGGACCGCGTCCAGCAGCGCAAAGGCGCTGGGGGGCAGATCGACGAGACTCTCGCGCGCGGGCAAGCCGACCGCCACCGGCCCGAAGGCGGCGACGAAGGCCGGGTTGCCGTACACGACGAGGTGCCCTGGACCGCGGCAGAAGCCGGCCGGACGTCTGGCGGCGGAGCCGCCGTCTGGAATGGGGACCGATGCGGTCCGATCGAGATCGCTCACGGACCCGATTGTGCGCCGACCACGCAAGCACGCGGACAACCGGCGAACGACCTCAGTCGGCGCTTGACCAGGCCTGTTCCTGGACGACGAGGTCGCTCTCGATGGCGAAGACGCAGCGGCCCTGCCCGAGATCGAGCAGTTCGATCAGCTCGGGGTCGATGTAAAGCTGATGGCAGTCTTCACACAGGCCGCCCGGGATGCCGAAGCAGAGTCGCTCGCTTCGGTCTGGCAGTCGGAACGTGGTGTCGAAACGCGTGCTTACCAGGCGCCTTCCGCAGCGTGGGCAGCGTTCGCGGGCCCGAGTCATCGCATCCGACCTCAGACATGGCGGCCATTCGACCGCTCCAATGTTGGAGATCCTATGCGCGGGCCTTCGCGGGGCATATGACTCACTCGTACCGCCTCAACGGTACTCGGGCGGTAGTCTCGATGGAGGGGTCCAGGGGTGGGATGCGTACTAATCCGAACGCAGCGTGCGTGCAGTCACCACCCCAGTGCGTCCTGTCACCACCGTCCGGAGAACCGCGTGGCCGCCCTCCTGATAGCCTTCCCCGGATGGATCGCCGTCGCATCGTTGGCATTGGGCTGGGAGCACTCGCGGGCGCCGCTTACGGCACCGGGCCGCTCTTCTTCAAGGCGTTCGTGTACCCCGCCGGCGTGGACTGGATCGCCATGCTGGTATGGCGCTTCGCCTTCGCCACTCTCGTCAGCTGGATCTGGATGCTCGCCCAGCCACGTGCGAGAGCTGCGCTGCGGGAGCTGGACCGTCGAACGGTCGGCCGGCTGCTCTTCACCGGCGCCTTCTTCATCGTCAACGCCAGCGTCTACTACGCCGCCATCGAGCGCATCGACATCTCGCTCGTGGCCCTGCTCATGAGTACCTACCCGGCCCTGGTCGCGGTGGTCTCGCTCCGACTCGGGTACAGGTTCGAGGGCAAGCTGGCGTGGGGATCGCTGGGCATCGTCCTCCTCGGGACGGTCCTGACCGTCGGCGGGATCAATTCCAACACCAACCAGGGCGGGATCATCCTGGCGCTGCTCTCCCCGGTCGCATATGCCGTGTACATCATGCTGACGGCCTGGATGGCCGGCGAACGGCCCGGACAGACCGCCGATATGCGATCCAAAGGCAAGGGCGCCGAAGTGCCGCCGGCCGTTGCCGGGGCGATCATGATGACCGGGACCTGGATCGCCACTCTGGTTGTCGGGGTGATCGCCAGCGAACCGCTACTGCCGACGCAGATCCCAGCGAACGCGTGGCCGGGCCTGATCGGGATCGGCATATTCGCGGCCGCGGTCGCGATCCAGGCGTTCTACGCGTCGGCCGCCAGAATCGGAGCCGCCCAGGCATCGCTGATGGCCACGGTCGAGCCGATCGTGGTGATCTTCCTGGGCATCACGTTCCTCAACGAAGCTTTCACGCCGATCCGGGTCGTTGGAGCGGCCGTAGTTCTGGCGGGGGTGCTGCTGGCCCAATTCGCCACTCCCTCTGAATCCCGGCCCGTCGTACTCGAGGAGCCATAGGCCGGTGCGCACCCGAAACAACCCGGTGCGCGCGCGAACCGCCCCAGGTCAAGTCCCACATTCCTCCCGGAAGCCGCTACGCTTCCGACCTACACAGCCGGCGTGTTGCGCGGCCGCCACGGAGTAACACCAGCCAATGGCAACTCTCTACGCCCAGGTCGAACGGCTCCGAACCGCCCGAGACAATCTGGTCCGAATGCGCAGCCGACTCGAGCTGAGCGCCCTGCCGCCCGACGACCTGCCGCGCCGCCGTGAATGGGTCGGGCGCGAAGTGATCGCTCACATCGACGAGATGCTCGCGTACTGGCTGGGCGAGATCGAGCGGGTCATCGCCGGGCCGGTCGAGCCCGTCCCATTCGGGCGCGAGGAAACCGATCTGATTCGTCTTCTGACCGTCGACCGCGATCGAACGCTGCCGGTCTCGGAGCTGTACGGACGCCTCGACAATTCGCTCGAGCGCGTTCTTCGCCGACTGCTCGAACTCGACGAGCGTCAGGTGGCCCGACGCGGCCTGCACAAGAAGCGGGGCGAGATGACGGTCAGGCAGATCGTCGACACCATGCTGGCCGGGCACATCGAGGAGCACTGCCGGCAGATGGCGACCGTGCTCGACGCCGAGCGTGCCGTACGGGCTTGACTCTCACCCTGGGCGAGACGGTAGAACGGACGCCAACGCCGCAGGAGGGATAGCAATGGCCACCGGAACGACCGTCACCCGCCCGACGACCCCGGCCCCCGATCGCAAGAAGCAATTGGCTCCCTTGTACCGCCCGCCTCGCGAGCCGGTCTTCGTCGACGTGCCGGAAGTGAGCTACCTGATGATCGACGGCAAGGGCGCCCCGGACGAGGGGGCCGAGTACCCGACCACCGACTTCCAGCAGGCCTTCGCCGCGCTCTTTCCGGTCATCTACACGATCAAGTTCGCCCTCAAGCCCGCCGGCGTGGTCGTGCCGCTCATGCCCCTCGAGGCTCTCTGGTTCACCGAATCCGACGGCGGCTTCGACATGAGAGTCCCGATGCAGCAGTGGGGCTGGCGGGTTCTGATGGCCGCGTCCGACGACGTGACGCCGGCCGTCTTCGCCGGCGCGGTAGCCGAGGTTCGCCGCAAGAAGGGCGACTCGGACCATCTGCGCCGGCTGCGCCTCGAACGCTGGCGCGAAGGCCGAAGCGCTCAGGTGATGCACATCGGGCCCTACAGCGCGGAACGGCCGACCATCGAACGGCTCCACGCCTTCATCGCCGCCGAGGGTTGCAAGCCACGCGGCGCCCACCACGAGATCTATCTGGGCGACCCGCGGCGAGCCGATCCGGCCAAGCTCAAGACGGTCCTGCGCCAGCCGGTGACCGAGGGCTGACGGCGCAGCAGGCGGGCGGCGGGACGCGCCTGGAACGTCCCGCTATCGGCCCCGGAGGCGTCGGCCTTCTTCCTTCAACACGGCCCGCAGCATGAAGCCGACGTTGGCCGGTCTCTCGGCCAGTCGTCGCATGAAGTACGGATACCACTCCTGCCCGAACGGGACGTAGATGCGAACCGTGTAGCCCCGCGCCACGAGGGCTCTCTGCAGGTCGCGCCGGACGCCGTAGAGCATCTGGAATTCGAAGCGGTCGCGGCCGATCCCCTCGCCCTCGACGATCTCGATCGCTCTGGCGATCAGCCGGGGGTCGTGCGTGGCGATGGCCGGGGACGCGTCCGCCATAAGCAGCCTCTCCATGAGGCGGGCGTAATTGGCATCTACAGCCGCCTTGGTCCGGTAGGCCACGCTGGCCGGTTCGTCGTACGCGCCCTTGCAGAGCCGGACCCGGCCGCCGGCCGCGATGATCGCGTCCACGTCCGCCGAGCTGCGCCGCAGGGCCGATTGGATCACCACGCCGACGCCCGGATAGGCCGCATACGCCGCGCGCCAGGTGTCGAGAGTGGCTTCGGTACGGGTGTTGTCCTCCATGTCGATACGGACGAAGCCACTCACGCCCCGGACCGCCTCGACGATCCGCATGACGTTGGCCCGGCACAGGTCGCGATCGATCTCCAGACCCATCTGCGTCAGCTTGACGCTGACGTTCGGGTCGAGCCTTCGCTCGGATAGGGCGGCGATTGTCGCGAGATATCGATCGACCGCCGCTGAGGCATGCTCTGGAGACGTCACCGATTCGCCCAGGACGTCGACCGTCGTCCGGAAGCCGGCACCCGCCAGCACGCCGATCGCCGGCAGCGCCTCATCGAGCGATTCGCCGGCGACGAAGCGCGCCACCACCGGGCGGGTGAGGGGGCTGCGAACGGCGAGGCGGGCCAGCGATCGCCGGTGCGACAGCGAGATCAGCAGCGAACGCATCGTCCGTTGCGGTGCCAGCCGGACGTTCTCGGCGAAACCCATCGTTCAGCCCTCCTGAGGCTTCCCTTCGGATCCAGCAGAGGAATCGGTCGGGCCGCTGTCGGGCGGGAGCCCGGCGGCATCGGCGGCCCGGGCCGGATCGGCGGCATCGGCGGCCCGGGCGAACTCGGCGACCTTGGCTGCTTCTTCGCGCTGGAAGGCCTCGAGTCGACCGCGTCGGTGGGCGTCGATGGCCGCCCGAATCGATTCGACCGGCGGTGAGCCCAGCGGCCGACCATCGGCGTCGCGATAGATCCGGCAGCCGAGCGCGACCGGCAACTCGGGTTGCGAGACGACGTCGTCACCGTTGATGCGGATCGTCGGCGAACCCCGGAATCCCAGGAACTCGGCGTCGTCCTGGCTCGAGACGAAGATCACCTGGACCGGGACCTCGATGATCCCTCTGCCGAGGACGCCCTCCAGGTCGCGGAGCGCCGTCTCCAGGTGAGGACAATCCTCCACCGCCAGCAACTCCACGTGCAGATCCGCCACACCCTGAGCCTACATCGGGTGGGAGAAAGAGGCGCGGGCGGGAGTGAGCGTCTCCGGAACACTCTCACACTGCCGGATAGCATCAAGCTCATGATCTTCGGTGGTTGCAACACCGCGACCTCCTACCTTGGCCGTGGGAACGACTACACACTTCCGCGCGTTGCTGTCTTCAGCAAGGGAGTCGACGCCGCAGTCGGCTGGACAGCTGTGGTCGGCTGGCCGGAAATGGACACCTGGACCCAGGCGTTCTTCCAGTACAACGGAACATTCTTCAACTCTGCTGTCTATGCGGAGAACCAAACGATGGCGATGTACGGTACCTATAGCGGCACGGACAGCTCGGTTTGGTACGGCAATTGGAATCTCTACGTCCGACCCGCGGGCTACGGTAACTGAGGGGCAATTCGATGAAGAAGAAGCGATTCACGCAAATGGCGGCGGTGGGCGTTGTCGGCTCCGCCCTTGTGCTCCTGTTGGCAGGGGCGGCCATGGCAGGCACTAAGCCTCAGGCTCCCGCCGTTCCCGCCGATCCATATCGCGCCGTGAAAGTCACTCCGGCCTCAGCCATCGCTGCGGTCCGGGCCATGGTCGAGCGGCCATTGCCACAGAACGGGGCCGCTAATGTTGCCGCAAGGGCTCAGGTGGCCGAGGTTCAGACATCTGACCTGAAGGCGAACGCGCCAATCGATGGCAAGGTCTTCCGCTTCTATGATGTTGAGGGAGCCGACGTCTCTGCGGCCGTCGATGCCCATGACGGGCACGTCGCGCAGCTACTGGTGATGTCGCGGATCCCGAAAGTGAGGACAGACGCGACCATCAACGACCAGCAGGCACTGGACATCGCCTCGTCTTACCTAGTTGATCAGGGGATCGCGGTGGACGGGATGACTGCCCAGGTCAAGCTGGATGACCGGGGCGCTGCCTTGGTCTACTCCGTCAGCTGGCAACGATCCGTCAATGGAGCTCTAGTCCCAGACTCACGTCTGGTGCAGCTCGATGCGGGGACCGGAGTGATCTTCAACGTTCACAACATCAGTCGCCCATATTCGGATCCGCCTACGGCTGTGGTCGCTCGCGACCAAGCGATCTCGGTGGCCCAGGACACGGCGACCAAGTCCGTTGGGCGAAAGTCGGCGACCTACAAGCTCATCGACGCGTCATTGCAGGTCACGTTCGATAGCCAGGGTACTCAGGGGTTGGTCTGGCAGGTCAAGCTGTATGCAGCCGACCTGGCCAACTCCACCGGGTACTTCGAAGTGACCGTGGATGCCATGACTGGATCCGCATCGGTGACAGGCCGAGGCTAGTTTTGGGATTTGGATGCTCGGTCTGGCTCTGCCCGGCCGAGCATCTCAACTTGTGCTTGCGACAACGGGCACAGAGACTGTCACCGGAGCAGCGTTCGCGAACTCGTAACGACGAACAGGCCGGCCGGGCCGACCTCGCCTTACCGCCCCGCCCATTCGGCAATCAACACCTGGGAACGCGGACGGTGCATCAGCTCCTGCGTCGTACGTGCGAGGCGCTCGACAGCTCCTGCGTCGTACGTGCGAGGCGCTCGACAGTTCCTGCTGACGCTCCGCGTCCGACGGAGGTTGAGAGCCTGCGCGCTGGGTCTGCCTGCGCCATCTGAGTTCGGTTTCCTGGCCTGCAACGGTGGGCCGCCCTCGGACGTTAGACCAGTAGGAGGCGTACCTGGCCGATGGAAACAACTGGGGCAACAGCTGAGGCTACCGACCTGGGCACTGCCTTCCGCGACCATATGCCTTGGCTACATCGACGCATAGCTCTGATCGTGGGGGATCCAGAGGAAGCGTCAGACATCGTCCAGGAGGTGTTCCTTCGCGCCATGTCACGATGGCCTCTCGGCTCTCGAGATGACGTTGCGCGTTGGTGCTCAACCGTTGGCATCCGGCTCGCCATTGATGAGATCCGCCGCCGGCGGAGGTGGGGGTTCCTCCACCTAGAGAGACGCACGCTGAATGGGCGCTCGACGTCGACCCTGATCTTTGGCGGGCGAGCGAGAGCCTGAAGCCGGCCGTCCGCGCTGCCCTGATATTGACGACGCTGGACGGCTACAGCCAGGAAGAGGTCGCCCTCGCGCTCGGAGTGCCGCGCGGCACGGTCGCCAGTTGGCTATCTCGAGCCCGGACGCAACTCCGAACAGTAGTGGGGAGCAGCTCGGATGGAAGATGACTTCAATGAACGCCTGACGAGGCGACTCAGGGCGCTGGATGCAGCGGTGCCTCGACCCTTGATCAAGGAGGAGGGGGTTCTGTCGGGAACTCGATCGACCCGTGTCACAAGCCGATTTCCACTCGGACTCGTCGCCGGCGTGGTGGCCATTATCGCTGTGGTCGCAGTGGCATCGATGACACTGCGCACCTCCTCGAGCGTCGGAGCGAATGAGTCCACGGCGCCGACAGAATCCGCAGCCAACGCATCGTCTCCCGTTGCGGGGATGGTCATCACCAACGTCCAGGCGATTCCATTCGCAGGCAGCGGCAATCCGGTTAGCGTCGTCGCGACCATTCAGAACCAGACCGGCGTTGACGACAAGCTCATCGGGGCTTCCTCGCCCAGCGCCACGAGCGGAGGACTGTACGGAACAAGCGGAGGCACTCAGGCCTCGACAGATGCGAGTGGAATGGGAAGTCTGCGCCCGACAGATGCGAGCGGAATGGGCAACTTGCGCCCGATGCCATGGTGGCTGATTACGAATGGTCAAACGATCCAGCTTCGGCGGGGCGACGGCGAGATCGTCCTGAACGGGCTCGCTGCTCCCCTCACGCCTGGAGACCACGTCCAGGTAACGTTCAAGTTCGCGAACGCTGCTCCCGTGACAGTCTCTGTGCCCGTTGTCGCAAGCGCAAGTTGAGATGCTCCGTCGGGCACAGCCCGGCGGAGCATCCAAATCCCCAACGCCTGGAAGGTTTTCGGCGGATTGCCGAGATTCGTTGGTTATGTGTGTCTGGACCTGCGGCTGGCGCCCGGTCAACATCAGCCAATGACATACGGCATGGTTCCAAGTTGGATCCCGAGGGATGACGGTGGGCAACGCGGGGTAAACGTCCGCCGGCGACCAATCACTGGTTCCGGATTTCACCTGGCCGGGCACGATCACTCCGCCGAGCAGATCGACTACATCAAAGAAGGCGCGGCCGCCTTGGGTCCGGTTGCCTACTCGCTCCTTCGTGCAGAGACCTTTTCGCTATACGAGCATCGCGGTAAGCGGTTGGGTTCGACGCTCGATTGGCTCATGAAACTGAGCACTCGTGCCGAGAAGGTCAGCCGCTTGGACGAGGAGGGGTCGCGAAAACTCTTTCGCCAGAACGCTCCTCTCTACGTCTGGGACCTCGTGGGCTTCGTCTACGAGACATGCGAACACCTGGCCTGCGTCTTCAATTCATTGCGCCGCTTCCGGGCAGGCGAGGTCACCGATCTGGGCGCGACGATGCTCGGCTTCGATGAGCCCGCGTTTGAAGTCTTCTCCTCGCCGGAGTTCGAGGACTTGGCTTGGTGGCGGACCGAGTTGGGGTCGATCCCCGACGGGACGCGGTTCGCTCTCCTCACGCCGCGCCAGCAGGACCTAATGATCGAGTCATCTGAAGTGCTCGAGAAACGTCTTGTGCTGGCCCTATCGACTGTGCGGGTCATTTACACGAAAGACCTGCACAGGTTGGCGATCAGGAGGCGGCATGCCGTGTCCTTGTTGGACCCCGAACGAGCCCTGGCGTGGGTTTCTTCAGACCCCGAGGAGGCGAAGAGCGACGTTCGCGTCATGGAGAACGGGGCCCTCGCGGTGGCGGACACAGATGGCAGAAACGGGCCGGTCGTCGAACTCATCCTTCCGCTGACCCGGGCACTCATCAACGACCTCTTCGGTTGCGTAAAGCAGGCCAGGTGGCTGGTTCACGCTCTAGCCGGGGCGGCCGTTAGTCGCGTCGAGAACCCATCGCACCTAGCATTTTCATTCGACGACGACGTGCCGTTGGGGAGTCGCGACGTGGCGGAGTGGGATGGACTGCTTTGCGCGTACACCGGGCTAGATCCTGCCGTGCTGGCGACACAACGGGCGGCACGGAGCCGCATGGAAGCCACCATCGAGGCCGCGGAGCGGCCGAATGCTGGGCTGAATCGGGCGCAGAGACGAGAGGAGTCGCGAAGAGCCACGCACCGCAAACGCTGACCGACTATCGCGCCTCGCCCACCCGGGTCGTCGCCGGTGAGGCAGGCAGGCCAATGGCCAACAGAGGCACATCGCGGCCGTGGGCCGGCATCGAATACCCGAGCGCATTTGGCCTGACTCTTGACGAACTGGCTCGTCGGGCGAATTGGCGGGTGCGTCACGAGGACCGGCGCTCCCTAGTAACCACCGAGGAGCACTGCTACTCCTCGGCGCCGGTGGCGCGCAGCCAGGGCTCGATCAGCAGGGCATGGGTGGGCGCGTCCAAACGCGAGCCGAGAGAGATCGCCAGGGCCGCGTCGACTATGGCCTCGCCAGCCTCGTTCTTGACCTGCTGCCAGGTGAAGTCGTCGTTCATCTGGTATGGGATGGTGTTGGTGCCGCGCGTGATCCAACTCATCGCCTTGGCCCGAACTCTGTCGATCTCTCTGGTCCATCCATTCCGAGCGGCGACGGCTCGAACCGTCGTCCAGGCGTCCGCGTGGGCATCGCGGCTCGTCGCGTACCAGGCCGCCCGCATGCTCAGGAGCTGGGCCTGGTTCATCCGGTCGAGCTTCTCGAAGAAGAGATCCATCTCGTCGGTGTCGAGGAGATTGACTTCCCTTCGCCGTCGCCACATCGTCTGGCCCTCCTACTCCGCCTCGTCGACCTGGTCGAGGAGATGGCGCCGCAGGAAGTCGAGGCAGCGCTTCCAGGCGTCGCGACGGTTCTCGCGCTTCTTTAGGCCGTGGGGCTCGTCGTCGTACCAGTGGACCCGGTAGTGCTTGCCTTCGATCTCGAGCGCCTCGACGATCCGCTCGGTCATCAGCGGCGAGACGCGCTTGTCCCTACGGCCGTGGAGGATCAGCAGCGGCGCCTCGATGGCCTCGGCCCGATACAGCGGCGAACCGCGCCGGTAGGCCGGGGCGGCCTCCGGGTCGTCGGGATTGCCCATCATCCGCTCCAGGTCGATCCGGCCGGGGCGGTCGCCGTGGCGGTAGCTCTCGGCGATCTCGGAGTCGCCGTACAGATCGATGCCGGCCCGCCATAGCGACGGCTCTTCCGTCAGAACGCTCAGGGTCATGTAACCGCCATACGAAGCCCCGTAGTGGGCGAGACGGCCGTCGCACCAGGGCTGGACGGCGGCCCAATGAGCGGCGTCGAGGACGTCGAAGGCATCGGCGTGGCCCCACTCGCCCCGATTGGCCCAGCGGAACTCACGGCCGTAGCCGGTCGAGCCGCGGAAGTCCACCGAGAGGAAGGCCATCCCCGCTTCAACCACGAGCTGGCGGAAGGGCAGCCAGTCGCGGAGGGCCTGATGGGTCGGGCCGCCGTGGGAATGGAGAACGCAGGGAACGCGCGTGGCTTCCTCCCCCAGGGCCGCGGCGGGCAGGTACAGCGTGCCTTCGATCGTCAGCCCGTCTCGGGCCTCAACGGCAACCCGAGTTCCGGCGGCGAAGCGGTCGGAGTCGACCACGATCGGCAGGGAGTGGGTCAACTGGCGCGGCTTGACTCCCTCGGCCGCCATCTCCGGCATGGGCAGCAGCCACAGGTCGTCGGGGCTGTGATCGCTCGACCCGACGGCCAGCACGGCCGACGAATCGGGCAGCCAGGCCGCGGCGATCCACACGCCGTCGAACGGGTTGATGACCGCCGGATGAGTGCCTCCAGTCGCGGCCCTGCCGGCCGAGAGCCCGTCGCCGCCCGAACGCCCGTCGCCGCCGAGCCCGTCGCCGCCCGAACGCCCGTCGCCGCCGGCCGAGAGCCCGTCGCCGCCGAGCCCGTCGCCGCCCGGCAACTCGGCCACCACCAGATCGACCAGGCCGTCGTGGATCTCGACGTGGACGAAGCGCTCACCGTCCGGCGACGGCAGCGGAACGTAGCCCCAGCCGCCGCTCGGCTCGCCGTGCTCGCGCCGCCCGCCGGTGAGGATGCTGCGCTCCCGACCATCGGCCGAGATGCGAACGGCCTGGAACCAGCCGTCCGCGTCGGAGATCATCAGCAGCCCCGATCCGTCCGGCAGCCAGCGGGGTCCCGTCTCCCAGGCCGACTCGCCCGCAACCAGGCGCTCCCGGCCCGTGGCGACGTCCACGATGTGGATCTGCGAGGTCAGCAGATCCGGCAGACGCTGTGACGACACGGCGATGCGGCGGCCGTCCGGCGACCATGCGAAGGCGTCGATATCGACGCCGGGGGCGGTGAGCGGTGTGGGCTCAGGCGAGCGCGGCCGGGTCGCCGGACGGCCGCGGCGCGGCACCGGCGCATCCACGACCCACAGCTGATCCCAGCCCCGGCGACGCGACACGAACGCGATCTGATGTCCGTCCGCGCACCACCGCGGCGAGCGGTTGCCGGCCGGATGCTGCGTCACGAGAGCTTGATGAGAGCCCTCGACGTCGATCATCCAGATGGCCTCTTCCCGGACGAAGGCGATGCGGCGGCCGTCGGGCGACCACTGGGGATCGGCCGCGGACTTCTCGGTGGCGGTCAGCTGCTCGGGATAGCCGCCCCGAACCGGCATCAGGAAGATCTGGCGGGCGCCTGCGGCTTCCGCCGTGAAGGCCAGGCGACGACCGTCGGGCGAGAGACGGAACTCCCGCGGCGATTCGATGGCCGCCGCCTGCTCGACGGTCAGGCCGTCGCGAGAGATCCGGCGAACCCGACCGTTCTCGGCCGCCCCACGCGCCGGGTCGGCGACCGCCCGCCCGGGAACCACTAATCGCCCCACGTGAGGGCGACGAACCGGTCCTCCATCTCGCCCGGGGTCGGGGCAGGGTCGACACGAACGAACGTCTCGCGCCCGAACATCTGCTCCAGTTGCGCCCGCTGCTCGGGATCGTCCCAGCGACGACCGCGCATCTGGCTGTCGTGGCAGGCCAGGGCCGCAACCTTGCGTTCGATGACGGCGGTGATCGGCACGACCGTGGTGATCTCCTCGTCGGGTCGAGCCAGCTTCTGGAAAGCCTCGGCCTGGCGGAGGTCATCCTCGCTCGGCGGCGTGTCGTCGCCGGCGCGGTGCCGTTCCTCGGCCATCGCGGCCTGCATCGCCGCTACGGCGGAACGCGGCATAGCCTGGTGGTAGAGCGCAACCGGGCCGCCGAGCTCCCCCGCCGCCCGCCGGTAAGCGGCCGTGGCCGTGGCCGAGCACGCGGTGTGGTCGGGGTGGCCGTACACACCGCCCGGATCGAAGGTGACGATGACCGCCGGCCGCAGCCGCCGGATGACGGCGAGGATCCGGTCCACTACCTCATCCTGGGGGGCGCGGGCGAGCGAGCCTTCGGGGGCGCCCCAGCCCTCCATGCCCGAGTCGCGATAACCGAGGAAGATCGGCTCGGCGACACCCAACTCGCTGCAGGCGCAGGCCAGCTCGTTTCGTCTGATCTCGGGATCGAGCGAGTGGTCGACGTCCATCTCGCCGGGTCGTCCGCCCTGGTCGCCGTTGGTCATGCACAGAACCCAGACCGGATTACCGGCGGCCGCGGCCAGGGCCATCACGCCGCCGGCGCCGTAGCTCTCGTCGTCGGGGTGGGCGAAGATCGCGAGCAGGCCCTTGGGCGTCACGGGAGTCGTCGAGCCGATCTCGGGGGCCACGTCAGTGGCCGGACCGCCGGGCGGTCGATGCACCGGGGCCGGCGCTGCCGGCCGTCTTGCCGGCCGCGAGCCTGCCGTCCGTGCCCCCGGCAGCCTGGCCCTCGTTCAGGCCGAGGCCCTTCTCGAGGTCTGCCCCCAACTCGACCGTTCGCCGGTACGAGGCCCACACCGCCTCCGACAGGACGGTTCGGAGCCGGCCGGACTCGAGCTCGTGGATGGCCGCGGCGCTGGTTCCGCCCGGCGAGGTGACCATGTTGCGCAGCACAGCCGGGTGCTGGGCCGTGGCCTTGGCGAAGGCCGTGCTGCCCTCGAGCGTTTCGATAACCAGGTCGTGGGCGATATGGCGTGGGAAGCCGAGGTGAACCGCGGCGTCGATCAGCGCCTCCATGACCAGGAAGACATATGCCGGACCGGTGCCGCTGACCGCGGTCGCCATCTCGACGAATCGCTCGTCCTCTACCTGGAGGTCGGTGCCGAGGGCGCGCAGCAGGACCCGCGCCTGGTCGCACTGCAACTCGGTCACTTCCGGTGTGGCGTACCAGACCGTCACGCCACGACCTATCTGGGCGGGTGTGTTCGGCATGCTGCGGACGACTTCGCGGTGCTCGAGGAGGCTGGTCAACACGTTGCAGTTGGCGCCGGCAACGATCGAAACGACCAGCTGCTCGGGCCGCAGACGGCCACCCAATTCGTGCCCGACCTTGGTCAGCGTCTGCGGCTTGACCGACAGCAGGATCACGTCCGCGTCGCTGGCGGCTTCCAGGTTCGAGGCGACCATTCGCACGCCGTACTGGCCGGTCAGCTCCTCACGCCGTTCGGGCCGCGGCTCGCTTCCGACGATCCGATCGGGGCCGACGAGCTTGCCTCGGAGCAGCCCGGCAATGATCGACTCGGCCATGACTCCGGAGCCGATTGTGGCGACGGTTCGGTTCGAAAGGGGCGACATGTCGGCGAGTATAGGCGCGGTTGCGGGCGCAGGAAGGCCAGTTTCGCGCGCAATTGCACCCCTTGGGCGCGACCCGACGCGGAGTGGATTCGCGGTGGAAGGGCCCCAGACAGACGAGAGCCGGTCGCCTGGGGGAGGAGGAGCGACCGGCTGTTTGTTCTCGTCTTGGCTCTGGGAGGAGAGGGAGGAGGAGCTGACGCGAATATTCGTTTCGCCGGCTGAACTTATCCTGAAGATAGAGTGGACGTTCGGTGGAGCCGCCGCGAAGATTCTGCGGACCCGCCCGACGTCAGGCCCCGCGGCGAGCGGACCCGAGGAGGAAGAAGCGACCGGTCGTGGCGACTTCTATCTGCCCGAAGCCGGCTCGCCGTAGCGCCGAGTCGAGTGCGGCCGGCTCGTAGTAGACCTTCCTGACGCGGAAGCTCGAGCCATCGTCCAGGCGGCGCACCTGGAGATCGTCCTCCGGCGGTCGATGGTCCGATGCGCCCGAATCCGGATCATGCCGGGAATCGATGAAGGCGAACAGCCCACCGCGAACCAGCCAGCGAGCCACCAGCGCCACGAACTCATCGAGTCGCGAGCGATCGACATGGCTCAGCCAGAAGCCGGCGAAGACACCGTCGACTGACTGATCCGGCTCGGCCCAGGCATCGCGGACTCCAACCTCCGCGTCGAGACCCGCGGCCGTGAGCCTGATTCGGGCCCTGTCGAGGGTCTCCGCCGACGCGTCGTAGAGGGTGAGTGCGCTCCGTCTCGCGAGCGACGTCGACCACCATCCGGTGCCGGCAGCCAGCTCGACAACACGGCCGTGGAATGGGCGACCCTCGAGCCACGTCGCCGCAGCGTCGAGGTCGTGCCGCCATTCCTCGTCGGCGGACCGGCCGTGCGAATAGCGGCCGCGGCGGAGATACCAATCGTCGTACTCACCGGCCCGGGCCGCGTAGTAGCGGACCATCTCGGAGTCGATCTCGTCGCGGGGTTCGGTCGGGGACATCTCTCGCCTTCAGTCCACCAGCGGGGTCCAGCTGTCGGGCGGCGAGGTGTCGACGAAACCTTCGGGATCGAAGATCTCCGCCAGCATCCCGACGCCGTCGACGACCCGCGGCCCCGGTCGATAGAAGTAGACCGGCTCGACGAAGAAGACCTGGGCGCGCCGCACCGCCGTGAGCTCTTCCCAGAACGCCGGCCTCGCCAGCTTGCGCCAGACCGCCTGGGCTCCGAGCAGCGTCAGCCCTGCCGGCGCGAAGAGCAGCATCTCCGGGTCGACATCCGCGATCGCCTCCCAGGTGGTCGGGGAGGCCGGTTCACCCTCGCGGCCGAGCAGGTCCCAGCCGCCGGCCCGACGAACCTGTTGCGGCACCCATCGACCGCCGGCCAAAAGCGGATCCAGCCCCTCCAGGACCACGACGCGCTTGGGTCGTAGACCCTGATCGTGGCGGGCCAAGACCCCTTGCTCGAACTCGCCGATGTCCTCGCGCAGGGCCTCCACCAGCTCGATGGCATCGTCCTCGGACTCGGTCATCGCCCCGATCGTCGTGATCGAGTGGAAGATCCCCTCCAGGGTTATGGGATCCAGAACGACGATGGTGGGACTGGGCTCGACCGCGACCAGCGCCGCTTCCAGCTCTCGCGGTCCGGGCCCGGATCCGCGGTCGCAGGCGATGATCAGATCGGGCGCGGCGGACAGCAGCGCGGCGCGATCGAGTTGGCTTGGCCCCAGCTCATCGTCGGGGCTGGATTCCATGGGCGAGGGGTCCCGACCGGGGGTTGCTGCCTGGGCGGCGTGGCCGGCGCCGCCGGCCGAGTGGCCCCACCCGGCGCCGCCGGCGGGCCTGGTGACGACCGCCACTCCCTCGATCTCGGGCGGGTAGTCGCAGCGATGGCTGACGCCGACCAGCTTGTCGTTGAGCCCGAGGGCGCAGATGATCTCGGTCGCGGACGGAAGCAGGGAAACGATTCTCATCGACCAAGTCTAGACTGCGCCGCTTGAGCGCCACGATCCCCCGCCTGTAGTGCCCGGGAATCGAAAGCGCCCGGCCGATGGGCCGGGCGCTCGCCGTTGTTCTTGGAGCGTCAGGCCGGCTTGGCGGCGTTGACCTTGGCGCGAGCAGCGTCCTTGTCCGTGAACCACAGAGCGTTGATCTCCGTGTAGGCGGCCCACTGGGCGGGCAGCGCATCCTCGGCGAAGATCGCGTTGACGGGGCACTCGGGCTCGCAGGCGCCGCAATCGATGCACTCGTTCGGATCGATGAACAGGGTGCGGTCGGTGCCCTCATCGAAGTGAATGCAGTCGACCGGGCAGACTGACACACACGCCTGGTCCATCGTGTCGACGCAGGGCTCGGCGATTATGTAGGCCATCGGGCTTCTCCTGGAGTCGTGAATTGGTCAACAGGCTGGAGGCCCAGCGGCACTCCCAACGCTCGGTCTGAGCGTACCACGCACGCGCCCTCCGGGCGGTGCCGACCTTGCGAGCCCGCCGTGCTACATGTGCGGCTCATAGTCGGGATCTAGGTACTTCTCCGGATCGTCCTCGAATTCGAGCTTGCAGCCCCGGCTGCAGAAGTAGTACTTCTCGCCTTCGTACTCGAAATGGAGGTCCGTCGTCGTGTCGACCTCCATCCCGCACACGGGATCAGTCGCGCTTGCCATCGTGCTCCTTCTCTGACGCCAGAACGCTGCGTCGATACTAAGCCTTGGAGTGCGCCCTCGCCGCAGGCAGTGTCCGATCGTCACGCACCACCCCATCGAGCGGCGTACGATGCGCGCCATGGACGCTCAGCTGATCGAGAACGCGCGGCAGACGCTCGCCGACGAGCGCGACCGACTACGCCTCGAACTGTCCGAGGAGGTCGAGCATCCTCGAGTCGCGCACGGCGCCCAAACGGCCGCCGCCACCGAGGTCACCGAGAGCCAGCGCGGCCAGCAGCTGCGCGAGCGCGAGGAGGTGCACCTCGTAGCGATAGAGGCGGCGTTGAAGCGCATCGACGCCGGCACGTTCGGGACGTGCTCGGTCTGCGGCAAGCCGATCGCGCCGGAGCGACTCGAAGCCCTGCCCTGGGCCACCGATTGCATCGACTGCCACTCCAAGAAGCGCCGCTGACAGCGGTGCGCTGAGGGTCAACTCGTGGTCACCGTTCGGCGGCTCGGCCGGTCCGACGCCGATTCCGTCGCCGACGCGCTCTTCGAGCTGGTAGCTCGGTTCGCCACCTCGTTCGCCCCGGAGCGGTCCGCATTCGAGGTGTCACTTCGCGCCGTGCTGGCCGACGACTCGGCCTGGCTGGGGGTCGCCCACGAGGAGGACGGCGGTGACGAAGCCGCCGATCGACCGGTCCCGCTCGCCGGCTACTGTCTCGGTTTCGACCACCCGGCCTTCTATGCCAACGGCCGCGTAGCGTGGGTCGAGGAGATCATGGTCCGCGAGGATCTGCAGGGAGGAGGCGTCGGCCGCTCGATGATGGCCGCCTTCGAGGAATGGGCGGCGGTGCGCGACGATCGCCTCGTCGGTCTGGCGACCCGGCGCGCGGCCCCGTTCTACGCGGCTCTCGGCTACGAGGATTCAGCCGCCTACTTTCGCAAGCTGCTCTAGGACTGCTCCCGTTCGGCGGCTTCGGCGGCTTCCAAGACGCTCAGAGCCGCCAGGCTCACCAGCGGGTTGCCGCGGCGCTTCCCCGCCGGACCCCAATCGGCGAAGCTGCAGCGGCTGCCGATCCGGTCGAGCGTTCGGGCGTTCGGGTCTTCGAGCGGGAAGCCGCCGTCCGACAGCCGCTTCGACTCGAGGAGCGCCAGGGCGTCGGCGCATCTCTGGTCGCCGATCCGCCCCATCTCAACCATGACCTGCAGGGCGTACAGCACGTCGTAGAACTGGATCGGGTAGTGGATCCGGTCCACGGCGCCGCCCCAGTCCGGCTCGATCAGCGAGCCATCGCGTTGCCGTCACAACAGCCGGCGCGACAGCATCAACTCGGCCGCCCGATCCGCGGCCCGGATCGCCGGTTCATAGCCGTGACGTTGCCCGTATGCCCAAAGACCGCGAGCCGGTATGGCCGTCTCCTGGAATGACGACGCCACGGTCTCTCGCCGCTTGTCGCAGTTCCAGCCGCCGTCGGGCCACTGCCAGCCGACCAGGCGATCGACCAGCTCGACCGTGCGCTCGTTCTCGAGCCCGAGCCGCACCGAGTACCAGATCGCGTTGCCCTCCTGCGACGCGCAGCGCCTGACGCGATCCTCCCCGCCCCGGTAGACCGTCGTCCCGGGCGCGCTCAGGTGGGCCCTGGAGAAGAGCCAGTCGTCGATCCTCCGGCGCAGCGGCGCCAGGGAGTCGTCGCCGGGCGGGTAGTCGATCAGGGCCAGGCAGACCAGCGTCCAGTGGGGCCCCTGCCACTTGCGGTAGACGTTTCTGTCTTCGAGCAGTTCGAGGCCCCGAAGCAGCGATCTCGCCATCGGCGAATCGGCTATTCGGGCGCGAAGAGCCTCGGGTCGGGCCGCCTCGGCGGCGGTCGCGGGCGCCGCCGGCGTCTCGGGCGTCGCGGCGCCGAGCAGACTCGCCCGATATGCCAGCACAGGATCCGTCGATTCGGCCAGCCGTCGGACGAAGGCCGACGACGTTGAGGTGCTCATCGAGCTGGCTACTGCAGCCAATTTCCTCCCTCGAGCGCGCGGCAACGAGATGGCGGGTATGTGATGCGGGCCGCCGTCGCCACAACGCGGCCGCGCGGATACGTATTCGGCCCTGTTGCGTGCACGCCCCGGGGGTCTCGATAATCCCCTTCAGCACCGCGGCGCAAGAGGCGCATAGTTCGGGGGTGTCCTGGCTACTGGCTGCGATGAAGGTGGCCGAGATGCACAGCTCGTCTGCCTGCTCTCGGTGCGGTGCGGTTGTGGTCGCGGACGCCGGGTGGTGCGGTCAATGCGGGCTGCCACGCGGAGCCTCGGCCGCCCAGGGGAGTGCGCCCGCCGAGCCAGGCCGCGCGCAAGGGCCGCGAAGCTCCCAGCCTGCCCCCACCGCATCCGGGCCATTCGGCCAGACATGTTCAGCCTGTGGCGCCGCTCTCGCGGCCGGGGACTACTGGTGCCACAGGTGCGGACAGTCGCGCATCGCTCTGGAGGTCAGACCGGCAACGCCGTCGGCAGCTCATCTGCGGGTCGGTGCGCTCCGGCCATCGCGCCGGCTGTCGCTGTCCGCGACGGCCGCGATCGGCGCGGTCCTGGCCTTCTCTATGCTCGTGTTTGCCGCGATGGATGGCTACGGGACGATCAGCTCCGGCGGCGGTCCCGGCGGATCGCCCACGGCCATTCTCGTGGGTGCCGCCGCGGGTTCCGGATCCGCGAGTGTTCTGAACCCCGGAACCGACGGTGCCACCTCGGCCGTCCCCACGATCGCTGGCGCTTCTGGCGCTTCTGGCGCTTCGGGTGCCGGCTCCACCCCCGCTGGACCGACGAATCCGTCGACAACGCCGGGTCCGGCAGGGGGAACGCCGACGAACAACCCGGCGACGAATACCCCGGCGACGAATACCCCGGCCGCGAACACCCCGGCCGCGAATACCCCGGCTGCGGCTACCCCCGCCCCAATCGATACTTCGGACCCTGTCGATACTCCGGACCCGGCCGCGCCCGCCCTCGACATCACGAGCCTGCCGGCATCGGTTGCCGCCAACGAGAGCGTGACGTTGACGGCCGTCACAGCGCCCAATGCATCGTGCAAGGTGAAGGCGAAGTTCAGCGGGGGAAAGGCGTCATTGGCCCCCGGGCTCTCGAAGAAGCAGACCGCCGACACCGCAGGCAGCGTCTCGTGGACGTGGATCGTGGACTCCGACGCCCAGCCGGGCACCGGAACAGTCACGGTCAGCTGCAACTCGAAAGGACACGGCGTCAGCAAGAGCAAGGTGTTCGTGGTCGTCTAGCGCGCGGCCGCCTTCTGGCCTGTATCTCGCGAGAACCACGAAACCCGGCCGAGTGGCCGGGTTTCGCGCTTGCTACCCACATCGCGAGCCCGCAGGCGGCTCCGCGACGCTCGAACTCGTGCCGCGCTGAGCGAGCCGCCAGATTGAAGGAGTAGTCAGCATGCAGAAGCGACAGTTGGGAACCGCAGGTCCGAAGGCCAATGGCCTCGAAGTCTCGGCCATCGGTCTCGGCTGCATGGGCATGAGCCAATCCTACGGTCCGTCCGGAGACAGGCGAGACCTGATCGCTCTGCTCCGGGCGGCCGTCGACCGGGGTGTCACGTTCTTCGACACGGCCCAGATCTACGGCGCCTTCGCCAACGAAGAGCTGGTCGGAGAGGGCCTGGCGCCGGTCGGCGAGCAGGTCGTGATAGCCACCAAGTTCGGTCTCAAAGTCGATCCCAGCGGTCAGCAGGTAGCGGATAGTCGGCCCGAGCAGATCAAGCAGAGCGCCGAAGGCTCGCTGAAGCGGCTTCGGGTCGAGACCATCGACCTCTTCTACCAGCACCGTGTCGACCCCGGCGTGCCGATCGAAGATGTCGCGGGCGCGGTCAAGGACCTGATCGCGCAGGGCAAGGTCAAGCACTTCGGCCTCTCGGAGGCCGGCGTGCAGACGATCCGTCGCGCGCACGCCGTCCAGCCAGTCACGGCCGTCCAGAGCGAGTACTCGTTGTGGTGGAGGCGTCCGGAGGAGGAGCTATTGCCGACGCTCGAGGAGCTCGGCATCGGATTGGTTCCGTTCAGCCCGCTCGGCAAGGGCTTCCTCAGCGGCAAGATCGACGAGCACACGACGTTC